>Ga0080006_1147219_pt1 | contig 60463 bp, 53 predicted proteins | sample RS3BMetagenome_FD_69209 | JGI IMG/M metagenome (GOLD analysis project Ga0080006, IMG submission 69209) | Ferric oxide microbial mat and aquatic microbial communities from Rainbow Spring, Yellowstone National Park, USA - RS3B (SPADES... ...
GGGCTCGCATGGTGGTAGGCAGCGCCGCAGATCGCATCGACCTCGGCACCCATGAGCGCCTCGACGAAGGTGCTGAGCAACGAGCGCACGAGATCCGGGTGAGCCTTGGCCAGGTGCTCGCGCACGAGCGCGACAAGATCCATACTGGAGGTGGTGGCCATCGTGGTGACTCCTTAGTGAGCTTGCTTTCTCACGAAGGATCACACGGTGGCCGCCGCTCCACAAGCACCTCCCTACGGGCCCAAGGCGACTCGGCTCACTACACCACGTCCGTGGACGCAACCCTACCTCGGCGACCGTGGCGCCCTCATTGAGCATCTCGTCCCCCTCGGCCAGCCTGCGCGCGATCTGCTCCGGCGTGTGGCGCCTCCTGCCCTTCATGTGCGCTCCCTCCAGTGTGGTCATGCTGGTCGGGAACCTCACGGAGCGGATGGTCTCAAGTCAGGGGGGCTAGCCAGTGGATCAGAGTGCCGCACGCCGGCGCCGAGCGCACGCCCTACGAGCCGACCCCTCGCACCACGACGTGGGCACCTAAACCACGAAGTACTTGGCCTGTGGATGGTGCACGATGATGGCGGTGGTGGTCTGCTCCGGCTCGAGCTGGAAGTTCTCCGACACCGTCACCCCGATGCGATCCGCACCGAGCAAGCGTACCACCGTCTCGTTGTCCTCGAGGTCGGGGCAGGCCGGGTACCCCCAGCTGTAGCGGCTCCCCCGGTACTGCTGGCGGAAGAGGCCTTGCAACGTGGGACCGTCCTCGTCCCCAAAACCCCACTCAGCCCGAACCCGCGCGTGCCAAAGCTCCGCCAGCGCCTCGGTCATCTCCACGCCGAGGCCGTGCAGCAGCACGTACTCCTGGTAACGGTTGGCCTCGAAGGCGGCACGAGCTGCCTCGCTGATGCGACGACCCATCGTGACGACGTGGAAGGCCGCGTAGTCGTTCTCGTCGCCATCGAGCGGCCGGAAGAAGTCCGCGATGCACAGGAACGGCTCCTCCGCCTGACGGGGGAAGCGAAACCTGGCGAGCTCCCGACTGCGAGCCTCGTCGTCGAAGACCACGAGGTCGTTGCCATCGGCAAGCGCCACGAAGTAGCCGTAGGCCACCTGCGGTACGAGGGTCTGCTCCACGAGGGCGCGGTCGAGCTGGCGCCGCAGCTCGAGCCGCAGGCGCGCCTTGAAGGACGCATCGTCTTCGCCGGGCTCGGGGCGGTAGCCCCACTGGTGGCGAAACAGCGCGGTCTCGTTGAGGTACCCCGCGATCTCCTCGAGCGGGATGCCCTTGACGATGCGCGTGCCGAGGAACGGCGGCCCGAAGACCGGGTTGTCGGTGGCGACCGCCGCCGATCGTTCGGTGCGGTCGGAACCGGTCGAGCGCAGCAGCCGAGGTGCACGCACGCTCGAGGCGCGCACCCTACGCCCGAACTCGTCGTCGACGAGCTCGCCGCGCCGGATCTTGCCGAGGCGATCCAGGATCTCGAGACCCTCGAAGGCGTCCTTGCCGTAGAACACCCGACCCTGGTACACCTGGCGCAGATCCCGCTCCACCCAGGTACGGGTCAGGGCCGCTCCCCCGAGGATCACCGGCACGTGCGACCATCCCCGCTCGTTCATCTCGACGAGATTGTCTCGCATCACCAGCGTGGACTTCACGAGCAGGCCGCTCATGCCGATGGCGTCGGCCTGGTGCTCCTCGGCGGCCTTGAGCATCTCCGCGAGCGGGACCTTGATGCCGAGGTTCACCACCCGGTAGCCGTTGTTGGTGAGGATGATGTCCACGAGGTTCTTGCCGATGTCGTGGACGTCGCCAGCCACCGTGGCGAGCACGACGGTCCCGCGGTTGGACTCGCTCGTGCGATCGAGGTGCGGTTCCAACCACGCCACGGCGGCCTTCATAGTCTCGGCCGACGCGAGCACGAAGGGCAGCTGCATCTGTCCCGAGCCGAAGAGCTCGCCGACCTCGGCCATGGCCGGCAGCAGCACCTCGTTGATCACCTCGAGGGCACTGCGGCCCCCGGCGAGGGCGGCCGCGAGATCGTCCTCAAGGCCTTGGCGATTCGCGTCGACGATCCGACGGTGAAGCCGTTCGGTGAGCGGCAGCGCCGCCAGGTCCTCGCGCGTGCCTCGCTCGAGCTTGACATCGGCGAAGTACTCGATGAGGCGCTCGAGGGGATCCCCCGACTCCCGGCGGTCGTAGATGAGATCCAGACAGATCTCCCGCACCTCCTCCGGGAGCCTCGCGAGCGGCACGATCCGCGACGGGTGCAGGATCGCCATGGACAGCCCTGCCCGCTGGCACTCGGCGAGGAAGACGCTGTTGAGCGCCTCGCGCGCAGCAGGGTTGATGCCAAAGGACACGTTGGAGAGCCCCACCAACGTCGAGACCTCGGGAAGCTCTTCGCGGAGGCGCCGCAGCGCCTCGATGGTCTCCAGGGCGTCGCGGCGGGACTCCTCCATCCCCGTGGTAATCGGCAACACCAGCGGGTCGACGATGATGTCCTCTGGTGCGAGCCCGTAGCGCTCGGTCGCGATGGTGACGATCCGGCGGGCAATGGCAACCTTGCGCTCGGCGGTCCGGGCTTGACCTTCCTCGTCGATGCAGGTCGCGACGACGGCCGCGCCGTGGTCGCGGGCCAGCCGCAGGAAGCGATCGAGGCGCGTGCCCGAGCCCTCCCCCTCCTCAAGATTCACCGAGTTGATGATGGGCCGGCCCCCAAGGTGCTCGAGAGCCACCTCTACGACCTCCGCCTCGGTGGAGTCGATCATGATCGGCAGCGTCGAGGCGGTGGCGAGCCGCCTCGCGAGCTCGCGCATCGCAACCGTGCCATCCTCGCCCGTGTAGTCGACGCAGAGGTCGATCATGTGCGCCCCGTCGCGCACCTGCTCCTGGGCCATGCGCACGCAGGTGTCCCAGTCGCCGCGGAGCATGGCCTCGCGAAACCGCCGCGAGCCGTTCGCGTTCGTGCGCTCCCCGACGGCCGTGATGGCGGTCTCCTGGCGCAGCTCTACCGGCACGTAAAGCGAAGCGACCTGCGGAGCATGCTGCGCAGCGCGCGGCGTCGGCGTGCGGTCTCCGACCGCCTCGACGACCGCTCGCAGGTGCTCAGGGCGGGTCCCGCAGCACCCTCCGACGATGCCGACGCCGAGCTCATCGACGAACCGGCGGTGGGCGGCAGCGAGCGCCTCGGGGCTGAGGTCGTAGTGCATGTGTCCATCGATGACGCTCGGCATGCCCGCATTGGGCAGACACGAGATCGGGAGCCGCTGATGCTCGCTCAGGTAGCGCAGGTGCTCACCCATCTCCTCGGGTCCGGTCGCGCAGTTGATCCCGACCGCAATGAGTCGAAGCGGCTCGAGCGCAGCCAGTGCCGCGCCGACCTCGGTGCCTGGCAGCATCCGCCCGGTTGTCTCAATGGTCACCTGGACCTGGATAGGGACCTGTCGACCCAGCGCGGCCATAGCGCGCCTGGCCCCGAAGACGGCAGCCTTGGCCGAGAGCAGGTCGTAGACTGTCTCGACGAGGAGCAGGTCAACACCCCCGGCAAGCAGGCCCCGAGCCTGATCCTCGTAGGCGCGAACAAGCTCGCGAAAGCTGATCTGCCCGAGCGAGGGTAGCTTGGTGCCTGGCCCCATCGAGCCTGCCACGAAGCGCGGATGATCCGACGTTGACCAGCCTGAGGCCACCTCGCGAGCCAACCGTGCCGCACGCTCGTTGAGCTCCATGGCACGCTCGGCGATGCCGTACTCAGCCAGCACGGGAGCGATCGCGCCGAAGGAGTTCGTCTCGATGACGTCGACGCCGACGGCCAGGAAGGCGTCGTGGACATGAGCGACCACCTCGGGCCGTGTCACGACGAGGATCTCGTTGCACCCTTCGAGCTGCGGCCCGCCGAAGTCGTCAGGGCCTAACCCTGCCAGCTGCAGGTTCGTCCCCATGGCGCCATCGAAGATGACGACGCGCTCGGCGAGCAGTTGCTCGTAGGTGACCACGGCTACTAGGCTACCGCTGTCTTGGAGGTGGTCTCGTGGCTGAGGAGTCCAAGCGGACCCCGATCTACACGCGCCGCGGCGACGGCGGGACCACGGGCATGCTCTTCGGAGGCAGGCTGCCGAAGGACCATCCCCAAGTCGAGCTCAACGGCGCGGTCGACGAGACCCAGGCCCACCTCGGTGTGGTTCGTGCACTCGCCGGCGACGAACTGGCCGAGATCTGCCTCCACCTCGAGCGCGACCTCTGGGTCCTCATGGCCGAGGTCGCCACGCTGCCGGAGCATCGCGCCAAGCTAAACCCGGGCTCCACGCTGGTGACCCAGACCATGGTGGAGTCCCTCGAGCGACTCATCGACCGCATCAGCGAGCGCTTCGAGCCGCTGCGCGACTTCGTCCTGCCGGGCCAAAGCCACATCGCCGCTGAGCTCGACGTTGCGCGCACCGTGTGCCGCCGAGCCGAGCGGCTCGCGGTGCGCTTCGTCGCCCAAGCTCCCAGTTCGCGCGTCGGTGCCTACCTCAACCGGCTCTCGGACGCGCTCTGGACGCTCGCGCGCTGGCAGGAGGGCGAGCACTTGCGCGCCAAGGATCTGCCGCCCGAGGCCTAGCTTGCCGGCCTCGTTGCCAGCGTGACGGTCGCCGTCTTCTCGCTCGAGCCCGCCCAGAAGGTGATCGTGACCTGCTGACCAGGTCGGTAGTGCTGCTCGATCGCGCCGAGGGCGCCCGCGGAGCTCACGGATTGGCCGCCGAAACCGACGATGACGTCCCCCGGCTCGAGCCCTGCCCTCTGGGCCGGCGTCCCCGGCAGCACCTCCACCACCACTGCCCCGGAGCTCACGGGCAGGCCGAACTCGGATGCGAGGGTTGAGGAGTCATCCTCTACCTCGACGCCGAGGAACGCGCCTGGAGCGCCCGAACTCCCTCCCCTCTCGAGCACGGGGAGCTCCGCCACCAGCTCCGACGACGGGATCGCGAACCCAATGTTCTCGGCTTGGGTACCGTCGGAGGTCGTGCCGGCGGCGGCGGTGTTCATACCGACGACGTCACCCGCCGAGTCCACCAATGGCCCGCCGGAGTTGCCCGGGTTGATCGCTGCGTCGGTCTGGATCATGTTGTCGAGCGTCTCGGTCTGGCCGGTCGTCGGGATGGTCGCGCTCACCACACGCCCTAAGGCCGAGACGATCCCGCTCGTCACCGTGGGTGAACCGGCTTGGAGTCCGAGCGCGTTACCGATGGCGATCACGGCGTCGCCCGGCACGAGCGCCCGGGAGTCACCAAAGGTGACCGGCTCGAGGTTGGCTGGCGGGTTGTCAATGCGCAGCAGCGCCAGGTCCAGCGAGGGGAGCGTGCCCACGATGGTGGCGGGCAGGGCGGTGTGCGTCCCGTCCAGCGTGACCGCTACCGAGGTGGCTCCCGCGATGACATGATTGTTCGTGAGCACAAGCCCGCTCTTGGAGACGATCATCCCGGTCCCGGCGGACTTGAACTCCTCCCCGGGCGAACTGCCGCCGATGCCGAACGGCGCCCCGTTGCCCACACCGAGGAGGTCACCGGTGGCGTCGATTGAGACGACCTCGGGAAGCACGCGCTGGACAATCGACGGGATCGAGACCCCGTTGACCACCGCAGGCCCCGGACGCGTCGCGCTCAGCGGCACGCTCACCTGCACGGTGGGTGAGAAGAGGTGGGCGGTTGCGGCTCCGGCTGCACCGCCGACGACGGCGGCGACAACGACCGAGCCGAGCAGCGCAGCGACTCCCACAGAGTTCCTCGTCGTTGCCATAGCTCCTGATCCTACGCCAGGGCTCCGAGTGCCGACCTCCCAAGGTCGACGAGCGCCTCTCGCCAGCTCTCAGCGTGCCAACGGCAGCTGCCGCTCCAGAATACCTAGGCATTCCTAAGCATTCCTTTTGTTTTCGCTCTCGCACTGCTGAGTCTCCTCGGTCCACACCATATCGACCGGATTCTGCAAGTCGGTGGTAGTACCACCTCCCACGTCCGGATTGCTCCATCGTGGTCTGCGAGTCCTGCCGTGAGCGGTAGCTTCCCCATCGACGGAGGCTCCCTGGACACCAGTGGTACTGGTGGCATCCCTCTGACCACTTGGCATAGGGGATGCGTCGCCTCCTCCGCTTCTGTTTTTCATTCGGCGTAGGAACCTGTCCTCCAAGATCTTCTTCACCTCGATGTGCGAGGTGAATCGGTGGATCTCTGGATCGTTGATCCCGGTCTTCAGGTTCATGGCAGCCACGCGGTCTGCATCGCCCTGCCAGTTGCATTCCCAGTGGGGATTGCGACAGTGAAACCTGTCCCCGCTGCGGTTGCCTCGAGAGACATAGCCGCAGCGGGGGCAGGTTTGGCTGGAGTAGGCCGCGTTGACCACTTTGACATCGGAACGTCCGATGTACGCATGCACCGCCATGCGTTCTTCATTCTCGGAGCGTGCCCACGATGAGCACATCCGAGAGATCTTCTTCGACTTGGCCTTGCCTCGCAAGTGGGCAAGATCCTCGACGATCACCCTTCGAGGCCGATGGGCAGGTAGCTGGGGGACCCTCCCTCGTGCCCTCGTTCGGTTGCCTTCTCCGTAGATAACTTCCTTGATGGCTGCTCCGGCAACGGTTCGAAGTGCTGCCTGGGTGCGGGCACGCCGGCGTGCCTGCTTCTTCGTGCCGAGGTTGTGCTTGGCGATGTGCTTCGCACGCTTAGAGCCTGCGTCCTTCTTCTCAATGGCCCTGAGTTGGTTCCTGGCCTGGCTTGTTCTGTAACGCTGCTCGGTTGCACGCTTGAGAATTGCGTCATAGCAAGCGCCAAGCTTGATGCCTCTATCGTCGGTGCAAACCTCGGTAATCCCCCAGTCGATCGCAACATCGGGTCCACTTGGTGGTTCGGGAAGCGTACGCACCCCGTAGGTGACATGTATGAAAGCCCGTGTATCACCTTCATCCACAACCACACGGATGTTCCCAAACACCCTGCTCACACCAGAGAGAGGGATGGTAATGCGCTCACGTGATCGTGGGCCGATCACCTGCACATACTGCCGCCGCTTCGGTGTCTTGTCAGGGCGTTCGACGACAAAGCTCGAATACAGGGTCTCACCAAGGGCTATCGAACGAGCAAGGCGAACCGTGGGCCAGGTGCCAGCGAGTGCTTTTCGCATATGCCGGTGGAGATACCGGGCAATCGCCTGGCGCTCTTTCTTGGTGAGACCGTGCTGCCCCATGGTGATGTTCGGGGTACCACCGCGCATGATCGTACCAAGCGCACTCTTGCGAGCGAGACATGTGTAGGCGTAGTAACGCTCGTCCTCGTTCGAGAACCGTCGCCAGATCCTTGCCTTGAGACTGGACGTAGCGATAATCGAGTTGATGTGACGGACACACGTATCCAAGGCGTCAAAAGCTGCCTGGTCCACGAGGTGTACGTTCACCCCAGGCGGGTAGAGGCCCTGCTGCTTGGCCCAGTCCCGAAACTTTCGCTTGTCATCCAGGTGATGCCACATCGAAGGTTGGCGGAGCACGGCGACGAAGGTGCGCTTGGCCGTAGCGTAGGAGTCCATAACCTGGCGCAGGTCTGCCTGCTTGTGCTGGTTCAGATGAAGACTCGCTAGCTTGACTGTGCGTTGCATACCCATATGCCTGTCGTCGTGCAACTATAGCAGCTGCTTATGCTCATGCGCCCATCTCGGCTGTGATGGAGCGCAGTTGCTCCATCACCTGTTTGTTCTTGTGGGTACGAGAGCCGTAGAGACGCGCAGAGAAGACAGTTGCGATCTCGATGACGTCTTGGGCCACATCCTCCTCGAAGCTCGACTCCTCTGATGCGTTGATGATTACCACCTCAGTACCGAAGTGCTCACAGAGGGAGAACACGAGTTCCGCGCTGAACCTGAGCAGGCGATCCTTGTGGGTGAGTACGAGTCGGCCTACCTCGCCCGAGCAGATGCGAGAGATGAGCTGCTTCAAGCCGCGCTTGTGGTAGTTCAGTCCGGAACCGACATCTGAGATCACCTCATAGGTCCATCCCTGGGCCACACAGAAGCTCTCCAGCAACGCTACCTGACGGACGAGATCGTCTTGTTGCCCGTTGGTGGATACCCGCGCATAGGCAATCGACGTGCGAGTCGAAGGTGCCTTATGTGAGCCAAGCTGTCTCAGCTTGGCCAGGTCGTAACGACGCCTGCCTCCAGGGGTACGTTCTGCTGGCTCGATCCTTCCTTCTTGTTCCCAGCGTCGCAGTGTGTCGGGATGAACTCCTAGTTCACGTGCTGCGACGCCGATGGACACACTAGCGGTGCCATGTATGCGGTATACTATGCCTTGTGTAGCACTATCCATATGCTGGGAAGCGGTAACTAGCGCCAGACGCCCAACCGCTGTCGGGCCATCACTCGATCACGACGAGCTGGGTCGGCGACTGGTTGAGGCGCCGAGGGCCGCGCTCCTCAAGGACCACGATGTCCTCGATGCGAACCCCGAAGCGGCCAGCGAGATAAGCCCCGGGCTCGATCGAGAAGGCGTCGGCGACCCTCAGCTCCTCCATACTCCCCGGCGCAAGGTACGGCTCCTCGTGCTCCTCGAGGCCGATGCCGTGACCGAGCCGGTGGAGGAAGACCTCGGCGAGGCCGGCGTTGGCGAGGACGCCCCGCGCGATGGCATCGGCTTCACCCGCCGTCATCCCGGACCGCAGCCCGGCGATCGCCGCATCGTGGGCCTCCAGCACCGCCTGGTAGACCTCGCGCAGCCCTGACGGCTCGCGGCCGACGACCACCGTGCGCGTCGTGTCCGATGCGTAGCCGGGCTCGCCGTCCACCTCCCAGGTGCCCCCGAAGTCGCACACGACGACGTCGCCGACCTGGATACGGCGCTCGGAGGCGTCGTGGTGGGGCGATGCGCCATTGGGGCCCGAGGCGACGATGGCGAAGTTGGCTCGCACGTGCCCCGCCGCGACTAGGCGCTCGGCGATCTCGCGGGACACCTCCCGCTCGGTGCGGCCGAGCAGCGGGATCTCCCCGGCAAGCAGCGCCTCGGCAACTCGATCCGCCGCGCTCGCTGCCGCTGCGAGCGCGGCGATCTCGTCGGGATCCTTCGAACGTCGCAGCGGTGCGAGCAAGGAGCCTGCTGCCTCGAACCTGCACCCCGGACGCCGCTCCATGAGCTCGAGCAGCCAGCCAGCTCGCGAGCGCTCGCCGATGAGGACCCGGCCCTGGCTCGGCAGCACGCCCGCGACGCGCTCGAACGGGTCCTCACCGTCACGCCAGGCGATCAGCTCGACCTCGTCACGGTGGCGGACCCTGGGCGCCTCGAGGGCAGGCACGACGAGCACCGCGGTGCCATCCGAGCGGACCACGAGCGCGGTAATGCGCTCGAGGGGCATCGCCTCGTAACCAACCAGCCAGGGCATTTCCGGTCCCACCGTCACCACGAGGGCATCGACGCCGCGCTCGCGCATCGCCTCGACGGTGCGGCGCCGGCGCTCCGCGTAGCGCTCCAGGAGGCTCACGAGGGATCCCCTACGAGCGTGGCCACCTCGGAACCGCGCTTGGCGTGGTAGGAGGAGCGCGCCAGCGGAGAGGCCTCGACGAAGCGGAAGCCGAGCGCAAGGCCCTCGGCCCGGATCGCTTCGAACTCCTCGGGGTGCCAGTAGCGGGCCACCGGCGCGTGCTGGGCGCTGGGGCGCAGGTACTGCCCGACGGTAAGGATGGAGACGCCGACGGCCGCGAGATCTCCCATCGCGCCGCGCAGCTCCTCGAAGCTCTCGCCGAGCCCCACCATGAGACCCGACTTGGTGACGAAGCCTTCCCTCGCAGCACGCGAGAGGACCGCGAGCGAGCGGGCGTAGTGCGCGCTCGGGCGGATGGCGCGGTGCAGGCGCAGCACCGTCTCGAGGTTGTGGTTGAGCACGTCCGGCTCAGCGGCAAGCACCGTCTCGAGCGCGCGGGGGTCTCCCTTGAAGTCAGGGATCAGCACCTCCACCTTGGTGCCCGGTCGACGCTCCTTGATGGCTCGGATGGTCGCAGCGAAGGCGCCAGCACCCCCATCGGCGAGATCGTCGCGTGCAACCGCCGTGACAACGGCGAGGTCGAGATCGAGCGCCGCGACTGCCTCGGCCACGCGGACCGGCTCGTCAGGGTCGAGCGGGAGCGGGTGGCGAGTGTCCACGAGGCAGAAGGCGCACGCCCTCGTGCAGCGCTCGCCGTTGATCATGAACGTTGCGGTTCCATCCCGCCAGCACTCGGAGAGGTTGGGGCAGCCCGCTTCCTCACAGACTGTCACCAATCGGAGCGACCCGACCAACCGCTTGAGCTCGAGCACCTCGGGCCCGTGGTGCACGCGCGGCCGTACCCAGGCGGGCTTGCGAGCATGGAACGGCACAGCCTGGGAGGGATCGGCACCAGCGCGGGTCAGCCGACGTTCCAGCGCCGAGCCCGTCCCCTCGCGGGGCTTCGGAGCCACACGCGGAACTGGCGCCCAGTCGACCCCCGCCTCGTCGTAGCCGGCAACGTCAAAGACCTCCCGAAAGTGGCGGGCGAAGCTGTGAGCGACCTCTTGCACCTCGGCTACGACGCCCTCGGCGGCCATCGAGGTCACGGGCTTGTCCGGGATGCCGCAGGGCACGATGTGGCAGAACATGGAAAGATCGGTCGCCACGTTGAGCGCGACGCCGTGCAGCGACCGACCCTGCGCAAGCTTCACGCCGACCGCGGCGATCTTGCGGGGCTGGCCCTCGCCGACCCAGACCCCTGGGTATCCCTCAAGGGTGCGCGCCGCGATGCCAAAGTCGGCGAGCACGCGAATCAGAACCTCCTCGAGCCGGTGGACGTAACGTGGCGTCGCCCCCGGCTCGATGGGAACGTCGATGATCGGGTAGGCGACCAGCTGTCCGGGTCCGTGATAGGTCACGTCCCCGCCTCGGTCGGCCCACACGAGGCGCGCACCCACCGAAGCGGGGTCGACGAGGACGTGCTCGAGCTTGGCGCGCACCCCCATGGTGTAGGTCGGCGGGTGCTCGAGCAGCAGCAGCCAGGAGTCGGCTCCCTCGTGGAGTCGGTGCTGGAGTTCCAGGACGTCCTCGTAGGCACTACGCCCCAGCCAGCGCACGCGCAGCGGGCGTTGGCTCACAGTTCCTGCTCCCAGGACGTCTGCTCGATCACCTGCTTGGCCTTGGCAAGAAACGCCGCCGCGTAGGCGCCGTCGATGGCTCGGTGGTCGAAGTTGACGGTGAGGAGGCCAACTGAGTGGATGGCAATGGACTCCCCACCCAGCTCGTCCGTGACCACGACGGGGCGCCTCGTGATGCCGTCGGTCGCGAGGATGGCCACCTGGGGTTGGTTGATGATCGCCCCCGTCATGAAGGTGCCGAACGGACCTGGGTTGGTGATGGTAAAGGTGCCGCCAGCGATGTCGTCGGCGTTGAGCTTGCGCGAGCGAGCGCGGGTTGCCAGGTCGTGGATCGCCCGGGCGATCCCCCGCAGTCGGATGGCATCCGCGTGGTGGATCACTGGTGCGATCAACCCTTCGAGGTTGAGGTCCACGGCGATTGCGATGTTGATGTCGCGGTGCACGACGAGCGCGTCGCCGACGACCGACGCGTTGATGTTGGGGTACGCCCGGATCGCCTCCACCGCCGCTCGCACCACGAACGGGAGGTAGGTCAACGAGAAGCCTTCCTCTGCCTTGAACGCCTCGCGCACCCGACGCCGCACGCGCTCGACAGCCTCGAAGTCCACTTCGATCGACATGAGGGTATGCGCCGAGGTGGCCTTCGAGCGAACCATGTGCTCAGCGGTGCGGCGCCGGATGTTGGTGAAGGGTACGACGTAGTCACGATCCCCTGGCTCGACATCGAAGGCGCCGGCCGGTGCGGGGCGTGGCATCGCCTCGACACGAGGGGTATGGGCGCCCTGAGGAGCGACGGCGGTGCGGGTGGGCTCGATAGCACTCGAGGTCGAAACGGCGCTGTCCTGCGGCGCGCTCGACGGGGCCGGGGGTGTCGCAGCAGCGGTCCCGCTTGGAGCAGTAGCCCCAGCCGCTGCCGCCCGGGTGTCGTCGCCCGAGCGTGCACGCTCGTCGAGCGCACGCAGCACGTCGGCCCGGGTAATTCGACCGCCGACACCCGTGCCTCGCAGCGTCCTCGGGTCGAGACCGTTGTCGACGATGAGCTTGCGCACCATCGGCGACAGCAGCAAGCCGTCGAGCTGGGGCGCCGTCGACGGTTCCTGCCGCGCGACCTCGGTGGCGCTGGGCACCTCGGGGACCGTTGGCGCCACGGGCGTGCTCGGCTGGGTGGCAGCGCTCGGGGGTGGCAAGGTCGGAGCTGGCTGGGGCTCCGGCACCTGCTGCATCACAGGCTCGCGAGCTGGCGTGGTCGGTGACGGCGCCGCCTGCGGCTCGGTGAGGCGCGGGGGCGTTGGGGGTGGCGCAGCAGGTTCAAGGTGTGTCGGGGTGGCAGCGCTCGGAGCTGGTTGGGCCGGACTCGGTGGCGCCGGAGCGCTCGAGGCAGCCTCGATGCGGGCGAGTACCGTGCCGACGTCGACGGTCTCGCCCTCGGGAACAAGGATCTCTGTCACGACGCCGGACGCCGGCGAGGGAACTTCGGAGTCCACCTTGTCCGTAGAGACCTCGAAGATGGGCTGGTCGATTTCGACCTTGTCGCCAACCTTGACCAGCCACTTCGTGATCGTGCCCTCGGTGACCGTCTCACCGAGCTGTGGCAGGGTGACCTCAGCCAACGTGCAAACTCCTTCCCGTCAGCGCGAGAACGGTCTCGCCGAACGCCTCCGACAGCGTGGGGTGCGGCTGGAGGAACGCCGCGACCTCCTCCGCACTGGCCTCCCAGTTCACGGCGAGGTAGCCAGGCGAGAGCAGCTCGGTCGCCCAGGGGCCCACAATGTGTACGCCGAGCAGCTGGTGCGAGCTGCGCTCGGCGACCACCTTCACGACGCCGTCGGTCTCCCCGAGGATCCGCGCCCGCGAATTGCCCCCGAGCGGATCCTTCTTCACGACCACGTCGAGCCCTCGCTCCCGGGCCTGGGCCTCAGTGAGACCCGCGAACGCGATCTCGGGGTAGGTGTAGACACACCAGGGGACCCGGTCGTAGTCGACTGACGGCGAGGGTTCGCCAAGGATCGTCTTGATCACCGCGATGCCCTCGGCGAAGCCGACGTGCGCGAGCTGCGGGGTCGCGATCGCGTCCCCGATCGCGTAGACGCCGGGTTCCGTCGTCTGGTAGCGCTCGTCGACCTTGATGAACCCACGCTCGTCGAGCGCCACCGAGGACTCGGGAGCGATGACGCCGGCAGTATTGGGGCGACGTCCCACCGCCACGACCACCGCTGCGGCCTCCCGGATCGAGCCATCGGCCAGCCGTACTGCGACCCCGTTCGAGGTGCGCTCCATGCCCGCCACGCCAACCCCCGTCGTGACGGCGATACCACGCCGACGGAAGCTCCGCTGGAGCACCCCGACGAGGTCGCCATCTACTCCTGGCAGGATCTGCGGGAGCGCCTCGAGCACCGTTACCGAGGTGCCGAGGTCGGCCATCATCGAGGCAAACTCACAGCCGATGACACCGCCGCCGATGATGACCACCGAGGCTGGCAGCTCCTCGAGAGAGAGGACCTCATCCGAGGTCAGCACCAGCTCCCCGTCGACGTCGAACCCCGGGATCGTCCGCGGCACCGAACCAGGCGCCAGAATCACCGTGTCGCCGACGAGGCGTTCGCCTCCCACCTCGACGACACCTCCGCCCAGGTACCGACCTCGACCCTCGACGATCGTCACCCCGCGCTGGCGCATCAGTCCGCTGAGGCCGTTCGTGAGCCGGTTGACGACGTCCTGCTTGCGCGACTGCGCGACGCGGAAGTCAAGCCCCGTGAACGAAGCTTCGATCCCGTAGTCACCAGCGTGCGCCACCGTCCGGCGCACGGTCGCCGTCTCGAGGAACTCCTTGGCCGGCACGCACCCCCGTTGCAGGCAGGTTCCTCCGACTCGATCCTGCTCCACGATGGCAATGGAGAGACCAGCCGATCCTCCGTAGAGCGCGGCCGCGTAGCCGGCCGGTCCCGCCCCAAGGATCACGACGTCGTAGCTCGCTTCGCTCACAGCACCTCGCATTCTCCTTGCCAACTTCTAGCAGTGACGCCGCCGAGCTCCAACTCGAGCTGCTACCTCCAGGCCAGCGGTGCGGCAGCGTGTGCTCGCACCTCGAGGCGCTCCAGGTCGTCGGGATCGAGGTCCAGGTCTGCTGCGGCCACGTTCTCCTCGAGCTGACGCACGCTCGAAGCCCCGGGAATCACCACGACGTTGGGGTGGGCCAGCAACCACGCCAACGCGACCTGAGCCCGCGTCGCTCCGTAGCGAGCGCCGACGCGCCCGAGCTCAGCGAGGAGCGGCTGGGCCGCGAGCAGCGTGGAGGAGCTAAAGGTACGCCGCAGGCGCCGCAGACCGCGCGGCCGATGCGCGAGGTCGTAGGCACCGCCAAGCAGCCCCTGCTCGAGCGGGGAGTACGCCATGACGAGGCGATCGTGCGCCTGGGCCCAGGGTACGAGCTCGCGTAGGCTACGCCGCGTGAGCAGAGACAGATGCACCTGGTCGCTCACGATCGGAGTCTCGATCGCACGCTGCGCGTCCTGCCAGGCGCGCAGCGAGAAGTTCGCCACCCCGAGCGCGCGCGCCTCGCCGGCACGCACAGCGTCCTCAAGCTCCCGCAGCAGCGGCCCCACCGCCACCAACGGGTTCGGGAAGTGTACCTGGTAGAGGTCGACCACCTCGCGGCCGAGGCGTTCGATGGAGGCGCGAAGGTGTGCCCGCGCGCGACCAGGAACGGGTAACAGCGGTGCGTACTTTGTTGCAACCACGACGGGCGCTCGCACGCTCGCGAGTGCGCTGCCCAGCAGCACCTCCGAGCGTCCGTTGCCGTAGACCTCGGCGGTGTCGAAGAGCGTGATCCCAAGCTCAACGGCGCGCTCCACGATAGCCCGCGCCTCTACGGTCGCGTAGCGCTCCCCGTAGCCCCAGGCGCGGGAGCCGAACTGCCAGGTCCCCAACCCGACGGCCGAGACGCGGATCCCCGAAGCCTCGACGTAGCGCACGCGCCCAGCCTAGGGGCCCGAGCGCTGGACTCGTGGCTAGCGCGGTGGCATCCGCAGCGCCCCATCGAGACGGATCACCTCTCCATTGAGGTAGGGCGTCTCAATGATGGCAGTGACGAGGCCTGCGAAATCCTCCGGTGTCCCGAGGCGCTTTGGGAAGGGCACCGACGCGCCGAGGCTTGCTCGCACGTCCTCGGGGAGTTGCCCAAGCAACGGGGTATCCATGATGCCCGGCGCTACGGTCACGACGCGAACCTGGATGCTGGCGAGATCCCGGGCGGCAGGCAGCGTGAGCGCCACCACCCCGCCCTTGGACGCCGCGTAGGCGAGCTGGCCGATCTGTCCCTCGTAGGCAGCGATGGACGCGGTCAGGATGATCACCCCTCGCTCACCATCCACCGGCTCGTTCGCGGCCATCGCCGCCGCAGCGAGGCGTAGCAGGTTGAAGGTCCCCACCAGGTTCACCTCGATGACCCGGCGGAAGGACTCGAGGTCGTGCGGCGAACCGTCACGGGCGAGTGCACGCTTGGCGATCCCGATGCCAGCGCAAGCGACCGCGATGCGGAGAGGGCCTTGCGAGCGCGCCCGCTCGACAGCGGCAGCCAGCTCCTCACCGCTCGTCACGTCTGCCTGGACGAACTCCACGCGCTCGAGCTCGCCGAGCCCGCGCCCCCGTTCCCCATCGCGATCCACCGCGACCACCCGCACCCCTGCGCGCGAGAGGCGCTCCACCACGCCTCGACCGAGTCCTGAGGCTCCTCCCGTCACCACGGCGACTACGTCTGGGTTCACCTGCACGTCGCCACCCTAGTGCTCGACGACGCGGCATGCAGGTCACCCTCCGTCGGCTTGTCGACGCCCCGCCGCCTCCTCGGCCCGTGCTGCACGCTGGGCAAGATCGTTGACGAGCTCGTTGGCTGGATCGCCGGCGTGGCCACGAACCCACTCGAAGGCCACCGATCGCCCGGGTGCGAGCGCCAACGCTAGGAGCGCCTCCCACAGGTCCTGGTTGGCGACCGGGTCTCCCTTAGCGTTGCGAAAGCCGTTGCGCCGCCAGCGTTCGTACCAGCGCTCCGTGAAGCAGCGCACCACGTACTGCGAGTCCGCACGCACGAGGACGTCCTCACCGGGCAAGGCCTCGAGCGCCCGCAGCACCGCGGTCAGCTCCATGCGCTGGTTGGTGGTTCGGGGTTCCCCACCGGACGCGTTGCGCCCGCTCTCGGGCTCCAGCCACGCCCACCCCCCGGGGCCTGGGTTTCCGAGGCAGGCCCCGTCGGTGTAGACAACCCGCTGCGCCATCCGGCCCAGGCTAGCGACGAGGTCGACACGACGGAGGGCGCCTGGCAGAATGGAAGGGTGATCATCGACGGCTTCGCTCACCAGATCCCCGACATCGACCCCGAGGAGACCCAGGAATGGATCGACTCGTTCAACGCCCTCGTGGACGAGCGGGGACGGCAGCGAGCAACGTTCCTGCTCATGAAGCTGCTCGAGGCCGCACGGGAGCGCCAGGTTGGCTTCCCGGCCACGGTGTCGACCCCCTACATCAACACCATTGATCCCGAGCACGAGCCGTGGTTCCCTGGTGACGAGGCCATTGAGCGGCGGATCCGCGCCTTCATCCGTTGGAACGCGGCCGTGATGGTGACGCGCGCCAACCACCTCGCCGACGGCATCGGCGGGCACCTCTCCACCTACGCGAGCTCTGCTGCCCTCTACGAGGTCGGCTTCAATCACTTCTTCCTCGGCAAAGACACCGACTACCCGGGTGACTTCGTCTACTTCCAGGGTCACGCCTCGCCCGGGTTCTACGCACGAGCCTTCCTCGAGGGACGCATCACCGAGGACCAGCTCAACCACTTCCGCATGGAGGTCGACGGCGAAGGCCTCTCGTCGTACCCGCACCCACGGCTCATGCCGGACTTCTGGGAGTTCCCGACCGTCTCGATGGGACTTGGCCCGATCAACGCGATCTACCACGCGATGTTCCTCCGCTACATGGAGCACCGCAAGCTTGCCAGGACCTCGCCGGCCAAGATCTGGGCGTTCGTCGGCGACGGCGAGCTCGACGAGCCCGAGGCCTCCGGCGCCCTCGCGGTCGCCGGCCGCGAACACCTCGACAACCTCATCTTCGTGGTGAACTGCAACCTCCAGCGCCTCGACGGCCCGGTGCGAGGCAACGGCAAGATCATCCAAGAGCTCGAGGCCACCTTCCGCGGGGCGGGCTGGAACGTCATCAAGGTCATCTGGGGCTCCAAGTGGGACGAGCTGCTGGCTCGTGACGTCGACGGCGTTCTGCTCAACAAGATGAATACCACTCCCGACGGGGAGTTCCAGAAGCTCGCCACTGAGTCGGGCGCCTATATCCGAGAACACTTCTTCGGTCCCGACCCTCGGCTGCGCCGCCTCGTCGAGCACCTCTCCGATGAAGAGCTCCAGGCACTGCCTCGCGGTGGTCACGACTACCGCAAGCTCTACGCCGCCTACCACGCGGCGGTAAACCACACCGGATCGCCAACGGCGATCCTCGCCAAGACCATCAAGGGCTGGACGCTCGGGCCCGACATCGAGGCGCGCAACGCGACCCACCAGATCAAGAAGATGACCAAGGAGCAGCTGCGGGAGTTCCGTGATCGACTCCACCTCCAGGACGTCATCTCCGACCAGATGCTTGAGGCCGAGGACCCCCCGTACATCAAGCTGCCCCCGGGCTCCATCGAGGAGGAGTATCTCCACACCCGGCGGCGCGTGCTGGGAGGATCGCTCCCCAAGCGCATCGTGCGGACCCAGACGCTGCCAGCGCCGTCCCCCGCGGTGTTCGCCGAGTTCTACGAGGGCTCCGGCTCCCAGGCTGTCTCTACCACGATGGTGATGGCACGCATCCTGCGCTCGCTGCTCAAGGACCCTGGCGTGGGTAAGCACGTCGCGCCGATCGTCCCCGACGAGGCACGAACCTTCGGCCTCGAGGCGCTCTTTCGCGAGGCGAAGATCTACTCTTCCATTGGCCAGCGCTACACACCTGTGGACGCCGGTCTGCTCCTGTCCTATACCGAGGCCATCGACGGGCAGATTCTCGAGATGGGGATTACCGAGGCTGGCGCGACCGCCATGTTCACCGCGGTCGGCACCTCGTACGCCACCCTCGGCGTCCCGATGATCCCGGTCTACCTCTTCTACTCCATGTTCGGCTTCCAGCGCACCATGGACCTGCTTTGGGCTGCCTCCGACGCGCGAGCCCGGGGCTTCCTCATCGGTGCGACGGCAGGTCGCACGACGCTGCTCGGTGAGGGACTCCAGCATACCGACGGGCACTCGCACCTACTGGCTGCGGCGTTCCCGAACGTGCAGGCCTACGACCCGGCCTTCGCGTACGAGGTCGCCACGATTATCGAGCAGGGCATCGCCGACATGTACGGCACCAAGCCTCGGGACGTCATGTATTACCTGACGACCTACAACGAGAACTACCCGATGCCCCCCGCACCCAACCACCTCGAGCTCGAGCAGCTCGTTGCGGCCATCATGCGCGGAGGGTACCTCTACCGAGCAGCGCCCACCAACCTCGACCTCGAGCCGATCTCGCCGGCCACGCCCCGCGACGCGGCCCGCAACGTCACCCTGTTCTTCTCCGGCACGGCACACAAGGCGGTTCTCGCCGCTCAACAGGAGCTGGCGCGCCACTGGGGGGTGAGCGCTCCCGCGTTCTCCATCACCTCCTACAAGCGGCTCCGCGAGGAGGCGCTCGACGCGGAGCGCACTGAGCGCCTCGGGGGCGGACAGCGGCCCCGCACCTGGCTCGACGAGCTCCTTGCCCAGTCCTCCGGACCGATCGTGGCGACCACCGACTACGTCAAGCTCGTCGCCGAGCAGATCGCGAACTTCGTCAACCGACCCTTCCTCGCGCTCGGCTCCGACGGCTTCGGTCGATCGGACACGAGGGAGGCGCTGCGACGCTTCTTCGAGGTGGACATGGCCAACGTGGTCGTCGGGGCGCTCGCCGAGCTCGTGCGCACCGGGGAGGCTAAGCCCGAGGAGCTCCACGACGCCATCGCCCACTACGGCGTGCGCCTCGAGCGCTTTGACCCCACCGTCTAGGCTGTGCTCTGGAGCCCCACGCGACCGTGCGCGGTCCAGCCCGTCCAGCCTGAGCGAGCAAGGAGGCATGGTGGTCGAGCTCTACCTCACCCCTGAGCCGGAGGCCAACGCCTTCGTCGTTGAGGATCCATTCGCGCTCATCGTCGGCATGCTGCTCGACCAGCAGATCCCAATGGAGCGTGCCTTCCGAGGGCCCTGGGAGCTGCGCAACCGGCTGGCGGCGCAGAGCGTGGATTTCGACCCCTGCAGCGTGGCCTCACTGGACCCCGAGGCGCTCGCAGTCGTTGTAGGGGCCAAGCCCGCCCTCCACCGCTTCCCCCGTTCGATGGCCCAGCGCATCAGCGCGCTTGCCGAGGCACTCTGCGCCAACTACGGCGGTCGGGTCAGCGCTCTCTGGGAAGGCGTCGACGACGCCTTCGAGCTTCGCCAGCGGCTGGAAGCGCTCCCCGGCTTCGGCATCGAGAAGGCGAGCATCCTGCTCGCACTCCTCGCGAAGCGCTTCGGCATCCAGCCCGCGCACTGGCGCGAGGCGAGCACGCCCTTCGGCGAGGACGGTGTCTTCCGGTCGGTGGCGGACGCGACCTCGCCAGAGGCGCTCGAGCGCATTCGCGAGACGAAAGCCGCCGTCAAGGCTGCAGCAACCTCCAGGCGCCGCGCAGCGCCGTGAGCGACCTGCACCAACGCCGCCTCTACCTCTGCGTCGGCCTCATGGCCGATCTAGCCGCGTTCGTGCGCGAAGCGGTGCGCGGTGGCGTCGACATCGTCCAGCTCCGAGCCAAAGACGCCGACGACCGGCGCACGCTAGCAGCAGCGCGCGAACTGGCTCCGTGGTGCCAGCGCCACAACGTGCCCTTCATCGTCAACGACCGGCCCGACATCGCCATCGCCGCCGGCGCTGACGGCGTTCACGTCGGCCAGGACGACCTGCCCGTCGATGTGGTGCGCGAGCTCGTCGGGCACGAGGCGATCGTCGGGCTCTCCACGCACGCCGTAGCCGAGTTCAACGCCGCAAGCCCGGCAGCGACCTACCTGTCCGTCGGCCCTGTGGAGCCGACGCCGACGAAGCCAGGCAGGCCCGGGACTGGCCTTGGCCTGCTCGAGCTCACCGCGCGCTTCCCCGACCCGAGACCCCGCTTCGTGACGGGCAACGTCACCGCCGAGCGCATCCCGACCCTCGTGGCCCACGGGGCGCGCCACTTCGTCGTCGTGCGCGCACTGACCCAGGCTCGCGACCCTCGAGCAGCTGCGCTTGCCCTGCGGCGGGCGATCGAGGACGCGCTCGAGCACGTCTAGCGAGCAGCAGGCGCCCAGGGGGCGCGCTCGATCCACCCTGCGACGATCGCGAGCACGCGAGCATCGAGGACGAGTGTGGCAGACGGCGCCGTGAGCCGGTGCACCTCGACCACCTGGGCACCCTCCGTCAGGGTCTCGAGCGGTGCCTCAGGAGGTGCCACGACACAGAGCACGCGGGGTACGGTTCCTTCCCAAACCAGCGCCTCCTGCGCCCCCGTCCTGACCCTCGCCCCCCAGGCCACCGCGTCCTCGACCGGGCGCGGATCCACGAGCGCCACGCCCAGCACCCGCGGATCGCGCGCCACCTCAAGGGCGGGGCGCGCAAGGACATCGAAGGCCACCACGACGACCGAGGAGCCGAGCGAGTCGACGACGCGCTCGGTGTCGGTCCGCACCCCCGCAACGCTCAGCTCCCCCGGCGTCTCGTCGAGTCCCATCACCGGGAAGGTGACGACCTCGTGGCGAGCCAACTCGGCGAGGCGCTGCGCGAACCCGCCGAGAACCTCGGTGGGTGAACCTCCCCCCGGTGCCTCTGAGACGCCGAAGAGCGCGAGCACCGCAACCCCGTCGGAACTGGCCTCAAGCGGCGGTGCGGCGCTCAGCACGCTACGGCCCTCCAGCACGCCCTCGCGCGCCACCACGCTCACGGCTCAACCCCCGACCGCCTCGTAGACTCTGCCCGTGCCCTGGCCACACACCCAGCCTACGAGGACCCCCGACGTCCTCATCGTCGCCAACCTTGGGCTTGGCCGGGCATTCCAGGCGAACGCGTGGCTCTACCTGCGAGCTGCGCGCGCGCTCGTCGAGCGGGTGGCGGCCTGGGATCTCGCTGAGCGCGCCCTCGACCTCGATGACCCCCCTCGCGCGAGGCTCGTGCTCTTGCTCGACAAGGACGCCTCCACTGCGGAGGCGCTCCGCTCCACCGGCGCGACGGTGATCAACGCGCCAGAGGCGATCCTCGCCTGCGACGACAAGCGACGCACGGCTGCGCTGCTCGCAGCCGCCGGCGTGGCCACGCCCCGCACCGTGCTCCTGCCACCGTTGTATCCCAAGCAACCCCTCGGCGACGCCACCCTGCGTGAAGTGGTGCGCACCTTGGGATTGCCGGTCGTGGTCAAGGAGGCCAAGGGGTCCTTCGGCGCCCAGGTCCACCTCGCCGAGACCTACGATGATCTGGTAGCGATCGCGAGTACGCTCGCCGATCGGCGACTACTCGCCCAGACCTTCGTCGCCTCCTCCGCGGGTCGGGACCGTCGCCTCCAGGTCGTCGACGGCGAGGTCGTAGCGGCGATGGAACGCCGCGCCATCGGTGATTTTCGCGCCAATCTTTCGGCTGGGGGCGTCGGCTACCCCTACCTCCCCTCCGCGAAGGAGCGAACCCTCGCGATCGAGGCGGCCCGTGCCGTTGGGGCTCGCAACGCCGGGATAGATCTCCTCCTCGACGAGGGTGGCGAGGGCTCCCTCGTCTGCGAGGTCAACTCCAACGCCCACATCTGGCGACTCACGGCACTCAGCGGGATCGACGTCGCCTACCAGGTGCTCCGCCGCCTCCTCAGGGGACAGGGTCGATGAGCGCCCTTGTCTGCTACGACCCGTGGTCGCTCGCGCGTAACCTCGCCTTCGCCCGCGCGCTCTCCGTCGGGCTTCGGCGTCACTTCGGGTCGGCAAGGATCGCGGTGGTGGGACCGGGGGATCGCGTCGAGCTCGACGCCGCCACCCGCGTGGTCGTCGCGCGCACGCGGGACCTCGCGCTGCGACGCTGGCTCGAGCAACGCGTCCCCACAGTGCTCAACAGCTCGCTCGTGGCGCTCATCGGCAACGACAAGCTCGCAGCCTCTCGGTGGCTCAACGCCCACCACCTCCCTGCACCCCGGGCGATTCCTGCCTCCCTGGAACTCGACGACCTGCTCCTGCGCGAGCGCGTCCTGAAACCGCGCTTCGGCCACGGCGGCGTCGGGGTTCAGCGCCTCCCGGCTCGGTCGCCAACGCCACTGGCCCTCGACCACTGGCTCGTCGAGCCGATGTACGCCGGCGCGACGCGGGTGCTACGGGCCTACGTCGTCGGCTCACGTATCGCCGCGTGGACCGAGCGCGTTGCGACGGACGGTCTGGCCGCGAACGTCCACCGCGGTGCTACGGCTCGCCTGGTCGAGCCGGAGGCTGGAGCGCTGGCTCTCGCCGAGCGTGTTCGTGGACTCCTCGGCGAGGGTTACTACGGCATCGACATCTTCGCCCACGAGGGGGCTTGGCTCGTGAACGAGGTCGAGGACGTAGTAGGAGCACGGGTGCTGCGAGCCAACGGCATAGACGTCGTCGGACTCGTCGTCGAGGCGGTCGCTCACGCCTGCGGGCGATAGTCAGCAACGAACTCGAGGAACGCCTCGTACGCCCGCGGCCCGTAGACCGTACCCGGACCTCCGGTCAGCAGGACGACCACACCGAGTGCTTCGGCAACCTCCTCCTCGGTCGCACCCGCCCGAGCTGCGCCCCGCGCGTGCGAGGCGATGCATCCGTCACACTGGGTTGACACCGCGACAGCCAGCGCGATGAGCTCCTTGGTCTTCTCCGAGAGCGCTCCTGCCGCGAGCGCGTGGTGGTGCAGCTGTGCGTAGGCCCGCCAGGTATCGGGGATCTTGGCCCGCAGCTCGCGCACTGGCTCTCGAAGGTCTGCCTGGACCTGATGCCACCGTTCCGTCACCGCGACTCCTTCCGTAGTCTCACGAGAGCAACCAGTCGGCGCATCACGATCCACGACGGCGTGCGACCGGCGTAACCCTACTCAGCGAGGGGGGCCACCGACGCGCAGGCTGCCAAGCGATCGAACCGGATAGCGCCACGCTTGCACGGCGATGGCACAGTTGACGAGCAGGAGCACCATACTAACGAACGCCAGTCCCCACAAGAGACCGCGCTCGAGCACGGAGCCGATGGCCAGCACCACCAGCACCACCAAGCCCACCGTGTTAAGACCACGTCGCCGGCGCAGCCACCGGGAACCACCGAACGGTAGGCGGGCACGGCCGAAGGTCGCATCGTAGAGCGCCCCCACCCAGCGTGCCCGCTCGACCTTGAGCATGCGCCGCTCGTACTCGTCGTAGCGCAACTCGCCGGTGCGAAGCCGCTCCAGCAGCAGCCCGCGTGCACGCTCTCGATCCTCGGGCGTCACCGGGACCGCCCAATCCCCCGAGCGCCGACCCAGCCTCACCGCACTCTCCTCACCACCGCAGCTCGCTCTGCGCAGGCTGGTTCCAGTCTACCGACCCCACACGGGAACCGCGAGGACCGTCGCGGCCTGCGGCGCACCGCTAGGCTTTGAGCGTGTCCTCCCCGAGCATCGTCCTCGAGTCCGACGGCGTGCTCGTCGAGCGCGTCGTTCTCGATCCGCTCGAGAACAACTGCTGGATCGTGACGAGCCCCTCAGGGGGCGTGCTCGTCGACGCCCCGAGTAACGCCGGTCTCCTCGTGGACGTCGCGCGGGATCGGGGCATCCGCAACGTCCTTATCACCCATGGCCACCATGACCACATTGGGGCGGCGCCGAGGCTGGCTGCGGCCGGGCTCGAGCTGTGGATAGGAGCTGCGGACGCAGACGGACACCCCTGGGTCACCCACCGCATCGAGGCCGACACCGAGCTTACTATCGACTCGCTCGTCGTTCGCGCCGTGCTCACCCCCGGCCACACCCCAGGCTCGGTGTGCTTCCTCGTCGGCGAGCGACTGTGCTGTAGCGGCGATACCCTCTTCCCTGGAGGCCCCGGCAAGACGACGAGCCCGGAAGCCTTCGTTACCATCATGCGGTCCATCCGGACCCAGCTCTTTGACCGCCTCGACGACGCCTGCGTCGTGCTACCCGGTCACGGCGCGACCACCACCATCGGCAGGGAGCGCCCCGCCCTCCCTGCCTGGGAGGAGCGCGGGTGGTGAGCGAGCTCACCCTCGAGGATGCCGCCTTGCGGGTGCCTGGCCTTGCGCTCATGCTGGCGCGACGCTCCGAGGCCAAGCTCGGGGAGCCAGCGCCGAGCGTCGCTGAGCTCGAGTTCGCACTGCAGCTCGCGGCGACAGCACCCGACCACCGCCAGGTGACGCCCTACCGTGCGGTGGTGCTCTGGCCAGACGTACTCACCGAGCTCGTTGAGCGGATCGAACGCACGCGCCCCGAGGACGCCGAGCGAGCTCGTATCACCGTCCAGCGTGCACCCGTCTTCGTCGTGATGGTGTTCTCCCCGGATACCGCCAATCGCACCCGTGTCGAAGAACAGCGGGACGCGGCCGCGGCAGCGACGAGCTATCTCCTGCTCGCGCTCGCCGGCCTGGGCTACGGCTCCATGTGGCGCACGGGTCGACTTGCCAGCGACCCCGAGCTTGCCAACCTCGTCGAGCTCGCCGACCACGAGCAAGTGATCGCACTCGTCGGCGTTGGATCCTCCCTCGGGATCCCCGCCCACCCCCGCGCACGCCGTGCTGCCGTTCGTCACCTTGGCCACCCCGCCTAAGCAGCAGGCACGGTGCGGCGGAGTCTGCCGACGCACGGCATCGGCGCAAGCAAGCCGCGGCAACCCAGCAACACTGCAAGCAATCTGCGCCGCGATGGTGGAGACACCGCGTGGTCGTCGCGCAAGCCTTCAGAGGTACGGGAGTCCTCGACCCGTGACGGCAATGACTCCGGCCTTGCACAACTCGACCACGGCAAGGCTGATTGGGAGCGCGTCGACAGCGACCATCGTGCTGTTGGTGAGCCAAGCTCTCAGGAAACTTTCTGCTCGAACTGAGGTTGGATCACGTGTTGGCTCGTACCATGAGGCGCGCAAGGAGGTGGCCCCATGCGCCTGCTGATCGTCGACGACGAGGAGAACCTGCTGGCGAGCCTCAAGCGGGGCCTCAGCGCCGAGGGGTTCGCGGTCGATACGGCCAGCGACGGGACCACCGGGCTGGAGATGGCCCGGCGCACCCCGTACGACTGCATCGTGCTCGACATCATGCTGCCGGGCATCAACGGCTTCAAATTCACTCAGCTGCTTCGGGACGAGCAGAACTGGACGCCAATCCTCATGCTGACGGCCAAGGAGGGAGAGTACGACGAGGCTGAAGCGCTGGATACCGGTGCTGATGATGTACTGCGCAAGCCCTTTTCCTTCACCGTGCTGGTGGCGCGGATCCGTGCACTGCTGCGGCGCAACGTCGAGAGCCACCCTCCGATCCTGCAGGCAGGAAACCTGACCCTGGACCCCTCAAGCCACCGCGTGGCCAGGGGCGACGTCCCCATCGAGCTCACCACCCGGGAGTTCTCCTTCCTCGAGCTGCTCATGCGCAACAAGGGCAAGGTCCTGCGCAAGCAGGACATCATCGCCCACGTCTGGGACTACGACTTCGAGGGCGACTCCAACATCGTCGAGGTCTACATCGGCTACCTGCGCAAGAAGATCGACGTCCCCTTTGGCACCAAGGCCATCACCACGATTCGAGGGGTCGGCTACCGTCTTGAGGAGGACGGAGGCGTCGGGGAGGCCGAAGTCGCTAGCGTCGGTTAGCTCGTCGACGAGGTGGTGGGGATGAGGTTGGCGTCGCTCGGACGGCTGCGTCACCTCGCCGACTCTCGCTGGCCGCCGCTACGCTTCCTTGGCCGTGCCGCGTCCTCGGTTGTCGTACGCACGACAGTGGCGGCAACCCTTGGGGTAGGGCTGGCCCTCCTCGCGAGCCTGGTCGCGACCGTGCTCGTCCTGCGCACCGCGCTCACGCGAGGGGTGATCCAGACTGCTCGCACGGAGGCCGATGACATCACCGTCCTAGTCCGCAACGGGAACGTCCCCTCCTCGCTGCCGATGCCACGCGGGGATCTGGCCGCCCAGATCGTCTCCAGCTCGGGCCAGGTCATCGCCTCGACGCCGAACCTCCACGGCGTTGGCCCGCTCGTCAACCCGCATCGCGTCCCAGCATCCGGGTTGGTCGAGACTCGGGCAACCCGCAAGGCCCGCGCGATTCTCATCGGGCACAACATCGACATCCGCTCCGTGCTCGTCGCCCAGCCCATCGAGCTCACCACGCGTGCTGCCGCCAGCTTGGCGCGCAGCAGCGTGCCGGCCCAGGTCACCCAAGCCGGGGTCGAGACCTACTACGTCTTCACCATCGCATCGCTCGCGAGCGTCGACCAGGCGACCCAGACACTCGTGCACATCTTCGACGTGGTCTACCCGGCCGTGCTCGTGGTCGTGATGGGCGCCACCTGGTGGCTCGCACGGCGAGCGCTCGCGCCTGTCGACCAGATGATCACTGAGGTAGCCGCCATTACGAGCTCCCGGCCTGGCCACCGTGTGTCAGAACCCCCCGGCGACGACGAGATCGCACGCCTCGCCCGAACGATGAACGCCATGCTCACCCGCCTCGACCAGGGCATCGAGCGCGAGAAGCAATTTATCCAGGACGCTTCCCACGAGCTGAAAAGCCCCCTGTCCGCGTTGCGCACAACGCTGGAGGTCGCCGCCCTCCACCCTGACGCAACCGACTGGCAGGAGGCCACCGCGATCGCCCTCGCCGAGGCGGAGCGGATGCAGCGCCTGATCGAGAATCTGCTACTCCTTGCGCGTACCGAGGCAGGAGCACGGGTTCCCACGGAGCCCGCTGACGTGGTGGCCCTGGTCGACGACGAGGTTGCACGGCTTGAGCGCCTCCATCCCGGGCTGGCGCTCGAGTTCGTCGCTGAGCCGCGGCGAGCCGAGGTGCTCGCCGACCGCGAGCAGCTCCGCTCGCTGGTGCGGAACCTGCTCGAGAACGCGGCCCGCCACGCCAGTGGTAGAGTGCGCGCTACCCTCACCACCGCCGATGCGCAGCTCCACCTTGACGTCGACGACGACGGCCCCGGCATCCCGCCGGATCGCCGCGCGGTGGTCTTCGAGCGCTTCGCCCGACTCGACGAGGCCCGCACTCGCCATGACGGCGGCTCGGGCCTTGGTCTCGCGATCGTCAAGAGCGTCGTGGTCGGCGTCGGGGGTAGTGTGAGGGCAACCTCCTCGCCGCTCGGAGGCGCACGCTTCGAGGTCGTGCTCCCGACGGTGGCGGTGGAGCATCGAGCCCCCGCCCCCGAGGAACACGGTGGCGAGCTTCGGGCCGCGCCACCAGCAGCGCCGGATGCCCTCGCCCCGACCACCCTGTCACAAGCAAAGGAGTAGCCCCACGTGAGTATCACCACACGTCCCCGAGGCACGAGCCGACCCTCGCTCGGGCCACGGCGCCGCGGGCCGAAGCGGTGGTTGCGACTCGCGCGCGCCGGGGTCCTGGGGGCCGCGGTCGTCCTCGCGGGCTGGGCCGGGGTCGGCACCGTCACGATGCCGGGCTCGGCCTCGCTTGGCGTCAAGTTCGTCGAGTGGGTTCGGGGTCACGGAGGAGCCAGCTTCGTCGCGTTCCTCGAGAACAGCTGGTACGCGATCAACCAGCCGCCGACGGGCGGTTCCCCACCCAAGGGGGCACTCTCGCCCGCCGCCAAGGAGATCGCCTCGGCGACAGGCCCCCTGCCACCCCCGGCCCGAGTTGTCCCCTTCGCGAAGCCTCCACTGCCGAACGAGGGGGTCTGGACCCCCGAAGGCCCGCTCGTGCACGGGGTCCCCACGATGTACGTGACCCTCATGCGCCCCGATCCCGTTCACACCTCACTGGTTGCTGGAGTCGCCTGGATGGACACGCGCCTGCTGCGCTTCATCCAGTACGGAGGTGCCCAGGAGCCACCCGGCGGGTACCACTGGCCCTACATGGGCCCGATCGTGCCGCCGGTGGCCGACTACCTCGTCGCAGCGTTCAACTCTGGCTTTCGCCTCCAGGACGCCAACGGCGGCTACTACGCCTACGGTCACCTTGCCGTGCCGCTCCGCAACGGAGCGGCCAGCTTCGTGATCTCCGACAGCGGCGTACCCTCAATCGAGGTCTGGCACGACGGGAACACCATCCCGCGGGGGATCGCGGTGGTGCGTCAGAACCTCATCCCGCTGATTGAGAACGGCCACATCAACCCGCTCGTGTACTCCACCAACTTCCAGCTGTGGGGCGCGACGGTCGGCAACCAGCTGCTCGTGTGGCGCTCCGGGGTCGGCATCACCCGCAACGGCGCGCTCGTCTACGTCTCCGGACCGGGCCTCTCCGTGGCCTCTCTCGCCCGCCTCCTGCAGCGCGTGGGGGCGGTGAATGCGATGGAGTTCGACATCAACTCCGACTGGACCGACTTCTTCTACTTCAACCACCAGCTCGGCACGCCTGCGAGCCCAGCGAATGGCTACAAGCTCGTCTACGACATGCTGCGGCCTCCGCAGCGCTACTTCGAGGGCACCGCCCGCGACTTCGTGGTGGCTGAGGTGCAGCCAAGCCTCGCCCGATGAGCACGCGACGCGGCGGTGCCGTCACCGCCGGTCCGTGGGCGTACGAGGTCGCCGAGCTTGGCGGTGAGCCCCCGACCGCACCCACGGCACCCGCTGGGTGGCTGGTAATGGACTCGCCAATCGGTACCCTGCATCTCACCGCAAGCGAGCGTGGCCTCGTCGCGGTCGCCTTCGCCGAGACGCACACGGACCAGCACGTGGCGCCCACCACGCCACCCGCCGCCCGCGCACACCTGCTCGATGCGCAAGACCAGCTGCGCGCCTACTTCGCGGGAACGCGTGAGCGCTTCGACCTCTCGCTCGATCTCAGCGGTCGCCGAGGCATCGCGCTCGAGGTAACCGAGTACCTGCTCACCATGCCCTACGGCCAACGCGCCTCCTACGCCCAGGTCGCAGCGGCCCTCGGCCGGCCAGGAGCCCAGCGCGCCGTAGGCAGCGCGTGCGCGCGCAACCCACTGCTCGTGGTGGTACCGTGCCACCGGGTCATCCGTGCTGATGGCTCGATCGGTGCCTACCGCGGGGGTCGCAGCGCCAAGGCCTGGCTGCTCACACACGAAGCAGCGGTAGCCACCCGCACCGCCTCCGACGTGAGTGGCCGGCCAACAGCGCAGCGCTAGCTCGCCGCTAGCGACGGCGATCGACCACTGCCTCGACGGAAACCTCGAACGCGCTCGCGGCCTCGTCGATCTCGGCTTCGCTCACGATGAGCGGCGGCATCCAGCGCACGATGTTGCCAAATGTGCCGGCGCTCATAGCGAGTACCCGATGGCGCTGGAGCTCGGCGAGTACCTCCTGTGTGAAACTCGCGTCGGGACGCCCCTCGGCGTCGCGCAGCTCGACCCCCACCATCAACCCGAGTGCGCGCACTCGAGCGATCGCCGGGAACTTCTCGGCCAGCTGCTCCATCGCTCCCGCGAGCTGCGCCCCGCGCGCCGCCGCGTTCGCAAGGAGCCCTTCCTCCTCGATGACCTCGATCGTGGCAACGGCCGCCGCTGCGCCCACCGGGTTGCCCCCGTAGGTACCGCCGTGGCTGCCGACCGGCCAGCGCTCCATGAGCTCCCAGCGGGCCCCGATGCCGGAGAACGGGAATCCAGAAGCGATGCCCTTGGCCATGACAAGGATGTCGGGGCTGAGCTCAGCGTGCTCGATCGCGAACCACCGCCCTGTCCGCCCAAAACCTGTCTGGACCTCATCGGCCACGAAGAGGATGCCGTGCGCCTCGGCACGCTCCTTGATCCCGCGCAGGAACTCCGGCGGTGCCGGCAGGTAGCCTCCCTCGCCGAGCACCGGCTCGATCACGAATGCCGCTGTCTCCGACGGCGCGCTCTGCGCAGCCAGCAGGTAGTCGAGGTAGTCGAGGGCTTCGTCGACGCTCACCTCGTCGCCGAGCCGACTCGAGCGCGGGAAGCCGGGGAACAAGGACACGAACACCCCAGCCGGCAACGGCATGTAACCCGCCCGATACCCGGTGCGCGACGTCGTCATCGCCATCGCCTGTGCCGTGCGTCCGTGGAAGCTGCCCTGGAAGACAACCACGTTCGGCCGCTTCGTGGCCTGGCGGGCAAGCTTGACCGCCGCCTCGGTCGCCTCCGCACCAGAGTTGGCGAAGAAGAAGGTATCGATGCCGGATGGCGTAATGCGCTCCAAGGCGTCCGCGAGTGGCGCAAGGAGGTCGTGCGTGTAGATGTTGACCTGCGCATGGAGGAAGCGCTCCGCTTGGCGTTGAATCGCTTGCACCACCCTGGGGTGTGCGTGCCCAGTCGAGGTCACGGCGATGCCTGAGGTCATGTCGAGCCAGGAACGCCCCTCGGTGTCGAAGACGCGCGCACCTCGCCCGTGTGTGACCGTCAGGTCGCTGAGCTTGCTCCAGACCGGTGCCAGTTTGCCCATGGTTCCCTCCTTGTCGTCGCCTGTATCGTTGCTCATGCTTGGCCAAGCAACCGCGCGCGCACCACGTCCACCACCTCGGCTGGCGGATGGGGATCGAGCCGGTCTGCGAGTCGCGTCAGGCCGAGGCCCACGTTGATTCCCAGCCACCGTAAGGGCTCACGTTCCCAGCTCCGTAGCGTCCTGCCCAGTACCACCGCGAGCTCGCTATCGAGCCCCTTGCCAGTAGCGTACGCACCCGCGAGGCCGCCGGCCAGCCTGGTGAGCGCAACTCCATCGCCCGCGTAGCCCCCGATCAGCGTGAAGCGGGTTATCGGGTCGTGGAGCACGCGAGGATACCAGTCGCGCGTGACGCCGATGGTGCCCCCCCAAGCGTGCGCCACCTCCAGCGGGTCGGGCGTGCCGAGCAGCTCCTCGAGGGTGCCCTTGAGCAGCGCCCCTCGCCTGGGGTCGACGGTGGTCGCGAACTCAAGTCGCGACCCGTAGCGATAGGGCGCGCCGCGCCCCCCGAAGACGATGCGACCGTCATCGCGCAGCTGCCCGTAGATCACGAGGCGCCTCGCGTCGGTGAAGGTCAGCCCCGGAGCAGGCTGGCCGAGCGCCTCGAGCTGCTCGCGCGAGAGCGGCTCCGTCGCGATGATCTGCGACGCGATCGGTGTCAACGCTCGATGCCAGGTTCGCGTAGCTGCGAGGTAGGACTCCGTCGCCCACACCACCTGTCCGGCGCGCACGCGCCCCTCGATCCCGACGAGCGTCCCTGGACTCGCCATGTGCAGGCGGGTGCGTTCGAAGACGAGCCCGCCTCGATCCTCGAGCCGATGCGCGAGCAGCTCCACGAGCCGCGCCGGGTGGACCGAGGCACACGCCGACTCCCAGAGCCCCCCGAGCGCACCGCGCACGCGCAGGTAATACGAAGCACCGCGAGCGTCCAGGACCCTCGGCGGCTCCGCCAGTCCGAGTTCGTCGAAGCTCCGCCGCTCCTCGAGGAGGCGGCGCCACTGCGCGGGGCTGCGCGCCACCGTGAGCGTACCCTGACGGCGCCACCCGACCGAGGCCGCGTCAGGTCCGAGGAACTCCTCGAGCTCCCCGAGGTTCTCCAGGAGCCGGCGCCGCAGGGACCGTGCCAGACCCACGTCGAAGTCGCGAGCAACCCGGCTCCAGGCCACCGGGAACAGCGCCGAGGCCCACCCACCGTTGCGCCCAGAGGCTCCCCAGCCAAGGCGCTCGGCCTCGAACACCGCGACCGCAGCCCCGGGGCGTCGATCCAGCACGGCATGAGCCGCCCACAGGCCGCTCAGCCCTCCTCCCACCACGGCGACATCCACGTCGAGCGCCCCGGTGAGCCGGGGCCGCCAGGTGCTGCGCTCGACCTCTGCGAGCCACAGGCTCGGGGCTGGCAGGCTCACCTACATCCCGAGCGCTTCGGCGACGACGGGATGCACGACGCGGCCGTCGGCGACGTTGAGGGCGCTCGCGAGCAACGGGTCCTCCAGGTTGTGCGCCAGGCGCAGCAGCTTGGGCGCAACGGCGGCACTGAGCGCACGCGATGCGGTGCGCGGGTACTGACCCGGGACGTTCGTCACGCAGTAGTGGATGACCCCGTGGACCTCGTAGATGGGGTCGGAGTGCGAGGTGGGACGTGCTGTCTCGACGCACCCTCCCTGGTCGATCGCGAGATCGACGATGACGGAGCCGGGTCGCATCGCACGCACGTGCTCCTCGCGCACCAGCTTCGGAGCCTTCGCCCCGGTCACGAGCGCAGCGCCCACGACCAGGTCAGCCCCCGCGACCGCCTCGCCGATGGCGTGCTCGGAGCTGGCGAGCGTCGCGGTCACGATCCCCTGCCCATGCGCCTCCATGAGCCGATGCAGGTCGATGTCCACGCCGGTGACCTCGGCGTCCATGCCGCGAGCACCGCGCGCCGCCATCGTCCCTGCCACACCAAGACCGATCACCACGACGCGCGCGGGTGGCGCCCCTGCCGAGCCGCCGAGGAGCACGCCGGATCCCTGCGCCAGGTAGTGCGCTCCCACGATCGCGGCCGTGCGCCCGGCAACCTCGCTCATGGGCGCGAGCAACGGGAGCCCTCCACGCTCCTCGAGCGTCTCGAACGCGTACGCGCGCACGCCCGAGCTCACCAACGACCGTGCCAGCTCCGGCTCGGCTGCGAGGTGGAGGTACGCGAAGAGCACGAGGTCGCGGCGGAAGTACGACCACTCCGAGGGTTGCGGCTCCTTGACCTTGACGACGAGGTCCGCACCCCAGACCTCCGCGGCGCTCGGGACGATCTTGGCGCCAACTGCCTCGTAGTCGGCGTCCTGGAACCCTGCCCCGACCCCGGCTCCGGCTTGCACCAGCACGTCGAAGCCCGCTTGTACGCAGCTCTTGACCGCGCCCGGCTCGAGTGCGACGCGACGCTCCCCGTCCTTGATCTCCTTCGGCAGCCCAATGGTGCGAACCATCTCCACGCTCCTTGCCGTGATCGGGTGCTCGCGGCACGCGTGCCGGCGAGCCAGGTCCTCGCTCCCCGAACTCTAGCCGATGACCGACGAGAAGGCAAGGTGATCCGCATCGAGAGCGCGACGAATCCAAGGATTCCCGCTTTCGCCGCCCACCTCTAGCAGGATTCCGCACGAGCGCCTCATGACGCACCCGACCATGACCAGGAAGCTAGCCTTGCCGACGTGGAGCCGTCCCTGGGTACCTGCCGTGGCTTCCCCCACAGCGCCGTCTCGACGATCGACCCGCTCGCCTCGCAGGCGGCGCTCACGGTCCTACGACGTGGGGGCAGCGCCGTCGACGCAGCCATCGCGGCCAACGCAGTGCTGTCGGTCGTGGCGATGGACACCTGCGGGCTGGGTGGCGACTTGGTGGGCCTGGTGTACCAGCCTCGCACGCCACGCAGCGGTCCCAAGGTCCACGCCCTCATGGGCGTCGGCCGCGCCGGTTCCCACGCCGACGCCGAGTCGCTGCGGGCTGCGGGCTTTCGCCTCATCCCGCGGGACCACCCCGCTGCCATCACCGTCCCGGGCGCTGTCGACGCCTGGCTGCTCGCGCACGAGCGCTTCGGCAGGTTGCCGCTCGAGACGGTGCTCACCGACGCGATCGCCTACGCGAACGACGGGTTCCCAGCGCCCGCCCGGCTGGCTCGCGGCGCCGAGGAGCTCTGGCGACTGGGGTATCGCTCCGAGCTCGTGCTCGCCTTCCAGGAGAACTTCCAGCCCGGCACCGTCGTGCGACACCGGGGCATCGGCCGAACGCTCGCCGCGCTCGTGCGCCTCGGTCGGGAGGGGTTCTACGCGGGCGAGTTCGGCGCCGAGCTCGTCGCGCTCTCCCAGGGAGCGCTCCGCGCCGACGACTTGGCAACCCCGCAGGCGGAGCTCGCGAGCCCCGTTGGTGTCGAGGCGATGAACCTCGGGTTCCTCACCGCCCCGCCGCCTTCGGCGGGGTTCCTCGCGCTCGCCCTCCTCCGGGCGCTGCCGTGGCGCCGACCGCACTCCGCTCTCGAGGCCTACCTCGACCTCGTCGACGCGGTAGAGGCGACGAGATGGCTCCGTGCGTACCACTACGACGGCGTCGACGTCGCCGATCTCCTCGGCTCCCCACGTCGCCCCGTCGCAGGTCGGCCACGTCCCCGCGCAGAGGCCCCCGACACCACCGCCATCGTCGTCGTCGACCGCAACCACGGTGCCTGCGTGTTCGTGCAATCGAACGCCCACAGCTTCGGTACCCGACTCGCCACCCCCGACACCGGGATCTTTGTGCACTCCCGAGGCGCCGTCGGCTTCGACCTGGATCCACGCAGCCCCAACGAGCTCAAACCGCGCCGGCGCCCCCGCCACACCCTCGCACCGGTGATGGCGCTCGATCGCGCGACGGGCCAGCTTCGCATCGCCGCGGGCACGATGGGGGGGGATCGCCAGCCGACCATCCTCGCCCAGGTGATCGCAGCCGCGCTCCGCAACGGCCTCGAAGTGCGTGAGGCCCTCGCGCGAGCCCGACTCGCCGAGGTGCGCGTCATCCCAGGGGAGCACCCAGGCTTCGACACCCACGTCGGTGGCGCCGCGACCACGTGGGCCATCGAGCGTCACGCCGACGAAGCGGTACGCCAGGAGCTCAATGAGCGCCTCGGCGGCATCATCGTCGAGCCACCACTGGATCCTGCCGCCGGTGTGGCTCACCTTGCCATGCTGGACAGCGACGCTATCGTCGCCTGCAGCGACCCCCGCGCCGAGGACGGGAGCGCGATCGGATGGTAGAGATACCCGCGTGTGGCTACACCGCCGGCCTCGACGCCCTCGCGATGGATCCACTCGCGGAGCGCTGGCTGGTGGGCCACCTCGACGCCGGAGCGTTGGCGCGCGTGCGTGAGCTCGACGAGGTCATCTCGGAGCACGCGCTGCGCGTGGCTCGCTACGTCGATCAGTGGGCCCCTCCTCGCCTGCAGGCTCACGACCTCGACGGCCAACGCGTGGATGAGGTCGTGCTCGCGGAGGAGCACCGCAGCCTGCTCAAGGCGCTGCGCCCTATGGTGGGGCTCGCGCTCCACCCTCGCCACGGAGTCCTCGCAGCGCTGGCCGCCGGCTACCTGCTCGCCGACCCCGGCCTCTACTGCTCGCTCACTCTCACCACCCAGGTTGCTCTCGTGCTCAGTGAGCTTGAACCCCACCACCAGGCGCTCGGGCGCCTCGTGCACGGACCGTGGTTCGGGGCGACCTGGTTCACGGAGACCCACGCGGGCTCCGACCTCGGTGCCCTCAAGGCTCGCGCCCATCAGCGCCCGGATGGTACCTGGACGATCGAGCGCGCGGAGAAGTACTTCGCGTCCAACGCCGGCCTCGCCGACGTTGCGCTCGTCGCCGCGCACGTGGGCGAGCCTCGGGGCGTGCGCTCACTCGGGCTGTTCCTCGTACGCCGACGTCGCGACGACGGCAGCGTGACCTTCTCGGTGCGCAGGCTTAAGGACAAGCTGGGCACCCGCGCCGTGCCAACTGGCGAGGTCGACCTCGACCACACACCCGCCCAGCTCCTCGCTGGGCCTCCCGACGGGGTCCATCGGATCCTCGAGTCGCTCACCTTCGCCCGCGTAGCCAACGCGATGAGCGCTGCTGGGATCGCACGCATCGTCGTGGGCGAGGCCACGCTCCGCGGCCAGCACCGTCTCGCCTTCGGTAGGCAGCTCACCGCACACCCGGCCTTCGCTGACGACCTCGCTCGGATGCGCGCCCGCCAGATCGCGACCACGATGCTCGCATTCGAGCTCGCCGAGCTCACCCAGGAGGCCGTGGGCTCGCACCACGGCCAACGGCCCTACCAGCTGCTGCGCGCACTCTCCCACGTCGCCAAGGTCACGACTGCATCCAGCGCGGTCAGGCTGAGCGAGCAGGCCATGATCAGCTTCGGTGGCCTCGGCTACGTCGAGGATGCCCCAATCGCGCGCTGGCACCGCGAGGCGCTCGTCTTGCCTATCTGGGAAGGAACGCCCCACGTGCACGCGCTCGACGCGGCGGAGGTGCTCTCCCAGCGGGACGTGCGCGACGAGCTCGTCGAGCGTCTCGTCGCGAGCGCCCCCGGGTCGGTCGGCGCTGCGCTCACCGAGGCGGCCTGGCGGCTTGCCTCGCGGATCGCCGAGGCCCCACCCAACGCGAGACTGCTGCTGGAGCGCCTCGGCGCCGTGCTCGCTTCCGCCGTCGTTGCCCGACTCGACCTGCCGGGGATCGACCCCGAGCCGCTGGCTGCCTGGCTCGCAGCCGCCGCCCTCGAAGGTGAACCCGACGAGACGCCGCCGCTCGGGGGTCTCCCACCCCTCGAGCTCGACCGACAGCGCCAGTCTGGCGAGGACGACCTCAGCCGTTGATCGGCCCAGTGCCGTCGCGCAGGCTCCCCCGGGAGCGGCCGTGCGTCACCCCTACCCACTCCGCGACGATGGCAAGGGCCGTCTCACGCACGCTGCGCGCGCCGAGGTCGAGCCCGGCCGGACCGAAGAGGCGATTCGGGTTCGCTCCGGCCAGCGCCAGGCGGCGCCGGCGCTCGGCCTGGATCTCACGTGAGCCGAGTGCGGCCACGTAGCCGGCTCCGACCTCGATTGCGCGCGCGAGGATCGGTGTGGCGCGATCGTGGTCGTGGGTGAGCACCACAACGCCGTCGAGCGGACCGAGCGAGGCGATGGCATCTGAGGCCTCGGCCTCGGCCCCCAGCCAGCGGGCGAGTCCGAGGAGCTCCTCCACAAGGGGCCCCTCCCCCGCCACGACAAGACGAGGCGTGGGCGCAAAGCCGTGGAGGTGCAGCTCATCACCGACGCGCACGCCCGGACGCGCCGTTGGGTCCGCGACCAGTTCGCACGGCTCAGCGGGGACTCCCTCGACGAGCGGGGTTCGCACGACGAAGGGCTGGCGGCGCTCGACGAAGTCAACGACGTCGCCAATCCAGCCGACCGGGTGAACCATGACATCGACCCAGCCGCCACAGGCAAGCCCATGGCCCTCGGCATCGCGATCGTCGATGGCCAACCGGGCTCGGCGCGGCGTCGGATCCGAACCCAGCTGCTCGGCCAGTCCGGCCATGACCACCGCTCCGACGGGGCCATCGGCACTCAGCACCGCCAGGTCGTCGCCGCGGTCGGCGCCGCCGAAGCCGTGGAGCGCAACGACGCGCACGAGCGGTGCCTCGGGCTCGTGCCGGCGCACCTCTTCCATGCGAGCCAGCTCCTCGAAGCGCATCGAACCTCCTCGTAGCCTGCGAACCTAGGGATCCATGTCCTTTGCGACAAGCTCGGCGAGGCGCTCCTGGGCCAAGCGGGTCACCGGTCCGGGAGCATCCGCAAAGACGCGCTCCCCAAGGCGGTGCACCCCTTGGACGAAGCGCAGCGTCGAGGTCACGAACACCTCGCTCACGTCCTGGTCATCAAGGTCGGCCAGTGCAATGTCCGCCTCCTCGACCTCGAGGAGCTCAAGGAGGAGCGCCCGCGTCACCCCGGCGAGGGGGCCAGCAGACAGGGGCGGTGTGAGTACGCGACCGGCACGCACGACGAAGACGTTTGACCCAGAGCCCTCACAGAGGTTCCCCGCCAGGTTACCAAAGAGCACCTCGTCGGCACCGCGGGAGCGCGCCCAGGCGAGCGCGACGACGTTCTCCGCGTAGGAGGTAGTCTTCAACCCGCTCAGCACGCCCCGCTCGTTGCGCGGCCACGGAGCCACCTCCACCGCACAGGTCGGGGCCTCCAGCTCGATCGGCTGCTCGGCCACGATCGCACGCGGGCGGCCCCCGACGCGCCCGGAGCCGAGCTCGCCATCGCCCGCAGTGTAGGTCACCCGCACCTTGGCACGCTCGTAGCCGTTCTCAGCCACGACAGCCTCGATCCCCGCGCGCAGCGAACGAAGATCCGGCACCAGCAGTCCCATCCCTACCGCGGTGCGCTCCAGGCGCTCAAGGTGACGTCGTATGGCGAAGGCCCGCCTGTCCACCACCACCAGCGTCTCGAAGGCACCGTCGCCTACCACGAGCCCGTGGTCAAAGACGCTGACACAGGCCGTGGACTCGTCCAGGAGGGAACCGTCGATCCAGACAACACCCATGCTCGTCGCACCCCCTTCGACCCAACCGTAGCCGGCGTGCACGGCGCCGGCGCGCCACCCCGGCGGCTGCCGGACCGCCTAGCGAAGTGCGCCCGCCTCGGCGTGGCCGAAGGCGCTTTGCTACGCTACGCCCATGGTCGATCCCATGCTCCGCGAGCTCGCACAGGGTCCGAACTTCGCTGCCTTCGTGACCCTCCTTCCCGACGGTACGCCCCACACCTCGGTGATGTGGGTCGACGCCAACGATGAGCACGTCATCATCAACACCGAGGTCCATCGCCAGAAGTACCGCAACGTCCAGCGCGACCCCCGGGTGGGCGTCGTGGTGTGGGATCAGGCCAATCCGTACCGCTACGTCGAGCTACGCGGACGCGTGGTCGCGACGGAAGCCGGCGCGCGCGCACGAGACCACATCGACCGGCTCTCGGAGCGCTACACGGGCGGCCCTTACAGTGCACCCATCACCTCCGAGCGCGTCATGCTCTTCATCGCCCCCGAACGCCAGCGCCGCCAAGGCTAGGCCGGCCCTTCCCGACGCCGCGACGCCGCGCCGCCCGGTAGCGTGGTCGTGTAGCCGCGTTAACGAGGAGGCAGAGCACGGACACCACGCCACACGTCGCCACCGATCGACCCGAAGAGCCCTCGCTCCTCGGCGACCTCGGCGTGGTCGGGTGGTCGCACGCTGGCCAGCACGCCTACGTGGCCGGCCTTGGCATCGTGATCCCCTATGCCCTCGGCGCCTTCCACACCACCTACGCCGTCATCGGCTCGCTGCTCGCCGTCGCCGCGATCGCCGGCTCGGCGCTCCAAGCACTCGCGGTGGTGGTTCGGCGCGCCGGGGCTCGGCTGCTGCTCACGATCCAGAACCTCGGTTCGGTGCTGGGGGCCGGGCTCGGCGCGCTCGCACCCAACGCCTACGTCTTTGCCGCTGGTCGGCTCGTCCAGGCGGCGAGCGGCTGGCCCCAGCACCCGGTCGGGTCCGCCTTCTTGGCCCAGCGACACCCGCGCCGCCGCGGAGCGATCCTCTCCTGGCACGTCACCGCTGGCAACGTCGGCACACTCGTCGCGCCGGCGCTCACGGGGGCAGCAATTGCGGCTGGGGGCTGGCGGCTCGGCATGTGGGCGCTGGCCGCCCTGCTCGCGACGACAGCTCTCGTCACCGCGGTCGGGATCCGGGCTCCCTGGCGACGCCCAGTTCCCCCGCCCTCGCCGACCGCGGCGCCGCGAGCCTCCCTCGGCGCGCTCCTGCGCCAACGGCCTGTGTGGACGCTGCTGGTCGCGGGGACCATCGCGGCCGGAGGTCAGGGCATCGGGATCATCGGACTCTACGCACCGGCGTACCTCCACGACCACGTCCGCGCTTCGACCATCGCTGTAAGCGTGGTGCTCACGATCCTCTACGTGGGTGCGGTCGTTGGACCGGTGCTGATGGGACACCTCGCCGATCACACGTCCCACCTTGGCGTGCTGCTGGCGAACTACGTGCTGGGGGCGGCAGCCCTGCTGGCCTTCGTCCTCGTCGGCCACGACGAGCTGGCCTTGGGAATCCTCGCGATCGCCATCGGCATCTTCTCCTACTCGGAGCTACCGCTGCGCCAGACGGTCTTTGCCGACTTCGTTCCTGCGGCCCAGCAACGCGCCGGTTTCGGGGTGTTCTTCACGATCTCGCAGAGCATCGGAGCGGTCTGGGTCGCGGTCATCGGCATCTGCGTGACGACCATCGGCTTCACCGCAGCCTTCGCCGTGATGGCGGGGACGTTCCTCGTGGGCGCGCTCGTCGTCGCAGCCGGCGTCGTCGCGGTCCAGCCGCACTGAGGACACCGACGCTCCCTTGCCGTCGCGCACCGCAGGCCTGCTGCGACGATCCCTACGCCGAGGCGCCGCCTGTCCACTGGTGAGCACGCTCCTCGAAGCGCTCCGACTCGGCAAGCAACGCCGCGGGAAGGCGGTCGCCGAAGCGGGCGAGGTGCTCGCGCACTGATCGAGCCTCAGCAGCCAGGGCTGCAGCGCTCGCGCCGAAGAGCTCGTCCCAGGTCGGCTGGGGTGCAAGGCCATCGAGGACGAGCTCGCCTGGAGCCGGCACGATGCCGTAGGGATGCTCGACGCCCGTGGCCCGACCCTCGAGCCGATCGACGATCCAGGCGAGCACGCGGCTGTTGTCTCCATAGCCAGGCCAGACGAAGCGCCCTGCAGCGTCGCGGCGGAACCAGTTGACGAGGTAGACCCGCGGCGGGCGCTCGGCGATCTTGGTGCCGATCTCAAGCCAGTGGCGAAAGTAGTCACCCATGTGGTAGCCGCAGAAGGGCAACATCGCGAACGGGTCGCGCCGAACTCGACCCACCGCCCCCTCCGCGGCCGCAGTGGTCTCCGACGCCATCGTCGCGCCGAGCCACACACCGTGCTCCCAGGAGCACGCCTCAGCCACCAGCGGCACTGTGTCGCGACGGCGCCCGCCGACGAGGATGGCCGACAGCGGAACCCCGACCGGATCCTCCCACTCCGGGGCGATCATCGAGCAGTGCCTCGCCTCCACCGTGAAACGAGCGTTCGGGTGCGCCGCAGGCCCGAGTTCCGGCCGCCACGGACGGCCCTGCCAGTCGATGACACCGCGCGGCGGCTCATCGCTCAGACCCTCCCACCACACGTCGCCGTCGGGGTCAAGGGCGCAGTTGGTGAAGATCGTGTCGTGGGCAACGGTGGCGAGCGCCACCGGGTTCGTGATCGGGGAGGTGCCTGGGGCGACACCGAAGAAGCCGTACTCGGGGTTGACGGCCCAGAGACGACCATCGGGGCCCGGGCGGATCCACGCGATGTCGTCGCCGATGGTGGACGCCTGCCACCCCGGCAGCGTCGGGGTGAGCATGGCGAGGTTGGTCTTGCCGCAGGCGCTCGGGAAGGCGGCGGCGATGTAGTGCACTCGCCCACGGGGCGAGGTCAGTTTGAGGATGAGCATGTGCTCGGCAAGCCAGCCCTCGTCGCGCGCTTGGACGCTGGCGATCCGCAGCGCCAGGCACTTCTTGCCAAGGAGCGCGTTGCCGCCGTAGCCCGAGCCGTACGACCAGATCTCGCGCGTCTCGGGGAAGTGCGCGATCCAGGTGTTGGGCGGGTCGCACGGCCACGGCACGTCGTGCTCCCCGGCGGCAAGCGGGGCGCCCACCGAGTGCACGCAGGGCACGAACTCGCCGCCGGCGAGCACCGACTCCCAGGCACGCCGACCCACCCTCGCCATCTTTGCCATCGAGACCGCGACGTAGGCCGAGTCCGTCAGCTCGATGGCGAGCTTGGCGAAGGGCGAGCCATGCGGACCCATGACGAAGGGGACCACGTACATGGTGCGGCCACGCATGGCGCCGGCGTAGAGCTTGCGCAGCTGCTCGCGCATCTCCTCGGGATCGCGCCAGTTGTTCGTCGGACCCGCGTCCTCGGGACGGCGCGAGCAGATCACGGTGCGCGCCTCAAGCCGAGCCACGTCACGCGGATCCGACCATGCGAGGTAACTGTGAGGACGGCGTTGCGAATCGAGCGGGCGAAGCGTGCCCTTGGCGACGAGCTGCTCGATGAGCAGCTCCGTCTCCTCGCGTTCGCCGAGATACAGCGTGACTCGCTCCGGCTCCAGGAGCGACGCCCACTCGTCGATCCAGCTCTGCACATCGTGGTTCCCAGCGGCGATGCCCACGGCCCCTCCTTGTCGCGTATCGCGGCGAGCGTTGGAGCACCCCTCGTCGGGCGAGGGTTCACCTATGCTGCCAGGTGTCCGCCATGCACGCAAACTCGAGCTCCCCGCCAGCTACGCGAACCGGATGGCGCGAGGACGAGGTCATCGCCTCGGTTCTTGCCGCACCGGGCACACCGCGCGACCTCATCGGCGACGACACCGTCGCGCTCGCATCCCGCACAGGGGTGCGCGTCTGGAGCGTCGACCTGGTCGTAAACAGGATCCACGTCGACACCGCTTGGTGGCCTCTCGAGGCCATCGCCCACAAGGCAGTGGCGGTCAACCTGTCGGATCTCGCCGCCGCCGGTGCCGAGCCCGAAGCCGCGCTGCTCGCGCTCGCCTGCCCAGCCGAGCTCGATGCCGCCCAACTCGCCCATCACGTCGCAGTCGCTGCCGCCTCCTTCGGTTCCCCGCTCGTCGGGGGTGACACCAGCCTTGCCCCCACGCTCGCACTGGCCGTCACCGTCGTTGGGTGGAGTGCCGCAGCACCCCTGACTCGGGCCGGCGCCCGACCGGGGGATGCCATCGTGGTGACAGGCCCCCTCGGTGCCGCGCACGCTGCCCTACGGTCCCGTAGTCTTGGCACCCCTCCCGAGGCCATCGACCCGGCCCTTCTACGATCGCTCCTGTGGCCGACGCCGCGGCTGCGCGAGGGACGCACCGCGCACGCGGCGGGTGCGAGCGCCGCGATGGACGTCTCCGACGGCTTCGCGCTCGACCTCGGGCGACTTGCGGACCGTTCGGGCGTGGGCTTTCGGCTTGAGGAGGTACCCGTAGCCGAGGGAGCCAGCCTCGACGACGCGCTGGCAGGTGGGGAGGACTACGAGCTCATCATCACGACACCGGAGCTCGGCGCGCTCGAGCGCGCCTTCGCCGACGCCGGCTTGGCACCCCCGCTTCGCGTCGGCACGGTCGTCGCCGACCCCGGCGAGCGCACGTTCCAGGGCAAGCCCCTTGAGCCACGGGGCTGGGTGCACGGTAGCCACCAGCACCCGTGATCACACCCCGCCCCTAGGCGCCTCGGGACCGCCGGCCCAGCCAGCGAGGCGTCGTAGCAGCGTAGGCGTCGTAGGCCTCACCGAAGCGAGCCCGAAGCCTGGCCTCCTCCTGCGGGACGACGAGCTGGTCGAAGAGGATCCCGGCAAGGAGCGCCCCGTAGGCGACCGTACGCTGGCGCGTGCCAAGACCCACACCGAGCTGCGCCAGCACCATGCCGAGGTAGATCGGATTGCGCACCCACCGATACGGGCCCTCGACCACGAGGCTGTGCACCTCATGCCGCGGGTCGGGCGAGGTGCCTCTCGCCGTCATCGTCGCGATCGCCGAACCTGCGAGCCCGGCTCCAGCTGCCAGCATCCCTCCTGCGACCCAGTGGCGCAGCGGCGCCTGGGTGCGACAGAGCCACTCGAGTCCGAGCGCTGCGACGACCCCGGCGGGGAGCAGGACCGGAGGAGGTACCGTGGCCATAGTAGTGCCAAGCCTAGCCTCGAGCTCGGGATCGAGCGAGGAACGACCAGGAGGAGCTCCACCGTGCCACAGGCCGAGCCCAGCGGCGGTCGCGGCGCCACACCGAGGCGTGCCGTGGGGGTGTCGCTGGTACTTGCCGGCCTGGCACTCGTTGGCGGCCCCGTGCTCGGCGCGACCCTTGGCGAGCACGCGCACGCGCACGCGATAGCGTTGACGTGCGCGGCTCCGGTGCTCGCCACATCCGTCCCTGTCATGAGCACCACGACCCACCACCAACTGCTCGCTGCGGTCGTCGTTCGCAACGCCAGCCCCCAGCGCTGCAACGTCGGCGGCTTCTACCTGCCGGTTGGCGCTCCACTGCCCAACGAGATCGTGCGCGTCGGACCCCCAGCCCACCAGCTGCTCCTCGCCAACGCGACGCTCAGCCTCGCCCCGCATGCGAGCGCCGCCTTCCTCGTCGTCGGGCCTGATCTGCCCGCAGCCTTCCAGACGCCTCGCGGTGTGCTCCACGTCCGGAGCCCTCTACCCGGTGCTGCCCGCGTGAGCGTGAGTCCGCTCTTCCCCAGCTCGAAGCTCAGCGCGATCGTCGCCGCCGCCCGCGAGTCCGTCCCGTCGTAGGCACCCGAGCGGTGCCAGGTACGGCTCCCACTCCGGCCGAGCGCCACCGAGCGCGACGAGCCACGCCCCACGGGCACTCGGAGCCTTCGGCTCACGGCGGGGGTGCATGTTCACCTCGTGCGGCAGGCGGTCGCTCTTGGCTGCGTTGCATGCGCGGCACGCAGCGACCACGTTTTCCCAGACATGGCGGCCACCCCGACTGCGTGGCACCACGTGGTCGATGTTCTCCGCCGGCGCGCCGCAGTACTGGCAACGATACGCGTCGCGCGCGAAGATGGCCCGTCGCGTGGGAGCGATACGCCGGGCTGCTGGGATCCGCACGTAGCGGTGCAAGCGCACGATCGACGGTACGGGAATCGCGATCGACGGTGAGTGCAGCACACGGTCGGTGACATCCACAACGTCGACAGAGCCCTCGACCACCATGCCTACCGCTCGTTCCACCGAGATCACGCCGAGCGCCTCGTAGGAGGCGTTGAGCACGAGGACCCCGGTGACCATGGCTGCTACCGCTAGGCCCTCATCGGGATGACTCTGGCAGGGTCGCTCACCGCCACCTCCACGAGCGTCGCTGCTCTCCGGCCCAGACCAAGAACTCAACGAGTTCGGCAAAGCTCGGGCGCCGACCGAAGACCTCGAGCCTCCACGCAGCGTACGACCGCAGCGCGCTGCCCTCGAACGGGCGCCCGGGCGACCCCAGTGTCAGAGCCCACAGCTGATGCGCCGCCTCACGAAGTGCCAGCGCAAGGCTCTCGGCACGATACACCCGGCGTTGCATGCCCCACCCTCAAGGGGTGTCGGGACGGCGCATCCGCCGGCCGAGCGGCCCGAGCGGGCCACGACCGGTCCGGGCCATGTCCGTCAACGAGGCCCGACCAATGCGCCGCAGGTTGCGCTCAAAGGAGTACGCGGCCCCCAGCATGACGAGGAACCCGAGGGCACCCAGCACCACCGAGGTTGTGAAGGTCACGATCGTGAACGCCAAGCCGAGGATGAAGGCGCCAACAGACCACTTGAGGTTCCGCCCGGCGTGCTTGTACACGGTCTCAGACCGCACACGATCTGCGAACGCAGGGTCGCTCTCGTAGAAGGAGCGCTCGATCTCCTGAAGAATCCGCTGCTCCTCTTCGTTCAGCGCCATGCACCCTCCTCGACGCCGAGCGGGGCAGCGCGGTGCTGCGATGCCCCTGGTGACTATTGTATCGACACCCCTGCACCACTTGGATGAGCAACGGCACCCACGGCTTCAGCGTTCCAGCCCACTTTCCGTATTCCTCTCAGCTGCCAACCGGGACCTCCTCCTCCTCGAGCTTGCGCACCCACCCTGGGCCCAGCCCCTCGGCAACTCCGAAGACCGCGAGCGGATCGGCCGTCGCCCGGAGCACGACCACCACGTCGACATCGCTCGGCTCGGGAGGCGCCGCCTGCGCCGTCGCGCGAGCCCAGAAGCGACTACCCCGCAACAGCACCGAGCTGGCCCCAGCATCGAGCTGGGCTTCGATGTCCGCAGCGAGCCGCGGACGCACGTCAAGCCGCACCTCGCAACGCAGTGACGCGCGCGCGAGCACCGCCACGAGCCGTGCTGCAAGCTCGCTGCGCTCGTGGTGTCCAGGACCGCGAACCTCGACCGTGACCACGGGAGCTCCTCCTCACTCAGCGAGACCCCTCAACCCTGCGAAACAGCTCGGCTGCACCCGAGAGTCCTGCCGTGCGCGCTGCCTCCACCGCCCGACCCACCACCGCATCGTCGAGGAGTGGATCCGCATCCCCGAGGCGCGTACGGTGGGCACGGATCGCCTCCAACTTGTACTCAAGGAACCCCGAGACATCCACGACGCAGTTCGGCTCGAGCGAACCGGCGCAGAGTACCTCGACGCGCCCGATGGGATCGCCAGCCTCAGGAAAGTATCCGGGCTGGCTCGCGGCCGGCAGCGCCGCATCCAGCAGTGCCCACCCGAGCTCGCGATGGTCGCGGTGGTTGTAGAGCCGGCCGCCGTAGAACACCGTGGTGGGGTCGGGACCGAGCACCAGCTGGGGAGCGAAGGAGCGCAGCACCGTCACCAGGCGTCGGCGCAGCTCCCAATCGTTCTCGAGCTCGCCGTCGCCGTAGCCGAGCTGGACGACGTCGCTGAGCTCGAGCACGCGTGCCGCCTCGAGGAGATCCTGGGTCCGCCGCTCCTCAAGGTCCTGGCCATCTGCGCCCTTGTCCCCGCGGGTGGCGACCACGAGCACCACTCTCGACCCCTCGGCCGCAAGCCGCGCCAGCGTCCCTCCGCAGAGCACCTCAGCGTCGTCGGGGTGGGCAAAGCACGCAAGCACGCACGAGGCCTCGGGCTCGAAGATCTCAATGCTCACGCCAGAGCCTCAAGGATCCTACCTGCTGCCACCTCGATGTCCTCGTCGCGAAGGTCCCGATGGGTGACGAAGCGCAGGCTCGTGGCGCTGATCGCGTTCGCCGCCACGCCGAGCTCACGCAGCCGCGCGAGCGCCGTGCGTGGCTCGTCGACCTCGACGAGGACCATGTTCGTTCCCGCCCATCGCACGCGCTCCATACCGAGCCCCTTGCCCAGGCGCGCCGCCAGCTCGCCGGCGAGCTCGTGGTCGCGCGCCAGCACCGACTCCCACTCGCCGAGCGCGACGAGCCCCGCGGCTGCCACTACCCCTGCTTGGCGCAGGCGCCCGCCGAGCGCTTGGCGCTCGACGCGGGCTCGCGCAATGGTGTCGCGGTGACCGGCGAGCAGCGAGCCCATCGGCGCGCCGAGCCCCTTCGACAGACACAGGCTCACGAGCGCAACCCCGAGCGTCAAGGCTGACGGCTGCACCCTGAGGGCGACCGCTGCGTTCGCGATCCTGGCACCATCCACGTACACCGGCACCGTCTGAGCGGCAGCTCGCAGCTGCTCGAATCGTCGGGGATCTAACGGCGTCCCACCAGAAGGCATGTGAGTGTTCTCGAACGCAACGAGCGCCGGCTGAACTCCGATCGCCCGGTAGTCCGCCACGGTGGCGCGCACAGCCTCTGGCTCCGGCGCACCTGTGCGATCGTCAAGGGTGTGCAACTGCACCAGGGCATTGCGAGCGCTCGCGCCCCGCTCGAACTGGCACAGGTGCGCTCGCGCACCCACAATGACAACGTCGCCAGGCTGCGTCAGTGTCCGCAGGGCAACCTGGTTCGCCATCGTTCCCGAGACCACGAAGAGCGCCGACTCCTGCCCGAGCAGCTCGGCGGCGGCCTCCTCGAGCCTGGCGACGGTGGGATCCTCGCCGTAGCCGTCGTCGCCGCACTCCGCCTCGGCCATGGCCCTGCGCATCAAGGACGTCGGCTTCGTAACCGTATCGGAGCGCAGGTCGATCATGCCGTCAGGCTACGGGGTCGACGTCGAGGCGTCGGCGCCCGCACCGAGGCTCGCGCGTCGCGCCGCGACGACGCGCTCGAGGCGCTCCAAGCTCAGCGCCATGTCAAGGGCGTGCTTCTCCGGCAGCCGTGCCAGCTCGTAGAGCAGCCGCAGCGGGGCGTCGTCCCACTCGAACGACTCGATCACTCGCGTGGTGCGCTCGTCGACCGGGATGAGCCGGTAGCGCCAGACGTGACGGCCCGGGTGCGTCCAGGCGATCTCGCGAGGCTCATCGAACGCAATGACCCGGTTCCACATGACGTACGGGATGACCAGGTGCATCCGCATCCCGAAGCGAGCGCCGAGCGACAGCCGCTCTGGCCCCCGCAGCACCCCTTGGACGGTGTCCGACCCGTCGATCAGCGGGTGCAGGCTCGGTCGGGCAAGGACGTCGAAGATTTCCGTGGCGGGCGCAGCGATCGTGCGCTCAGCCATGACGATACGACTGGTCATAGTCAGGTCCTCCTCGAACGTGCGGATGGAGCTTGGTGAGCCGGGGACGCCCGAGCGAGTCGACCACTCGCAGAAAGTCCTCGGCTCCGGAGAAGTTCTCGTAGACGCTCGCGAAGCGCACGTAGGCGACCTCGTCGAGCTCGCGCAGCCCCTCGAGGACACGCATGCCGATTTCCGAGGAATCTACCTCGTCGAGACCACGCACCGTCTCCTCGACGTCGCCGAGGAGACGCTCGACCTCGAGCGCTCCCACCGGGCGGTTCTTCAGCGCCGCGAGCACCCCACGACGTAGCTTCTCGCGGTCGAACGGCTCGCGCACCCCGGAGCGCTTGCGCACCATCGTGCGCTGCTCACTGACGCGCTCGAAGGTCGTGAACCGCCGACCGCACGCTGCGCACTCCCTCCGACGACGGATCGCCGCGCCGTCGTCAGCAACGCGCGTCTCGACGACGCGGTCTTCATTGGTGCCACAGTACGGGCAGCGCACCCCACCTCGCTCCCTCTGGTGCCCAGCCTACCCCACCGGGCACAGCGCTGCGAACTCCGAACCGCAATCGCACGTCTGTTCGTCTATACTGGGGGCGTGCCCCGCCACGCACCCGAGGTCCGCGCAGCCATCCTCGACTTCGTCGAGCGAGCACGCCAGGAGCGCGGCTACGCCCCCTCGGTTCGGGAAATCGCCGCCGCGGTCGGGTTGCGCTCGCCTGCCAGCGTGGCTCACCACCTGCGCCGGCTCGAGGAGGAGGGACGCCTCGAGCGAGCGCCACGAGCCGCACGCTCCCTCACGCCGACGCGATCCGCACCGGCCGTCAGCGTCCCGCTCCTCGCTGACGTCGGTGCCGGCTACCACGTGGTTCCCGACGTCGGTGACGTGGAGCTGCTCGCAGTCCCTGCATCGCTTGCGCCCGTCGGCAGCTTCGCGCTCCGGGTGCGCGGCACCTCGATGGTTGACGCCGGCATCCTCGACGGAGACGTCGTGATCGTGCGTCCCACCACGGACGTTACCGACGGCGACGTCGTGGTCGCCTCTATCGGCGACGATGCTGGAACCGTCAAACGGCTGCGGCGCCGTCGCGACGGGGCCTGGCTCGAGCCTGCGAACGCCGACGACCCGAGCCTCCATCCAATGCCGGTTACCGAGGAGGTACACATCCACGGGAAGGTGGTAGGTCTGCTGCGAGCCTTCGACGACGCGGGCATGCGCACCACGGTCCGCTAGCTCCACCATTCTCCGAACGTCGCCACGATCTCGCGTATCCACTGACTTCCTAGCAGGCCTACGCCCCGTGCCCTCTGCGCCGCTCGGCGCGTCGCTGCGCTCGATCCTCACGCGGGCAGCCTCGGAGACGACCGCCGTGCCCGGTGGGCCGCGCACCCCACTGAGGCTTGCGCCCTGCAGGGACACCGCGAGCTCCCGGGCTGCGGGGCTCCCAGGATCGCCCGCAACCATCGACCAGAGGAGGAGCTCGCGAGCACCGACGGTGGCGCTGCGATCCGCGCTCCACACGCTGACCCCAAGGGGCACGAACCCGCAAGCCACGGATCGGCGTCGCACCGGATGCGCGCGGCGCTCCTCGTCCAGTCTTCCGGCACCCAGCGGCTCGCTGAGTCTGGAACAGCAGCATTGTTGCTGCTACTCGTAGCGACCTAGCACCAACATTGGCGCCATGCACACTGGCATCTGCTGAAGAGCAGCCCCAACGGGATTCGAACCCGTGTCTCCACCTTGAGAGGGTGGTGTCCTAGGCCTCTAGACGATGGGGCCAAAGCGCTCGTACGAGCTTAATAGGCTGCGGCCCTGCAGCGCGCGCTGTAGGGCCGCTCCAGGATCCCTGGCTGCTCACTGGCCGCCCGTGGCCGGGGGCGTCGGTGTCCCCGACTGCACGCTGCGGTAGTAGGAGCGCCAGATGGCCCGATAGAGCGGGATCGCCTCGGGGATCCTGCGCACCCCTGGGATGAAGGGCACGAGGGCGAAGCCGAGCGTGAGCACCACCATGATCGCCATGACCTCGACGTCGCCATTCGACGAGCTGGCCATCGGGTTGACCTGGTACCAGAAGGTGTAGAGCCACAGCCAAGACTGACCCGGGTAGTTACCCGTCTCGTTCGTCATGCCCCACTGCGGGGTGCCGAGCAGGTGACGCTCCGCCCCCAGGCTGGCGAAGTACTGGCCATCGGCGAGGAACAGCAACGGCTTGGTGTAGTTGGTGCCATAGAAGCTGGCGTGCGACTCCAGCGCCGCATCCAGCCCACCGGTGCGCGCGATCTGGAGCAGGTCTCCGAGCAGCGTCGGGATCGGGCCGTAGGAGCCCGCAGGCAGCACGAGACGCGCGCCCTCCACCTTGAGCTTGCTGTCGACCTTGGCGAAGGCGGCGTTCCATGCCGCGCGCTGGGCTGGCGAGGCGTGCTCGTAGGTCGCCAGGGCACCCGCAAGCCCCGGCGTCACCGGCGCTGCCATCTGGAGCGGCTCGAGCACGAAGTCGCGGGCGGGATCGATCGGCATCGTCACCCCGGCGAGTTTCTGCAGCGAGACCGGCCCCAAGTACTGGACGTACTGCGTGCCGTTGTTGTAGGGCGGGCCATAGGTCGCGCTCTCTGAGGTTCCGGCAAGCTCGCTAGCGGCCGTCTGCACGAAGTCAACGGGGTCTTGCGTTGCCCACTGCCGCGGCGTGACTGCAGGGTCATCGGGGGAGCCGAAGACCACCGAGAGCCCGAGCGTCAGCAGCGCGACGACGATGAAGGCGGTCGTGGCCTCCTTGAGGATGTCGTAGGGACGCACCCGACCGCGCCACGGCTTGGACTCAGCCTCCGGCTTGACCGCACCGATCGGCGGCACGACACCGCGGTAGCGCACCAGCAGCACGTGGATGCCCACCACCACCACGACCAGCAGCGGCAGCAGGAGAATGTGCCACATGAACATCTGGCCAAAGTTCATGACGTTGAAGAATGCGCCGATGCCCGTCGCATTCATCGCATCCTTGGCCTGCGTCGAGATCCACTGGGAGTCGAAGTTCTGCTGGCTCAGGTAACCGGTGAAGGCGGCGCCGATCGACAGTAGGAAGGCCAAGACGCCCGTGATCCAGGTCATCGCGCGGCGCCCTCGCCAAGCCGCCATAAAGAACTTCCCCCACAGGTGGACCACCATGAAGAAGAAGAGCTCGACGCTCCAGAGATGGAGCGAGTTGACGAAATGACCCACGTCGCTCGAGTGCCACCAGTCGGGGCCCTTCAGCGCGAGGATTCCGCCGGAGATGGCCACCACGATGAGTGCTGACAAAGTCAGCACGCCAAAGACGTAGATCCAACTCGCGACGTAGATTGGTTGCGTATCCGGCAACAGCTTCTCGGGCGGGAGCTTGCCCGTGAGGGCGCGCCGGGCCCGAGCCGTCCACTCCCGCTCCAGTTCGACGGGGGACGGATCCTCGTCGACGAGCGGCGCGTCGTCGGTCTTCATCGCGATCCCCTCGTACGCCAATGCTGCGGGAACGGCAGCGCGATCGCTGCCACGAACACCACCACCATGAGGGCGATGATCACCGCGTTGGCCACGGTGATCTCGATCACCCCCCAGTGCACGTAGTCCTGGCGCCCATTGAGATTGATGAGCGCCCCGAGGAGCACGCCAAGCACTCCGCACCTCCTCACTCGCATCGCACGAATACCGCGATGACGAGAATGATGGTACAGCGGAGGAGCTGTGGAGGCCAGGGACGGAAGTCCCCCGCCCGAAGGGTCCAACCTCGTCGAGGCTCGCCTACCTCCGGCTCAAGCGCTGGGCCTTGCCTGCTGGAGCCCATCAATCGTTCGCGCCATGCCCTCGAGCGCGAAGACCACACCGTGACGCCGAAGACTGTCGCCCTCGAGGCTCTCCACCAAGAGGCGGTAGGCGTCAGTACTCGCGTAGCGCCGACCCGGACCGTGGAGCCAACTGCGCAGCGTGTCGAGCACACCGGGCGGAGGCTGCGGAGCGGTCGGCTCACACTGGGATCGAACGGCGAGCAGCACCAGATCCTCGAGCGGCCACCGCGGCACCGCGACCGGCTCGAAGCGCCCGGGTTCGAGCAGCGTCTCGAGCTCCGCGAGTGGCACGGGAGCCGTGTAGCGAAATCCCTGCACGAGCGAACCACCAAGGCGCAGCCACAGGGTGCGGTCCTCGTCGGACTCGACGCCCTCGGCCACGACCGTGATGGGAGTCGTGGTCTCGAGGGAGGCCAGTGACGCGAGCACTCCCAGCGACTGCGGATCGCGGCGAGCGCGGTGAACGAAGCTGCGGTCGACCTTGACCTCGTCGACCGCGAGGCGCGCCAGCACCGCGAGCGAGGAAGCAGCGGTGCCGAAGTCGTCCAGCGAGACCCCGACGCCGCGAGCTCGCACCGCAGCTGCCGACATCGCAGCAAGCTCGATGTCACCCAGGGCAACGTCCTCAGTGATCTCCACGATCACCCTGGCGCCATCGACCCGCAGTTCCTCAAGGTCCTCGAGGAACGAAGCCGCGAGGAAATGCGACGGCGTGATATTGACAGCTACGGGCAGGGACCCGAGTCGCCGCGAGAGACTGTAGCCCTCACGCAGCGCCGCGCGCCCGAGCGCCCGAGCGAGCTGAGGTACCGAGGCGACCTCGGCCACAAGCCGGGGCGTGGCGAGCTTGGGCCATCGCACGAGCAGCTCTACACCCACCACGACCCCGCGCCTCGCGTCGACCTTGGGTTGAGCGTCAAAGGACGCTTCCCCGGCCTCGAGTGCGGCCTCCAGGCCCGAGCGCACGACTCGACGCGCCTCGACGCGCTCGGCGACGACGCCGCCGTAGCGCAGCCACCGACCCTTGCCGGCAGCCTTGGCTGCATAGAGCGCCTCGTCACAGGCGACCAGAAGCTCGCTGGCCGAACGCGCATCCTCGGGTGCGCTCGCCCACCCCAGCGACCCCGTCACCTGCCAGCTACGGCCGATGGTACGCACGATCCCGCTGATGCGCCCTGAGAGTGCCTCAACCTCGTGACGTGCTGAGCCGGTGAGCAAGATAGCGAACTCGTCGCCTCCCATCCGTGCCACCAGCACGTCCGGGCGCACCAACCGTGCGAGTGCGCGTGCTAGCTGCACGAGAAACTCGTCGCCGACCACGTGCCCGAGGCTGTCGTTGATCAACTTGAAGTTGTCGAGGTCGAGCATGCCGAGCGCCACCGGCCCCGCCGTGATCGCCTCCTGGAGAGCTGCGTCGAACGCGCTGCGGTTGAGCAGACCGGTGAGACTGTCGGTGCGCGCGAGCCACTCCTGGTGCGAGCGCTCTCGTTCAAGCCGATCCCGCAGCATCACCTCGATACGGGCCATGCCCAGCAGCTGGGCTCCGGTCGCGAGCACCGGCGCGAGCCGCAGCGGATCGAGCCCTCCATCACGCACGGCGATCGCGAGCAGCTCGCGCACCCCGTCGTCCTCGAGCGCGGGCACCGCGGCGACCAGAACCTGGTTCCAGCCAGCCCGCGCCAGCAGCGTGCCCCACGCAGGATCCGACCAGATGGCGGCGTCCTCCTGCGCCATGCGCGCCCGACCCTGGGCGTCGATGAGCAGGACCTGGTCGAGATCCCACGACGGCAGCTCGAGCCTGCGCAGGCTCGACTCAATACCTCGCAGGTGGCGCCCACGGCGCAGCACGAAGCGCTCGGACGCGCTCTCGCGCCGCCAGAGCCAGATGCCCGCGAGCGAGGGGGCCTTGGCGAGGGCTGCGAGGATCGCCTCGGTGATCTCCTCGGGCACGCTGGCAGCGACTATCGCCCCGCTCACTCGCAGGAGCGCTCGGGAGACCTCCGCAACCGCTTCGGTGGTCGCCGCCTCCTGGTTGCGCTCCAGTCGCGAGGATGCGGAGGCGAGCACGTCACCGAGTTGGTCGAAGAAGCTCTCGCTGAGCGGCTCGACGTGATCATCGGTAACATCGACGATCACCACGCCGGCCAGCTGTCCCCGCAGCTGGATAGGGTAACGGGCGATCATGTGGCCGTGTGCAAGCCGCCCCGCAGTCCTGTCGATGCGGCGACCGTCCCAGCTGGCGACGACGCCGACGGTAACCACTCGCTCTAGGTGGACCGCAGCGGCGATGATGGGCGACGCCGACGCCTTGGCCGGATCGGCCACGACCTCGAGCGTCTCCAGTTCGCGACGCAGCTCCTCCTCCGCCTCGACATGCACGAGACGAAGGCGGTAGAGGCCATCGTCGCCGACGATGGCGTCATAGAAAGCGGCTCGCTCGACAGCACCCTCGCCGACGAGACGACGAACGATGGCAGTGAAGTAGCGCACCGGCGAGGCATCGGTCGTCTCGAGGACGAGGCGGCGGAGCTCGTCGAGTGCGCGGCGCCTGCGCTCCCGGCGGCGCTGCGCGCGGGCGTAGAACCACCGCTCGAGCTCGTGGCCGAGGGCACGTGCGACGTCCTCGACGTCGTCGGGCAGCTGAGCTCCCCGAGCACGGTAGAGCGCAAGCGCACCTGATCGATGCAGCGATAGGCGTACTGGTACCACGATCGCCGAACCGAGGTTCCAGGCCTGCGCGAGCTGGCGCCAGAGCGCGAACCGAGGCTCGGAGGGGATCCCAGCCACCGTGACCTCGCCCGAGCGCAGGGCCCGACCCACCGGACCCTGTCCTGCGGCCGCCTCGGGGTCGGTCGTGAGGCTCAGTCCCCGCGTGTAGGGCGTCGCCGGACCGGCCGCCACGCGAATCGTGATGGCCCGGCCGAGTCCTCGCTCGCGACTGCCCTCGACCTCGGCGAAGTAGACGAGCGGCGCACGCGTAGCACGCTGCACCGCTTCGCAGATCACGACCAGCGCCTGCTCCTCATCGATGGTGCTCAGCTCGTCGAAACGGTTTGCGAGCTCCACGATCGCTCGCTCGAGCGCCTCGCGAGCCTCGAGCCGACGGATCGTGAGCTGCGCGACCTCGCTCGTCAGTAGGCGCTGGTGCTCGGCGAGGAGCAGAGCCTGGCCCAGCGCTGCGCGCACACCCAGCGCCTCGCGGAGCGCGTCGTAGCGATCCTCGACAGCACTGAGGACAGTCGGTTCGCGCACGAGCTGACGAGCGAGCTCGGCGATGCGCTCCCTGTCCAGCGACCCACGCTGGAGCACCTGCGCGAGCTCCTCGTCCACCTCGGCGACGAGCTGGTCAGCAGGCCTGGGCTGCAGCGGAGCATAGAGGATAGCGGCGGCGCCCAGGGAGTGCAGACGGGCATCGCAGGCACGCCGATCGGCCTCCGAACGGCGCTCACCCATCGAATCCGGCTCCTCTACCTGTCTGATCACGACGCCTTGACGTGGTCTTCCTCCTTGTGTGTCGGATCAGCGCGAGCCGAACTCAAGCTTACGGTAGCGAGCGCCCCGTTCAGAAGCTCGGCCGACAGAGTGGCGCCCACGCGGGGCAGCGGCAAGAATGGAACCATGACGGCCTTCGAGCTCAACGACGAGCAACAAGCGTTCCAACAGGTCCTGCGCAACTTTGCCGAGTCGCGCATCGCCCCTCACGCTGCCCAGGTCGACCGCGACATGACCTTCCCCTGGGACAGCTTCAAGGCAGCGTGCGAACTGGAACTCCCAGCTCTTGGCATTCCGCGGGAGTACGGAGGAACCGGCGCCGACCACATAACCCAGGCCATCATGATCGAAGAGGTGGCCAGGGCCTGCGCCTCGACTTCGCTCGCCTTGCTCATCTCCAAGCTCGGGATGACGCCGGTGATAGTCTGGGGCTCCGACGAGCTCAAGCGTCGCTACCTCCCGCGCGTCGCCAGTGGCGAAGCCCAGGCTTCCTACTGCCTCTCCGAGCCCGACGCCGGCTCCGACGTCGCCTCGATGACCACCCGTGCCGAGCGTGACGGCGACAACTACGTCATCACCGGCACGAAGACCTGGATCACCAACGCCGGGATCTCCGATACCTACACCGTCTTCGCCAAGACGGATCCCACAGCCGGCCACCGGGGTATCACCGCCTTCCTGGTCGAGGCCGACTGGGGTGTCAGCGTCACCAAGCTCGAGCACAAGCTCGGCGTGCGTGGGTCACCGACCGGCCAGATCGTGCTCGATCACGTGCGTGTGCCCGCGCAGAACCGCATCGGCGAGGAAGGCCAGGGGTTCTACATCGCCATGGGCACCCTGGATCGCTCTCGTCCGATGATCGGTGCGCAGGCGGTCGGCATCGCTCAGGGGGCCCTCGACGCAGCCGTCGCCTACGGGTCGCAGCGGCGCCAATTTGGACGCGCCATCGTTGACAACCAGGGGATCCAGTTCATGCTGGCCGACATGGCCACCCAGATCGAGGCCGCGCGCGGCCTCGTGTGGCGGGCCTGCAACCTCATCGATGCCCCGGATCCCGGTAGTGAGCTCACGAGGCTCGGCGCCATGGCCAAACTCTTCGCCTCCGACACCGCGATGCGAGTCACCACCGATGCCCTCCAGCTGCTCGGCGGCTACGGCTACACCAGTGACTTCCCGCTCGAGCGCATGTTTCGCGACGCCAAGATCACCCAAATCTACGAAGGCACCAACCAGATCCAGCGGATCGTCATCGCCCGGCAGATCCTCAAGGAGGTGCAAGCATGAGCGTCGAGCGCTTGGGTGTCGTCGGTGGCGGCCTCATGGGATCGGGCATCGCGGAGGTGGCTGCGCGTCAGCAGATTGACGTCGTCGTCATCGAGGTCGACGACGAGAGCGCCAAGCGATCGCTCGAGCGCATCGAGCGATCACTTGCCCGCGGCGTGCGCTCGCGCAAGCTTACGGAGGACGACGCCCACGGTGCGCTCGCCCGCATTCAGGTGGTCGCCGACTTCGAGGCGCTCCGCGACCGCGACGCCGTCGTGGAAGCGGTCGTCGAGGACGAGACGACCAAGCTCGAAGTGTTCCGACGCCTGGATCGCACTGTCGCTGGCGCAGAGGCGCTCCTCGCCTCCAACACTTCCTCCATCCCGATCATGAAGCTCGCCTCCGCCACCCAACGGCCAGAGCAGGTGGTGGGAATCCACTTCTTCAACCCGGTCCCCGTGATGCCGCTCGTGGAGCTCGTCCCCTCGCTGCTCACCTCGCCGGCGACGCTTGAGCGAGCGCAGGTGTTCGCAGGCACACAGCTCGGCAAACACGTCATCCGGGCCAAGGACCGCGCCGGCTTCATCGTCAACGCGCTGCTCATCCCCTACATCCTCTCGGCGATCCGGATGCTCGAGTCGGGCTTTGCCACCGCTGAGGACATCGACACCGGCATGGTGGACGGCTGCGCACACCCCATGGGACCGCTCGCGCTCGCCGACCTCATCGGACTCGACACCACCATGGCGGTGGCACAGTCGCTCTACGAGGAGTTCAAGGAGCCGCTCTACGCGCCGCCGCCGTTGCTGTCGCGGATGTGCGAGGCCGGGCTCCTTGGCCGCAAGACCGGCCGGGGCTTCTACCGCTACGACGAGGGCACTTCGCAGCACTCCTAGACTCGGCTGCTCGAGTCGAGGAGGACGGATGGCTCCAGAGCGAGTCCGGTTCGCGCCGTCGCCGACGGGAATGTTCCACGTCGGCTCGGCGCGAACAGCGCTCTACAACTGGTTGGTCGCACGCCAAACGCATGGCAGCTTCCTCTTGCGCATCGACGACACCGACACCGAGCGCAACCAGGAGGCCTGGGTCGATGGCATCTTCGAGGCCATGACCTGGCTCGGGCTCCACTGGGACGAGGGACCGATACGCCAGTCGACGCGGCTTGCACACTACCTCGAGGCAGCGCGACGTCTTGAGAACCAGGGCGACGCCTACTGGTGCGACTGCACCCGCGAGGCTCTTCGAGCGCGCAAGCGCCCTGGAGACCCACCTGGCTACGACGGCTTCTGCCGCACACGCGGGCTCGGGCCTGGCCCAGGTCGCGCGCTGCGTTTTCGCGTGCCGGATCGGGAGGTCGTGGTCAAGGACCTCGTGCGGGGCAGCGTGCGCTTCCCCGGCGGGTCGATCGAGGACTTCGTGATCGTCAAGTCCACGGGCCAGCCGCTCTACGTGCTCGCCAACGTCATCGACGACGTCGACTTCGCCATCACCCTCGTCCTGCGCGCCGAGGAGCACCTGCCAACCACGCCGAAGGCCATCCTGCTCCACGAGGCCCTCGGCACCCCAACGCCGCGCTTTGCACACCTGTCGTTTCTCGTGAACGCAGAGCGCCGCAAGCTCTCGAAGCGTCGCGACCGCGTTGCCGTCGAGGACTACCGCGCCATGGGCATCCTGCCCTGGGCCCTGCTGAACTACGTCGCCCTCCTGGGCTGGAGTCCCGGCACCGACGAGGAGTTCTTTTCTCGCGACGAGCTCGTCGAGCGCTTCGACCTGGGCAGGATGTCCCACTCGCCCGCCTTCTTCGACGAGCGCAAGCTCCTCGCGTTCAACCAGCACTACCTCGCCACCATCCCACCAGAGGAGCTCGTCGAGCTCGGACGCGAACACTTCGAGGCCGTAGGGGCGCTCAATGACGCGGCCAGCCGAGAGCGGCTGGTGCGGATCCTGCCCCTTGTGGCTCCACGCGTACACACACTGGCTGAAGCCGCAGCCATGGCCTCGTTCCTCTTCAGCGAGCCCTCGCTGCCCGTGGAGGAGCTCGAAGCCCTCAATCCGGCCGCCAGCGGCTGGCTGGATGCCGCGCGCCGCTCGCTCGCGAACCTACCAACCTTCGACGCGGCCTCGATCGAGGCGTCGCTGCGCACCATCGCTGCCGAGCTTGGCACCAGCCTGCGCAAGCTCCAGGCCCCGATCCGCATCGCCGCGACCGGCTCTCGGGTCGGTCCACCGCTCTTCGAGTCGCTCGAGCTCCTCGGCAAGGAGCGCACCCTCGCCCGCCTCGACGCGCTTCGCGAGCGCATGGCGGCGCAGAACCCCGCTGCGACCCAGTAAGCTAGCGGTGCCCTTCGGGGGTGGTGTAATTGGCAACACAGCAGGTTCTGGCCCTGCCATTGGGGGTTCGAGTCCTCCCCCCCGAGCTCCGCTCCTTGAGCACTCGCACTGATGTAGTGGGCGAGCAGCCTGCCGAGGTAGCTGTGTAGGTCGCGACACTTCGCGATCTTGCACTCTTCGACGTCAGCTTAAGGCTCCCTGGAACGGCTGTTCCGAGGGCCTTCGGAGACAATGTCCGCAGACGCCGCTGTCACACCACCATGGCCCTGGGCGTGACTGAGGCTCGACCTCCTTCTCACACACGCTCGCGTCTTCGAGAGCCATGCCTGCCGCGCCCCGACGAGCTCGTCTCAGCAGGTTCTCGATCCCCTCGGCGATGAGCTCCCGGGCGACGGAATCCCCAACCTCACCCCGCTCACCGAGTTTCGTCTCTGCCTCGGTGACGAAGACCTCCGCACCCGCCACCATGACTGCTCTTGCAGCCCAGAGAATCTAATGACCTGGTCTTAGGCACGTGCGGTGCCGTAGCGTCCTGGTGCGACTCCGAGGGCCACGTCCAAAGAAGTAGTGCCGTGACCGCCGCGTGATCAGCCCTCGATCCTCTGCCGCGAGCAACACCGCAAGGGCGTGTTGCCTGCCATCGTCGGCGCCGGCGAAGTGCACCCGCTGGACCTTGGCGAGGGCGCGGGCGCTCAGGGAGCGACGCTCATCGGCCCACTTCGGTGTTGCTCGCTGCTGCAGCGAGCTGACGAGTCGGATGATGGCAGCTCGATCCGGGAAGATCCCCACGCCGGCGGACCTCCTGGCCCAAGCACTCCTTGCAGGTTGGTGCGCAAGAGCTCGCACCAGAGCTCGCCAGCGCACGTGCGACAAGGCCAGCAGGCCACAGCGGGCGTGCTCGAGGTCTCAAGCAGCCTCGGGCAGCGTGGTTGCGAGCGCCTCGACCACTCGGTGGAACTGGGCTTCAACCTCGTGGGCACTGGACGCATCGATACGCGCCAGGATCGCAACTCGAGGGCTGCGTGCGACGTGGCCATGGTGGCAAGCAGATCCCGCAAGCTCGTGGGTCGGAACACCGCCCCCCGGTGGACCCAGCCAGTGCCTCTGCGATCGCCTCGATGAGGCCCTCGTGTGCATCGGCGATGACGAGCACCACCCCGGTCAAGCCCACACGCCACGAGCGAGCGCCAGCAAGCGAGCCAGCCGCATCCTTGCTCATGGCAACCTCGGACGCCGAGGATCTCGCGGTGGCCTTCGCGCATGCAGCCGGTGACACGAGCACGTGGACGAGTGCGGTCCCACCAGCCTTGCGCACCCTGATGATCACGGCATCCTCCCAGCACGATCGGAGAGGGGCCGGTGTCCAGGGGACGGGTGCGAAAGGCCCGAACCTTGGCAGCGAGGCTCTCGACCATCGTGCGAGCTCTAGGGCATCGTGCACCTCGTGATGCCAAGGGCCCACGCGAGCAGGTGGCGAGAGCTACCTTGCGAGCGAGCACCCTCGTGGAGCCAGTTGGACAAGGAGGTACCCTCGCGGAGCCTGCCGATGCCAGGGTCGATCGTGCCCACCCGTGTGGTGGAGGGTCGTTGCCGCTACCCGCTGGGGCGGTTGGTGCGCTCGGGGCCGGGGCGTCGCACGG
>Ga0080006_1244977_pt1 | contig 60433 bp, 45 predicted proteins | sample RS3BMetagenome_FD_69209 | JGI IMG/M metagenome (GOLD analysis project Ga0080006, IMG submission 69209) | Ferric oxide microbial mat and aquatic microbial communities from Rainbow Spring, Yellowstone National Park, USA - RS3B (SPADES... ...
CGTCAGCACGGCCACGACCGCGTCACCCCGCCGATCATCGCGTCGCGCTGCCCATGAGCGGCCAGAACTTCGTCGTCATCTACCGTGACGCCGTCACCGTCATCCTCAGCGACGGCCAACACCCACCCCAATGTTCCAGCGCGCGCTTTTGCACAGCTGCCAGGTTTTCCCCAAGTGTGTGCAGGGTGCGCGCGCGCTTGTTGGCGACCTGAAACGCCTGGTGGATGGCCCCCGAGTCCCAGTGCAGGACGTCGTCGAAGGTCAGCGGCTGCACGCGGGTTAGATTCCCATCTCCCGCGCCAGCCGCTGGACGGCCTCGATGTCCTGCGCCGAGTCCCCATCGGTGCTGACGTAACGCTCTGCGGCGTCGGCCAGCTTTCGGTTTAGCTCTGTCAGCCGTGATTGATGCCGGGTATGGCGGGTCTCCCAGGAGGCCGCCACGTCGGCCAGAGCTTGGTGTGAGGCGCCTCGCCAGCCGGGTGCGGCCTCAGCCAACTCGTCTTCGTGTGAACAGAAATCCCCGGAGGCGGCCTGCATCGCGGCGAAAACAGCATCCCTGTGGCGCTTAAGCTCGACGTGATCAACGCGCAACACATCAGGCACAGTGACGTCCTTCCTGCCGTTGCTGTGCAGCAAATACTACCTGGTCCAGGGCATGCCCACGGCACAAGTCAGACGACCTCGATCAACACCACCGGCCCCATGTCGCCCAGCGCATGGCAGTCCGCCTGACGTGAATCGTCCCGGTTGTAGACGCACTTCCTTTGTTGGGAAAGATGGCGCGATGCCGAGCAAGTACGACGAGAACACCAGGGCCAGGGCGGTGCGGCTGGTCCGCGAACACCGCGATGATTACGACTCAGAGTGGGAGAGTGGGCGGCGATGAGGGCGATCGCCGGCCGGCTGGGGATGAACGCGGAGACGCTGCGCAAGGGGGTGCGCCAAGCTGGGATCGATGCCGATGAAGCGGCGCCGCGGCGGGCGCCGCGATCAACACGATTGAAGTGATCGCCGGGGCGTTTGGCGCCGGGCTGGCCGGTGTCGTGGTCAACAACACCCAGGGCGGTGTAGTGATGGCCGCGCGGACACTGTTCGCGGTGTTCGCCGCGGTCGGCCTGCTCGGTGCGTTGGCCACCTACCGGGCCACCTGTGGATTGAGGTAGGCGTTTGCGTTGGCGCACCAGCTATTTCGTCGGCTGTTCGGAGCCGATCGGCGGACGCCAGTCTGCCTCGTCTTCGGCCGCGATGACAGCGCCGACGCCCTCGGCGTCGAGAATTACCTGTCACAGGAAATTGGCGGCCAACCAGATCTGCATGTCCGCAGAGCTACTTTTCTCTGGTGCGACGCCACCCACATTCAGCGGATCGACTTGACCACCTGGGTGCGATGGAACTGCCAGCGCTCGACGATGCGGAACCCGACGGTCTGCGGAACCAGGTACGCGGGCGCCCGGCCGAACAGCCGTCCCGGCGGCAATGACGTGCCGGCTTGATGATTCGGGAATTTCGTGTCGTGCGTGGTGATGGTCCACAGCGTCGTGCACTTGTACAGTCGGCCGACGATCAGCCAGACCGCGACGTGGCCGTTCCATAACGTCTCGCGCTCGGTCGCGCGAAGACCGCGACCGATGTCCACCAGCGGGCGGAAAACGGCAGGCCTGGCAGCCGGCAGCGCGCGGACCGGGCCGGGCAGCCAGCCGACCGTGTTGTCGAACAGCAGGCAGTCGCCCGGTGCGGCCCGGGCGGCGACGAGGTCGGCCACGTCGCTGTAGTCCCAGCCCTCCTTGGCGTACCTTTGGCGTTGCGAAAGAAGATAATTCGGGATGGCGGCCACGGCTAGCGCAACTAGGACCAGGGCGATCCACTGCGGCCTGCGGGCCACCGCCACGATGCAGATGGCCAGCACGATCGCCATGGCCGGCGTTGTGAAGAACAGGTACCTCGGGTAATAGAACGGACTGCTGATCGCCGAATAGATCAGCGTGATCGCGGTGGGCACTGCGATCCAGGCTGCGCAGGCGATCAGCGCCCGGCGGGTGTCGCCGGCCGACTTCCCTCGGCCCGTCAGCCGGAGCGTCAGCGCAGCGACGAAAATGCCCGCCGTCAAGATCGCGAACGGGACGCTGTTGTCGAAGTACTGGTGCTGCGTCACGTCGAGGAGGTTGTGCCAGTTCAGCGGATAGATCCACCCGACCTGAAAACTCTGACCGTGGGCGAACAGCAGCAACGGTGTCACGGCGCCTACCGCTCCCGCCGAGGTGGCCGCCCACCACAGCACCACCGGCTTCTGCCGCCGCAGCACCGGCGTGACGACCGCGTAGGCCGGAACCAGCAAGACCAGGTAGACGTTGAGCACCACCGACACGATCAGCGCCAGCGCGTAGAGCAGCCACAGCCACCACCGGTTTCGCCGTATCGCGGTGACCAGCAACACCGTCAACCAGACCGCGGCCACCGCCGTGAGCGCATACGACCGCGCTTCGGCGGCCGCCCACGTCACGCGCGGCAGGATTGCGAACACGATGCCCCCGCAGAGCGCGGTGGTCCGCGGCAGGAATTGTTTGCCGAAGACCACGACGCCGGCGGCCGCAATCCCCACCGCCACGCAGCTGGGAACCCGCGCCCAGAACTCGGTCGGCGGGAAAACAGCAAACCAGCCGTGCATGAGCAGGTAGTACAGACCGTGCACGGCGTCGATATGGCCCAGCATCCGCCAGAGCTCGGGTAGCGAACGGCTGGCGGCGGCCGAGATCGTCGCGCTCTCGTCGAACCAGAGTGACGGGTGGCTGGCTCCGGCGGCGCCGACGACGGCGGCCAGCAGCGCGACCACCAGAGGGTCGAGCAACCTGCCGGGCCGCGGTGTAACCGCGTCGCCCGCGCCGACTGCGGTGCTGGGGTCATCGATTGTCGTGGCAACCATGATGTGAGTCACTGTAAATGTCTGCTGGTGAAGCTGCTTACCCGTCTGGCCTGCTCACGAACCTTTTGCCGGCTGAACCCGAATGCGGCGCGTCGGCGCACGGCGCTGGCGATGAAGTAAACACCCTGCAGTGCACCAGGTTTCACCGGCAAGGAGGGTTGGCCCCCAGGTCCGTCGACGCACCGAACGGCCCTTAAGTGCGTCGCTCCCACCGTGAGCGGGATCTCGTTGACCGTGGCGGGGTGACCCAAATACGTCCATCTATCTGCGGCGAAGCGTTACTGTCTTGGGTTGGCGAAGCAACCGACACCTGGGAGGGTAAATGAGCGCCTATCGGACCGTGGTGGTTGGAACCGACGGCTCGGATTCGTCGCTGCGGGCGGTGGAGAAAGCAGGAAGCATCGCCGGGGACCACGCGAAGCTGATTGTCGCGACGGCGTATTTGCCGCAGCACGAAGATCCGCGGGCCGCCGACGTCCTCAAGGACGAAAGCTACAAGGTGTCGGGCAGTGCCCCGATCTACGCGATCCTGCGCGAGGCCAAAGACCGGGCCAGCGCCGCGGGCGCCACGAACATCGAGGAACGGTCTATCGTCGGCGCTCCGGTCGACGCCCTGGTGGGTCTCGCGGAGGAAGTCGGCGCCGACCTTCTGGTCGTCGGCAACGTCGGCCTCAGCACGATTGCCGGTCGGCTGTTGGGTTCGGTGCCCGCCAACGTGTCACGTCGGGCCAAGGTCGACGTGCTGATCGTGCACACCTCTTAGGCGCCCGGCCCGTCGGTGACTGACACCGCGTAGTAGGCGCTGAACGCGGGCTACCCCGGTTGGGCTTGGCTCACCAACCGCGTTCGCGCCATTGGGCGAGATGCGGCCGCTCGGCGCCCAGCGTGTGGCTGCCAGGTCTTGCCGATGCCGCCGGGGGACCAGGCAGTCGCCGGTGAACAACTGGGTGACTCCGCCGGTCGCCGGACCGTCGAGCGCCAGCCCAGGTCTTCTTGCCGGCGCTGACGATTGGCTCAAACGAGACGAGATCTGATGACTCCGGTTCGTCGAAACGAGATAGACCGTAGCAATGTGTAGCCGTAGTCGCTACACTTGAGCGGTGACCAAGACGATCGCGCAGCGCGACCTGCGCAACGACAACGCGAAAGTGATCGATGCCGTGACAGCCGGGGAGACGTTCATCATCACTCGCAACGGGGAACCGGTGGCCGAGCTGCGACCAATCCGGCCCCTTCGGCGCACCTTCGTCAGTCGCAAAGAGATCGACGAGATGGCCGCCACCGGCATCCGGATCGACCACCGCCAGTTCCGCGAAGACCTCGACAGCGCCTTCGACCAGGAGATCACGCGGTGACCGTGCCTGGCCTGCTGGACACCTCGGTGGTGATCGACTGGTACGACCCAGTGGTGAGAACCGCGTTGCCCGACGCGGTGGCGATCTCGGCCGTTACCGCCGCTGAGCTGGCCGCCGGACCCCTGCTGGCCGGGGATCCGGTGGAGGCGGCCAGACGGCAGGCCAGGCTGCAAGAGATCGAGGCGAAGTTCGAGCCGATCCCGTTCGACGCGGCTGCCGCACGCAGTTATGGGCTCGTCGCAGCGGCCGCGTTGGGTAAAGGCCCGCATCCCCGCAGCAGGTTCGCCGACCTGCTGATCGCGGCGACCGCCCACACTCACCACCTCGACCTGTACACCCGCAACACCGCCGACTTCGATGGGCTGGGAGAGCTGATCCGGGTGATCGGAGTCTGAGGCCACCGACTTGCGGCGGCAAGTTTCGAGGTTAGCGAGCCGGCCGTTGTCACCCAAGCCGTCCACGACATCACCGGTCGCCCATCCACCAGCTTTGACGACGACGATGTCGGCGCGATCGCGAAGACGCCGGCCGGCACCCGGACCAGATAAGCCGACGCGCGTTGGCAGCGGAACGAAATAGATACGCGGTCTCCACCCAGGCCGCATAGTCATCTGCTGACATCAGGCCCGCGTTTCCGTGCTTGGCGATGATCTCGACGGTTGTCCTGTCGCTGTTGACCTGCTCAATGAGAGAGAAGAGCCTCTTGCAGGCGTCGCTCGCGGTGAGAGCCATGACCATCGCCTCCGACGTCTATGGCACAAAATGTGGTCCCGCAGGATTCGGTTCGCGGTCAGGTGGACCAGCAGCTCGACGTGGTAGCTGTCCAGCTTGGGGAAGGTCATCCGCGGGTGTTCGCGGACTTCGGGCGGCGCCGACTTCGATGACAGGCTTGGGTGGCAGCGGGGCCGGTTCCCTTCGGTGACCGACACCGCGGAGCGCGCGATGTGGGCGCTGAACGCGGACTATTCCGGTCCGGCTCGGCTCACCAACCGCGTTCGCGCCACTGGGCCAGATGCGGACGCTCGGCGCCCAGCGTGGTGTCGTCGCCGTGACCGGGGTAGACCACTGTTTCATCGCCGAACCGATCGAACACCCGGGTACTGACGTCGTCGATCAGCTGGTCGAAATCGCCTGGCTGCCAGGTCTTGCCGACGCCGCCGGGGAAGAGGCAGTCGCCGGTGAACAACTGGGTGACTCCGCCGGTCGCCGGACCGTGCAGCGCCAGCGCGACCGACCCGGGAGTGTGCCCGCGCAGGTGGATGACGTCAAAGGTCAGCTCGCCGATCTGGATGGTGTCGCCGTCGGCCAGTAGGCGGTCCGGTGCGACGGGAAGCGGCTCGGCGTCGATCTCGTGCGCGGCGGTCGGGGCCCCGGTGCCGTGCGCGACGGCTTCCAGCGCCTGCCAGTGGTCGAAATGTTGGTGGCTGGTGACGATCAGCGAGACGTCCGGCGCGTGGGCGCGTATCAGGTCCAGCAGCATGTCGGCGTCGTTGGCGGCGTCGATGAGCAACGTCTTGCCGGTGGCCGAGCACGTCACCAGGTAGGCGTTGTTGTCCATCGGGCCTACCGACGCTTTGACGATCGTCACGCCCGGCAGTGTGCGGCGGGCCGCCGTGCCGGAGTCGACGTGGCCGGTGTAGTCGTCACGCAGGACTGTCATGTCGGCGAGGTTACGGGTGCGCGACTCCTATGTCGGTGCTGGGGTGGCCGACGGTCCAGTCCCGTCGTGACCGTGTGTTGGGTTCGGTGGCCATGCCGTCAGCGGTTAGCGACACCACGATCGACGCGGTGCTTCCGCAGGTCCTGGCCGAGCAGCGGCAGCGGCTCTCGACGCGGACGTATCGCCGATACGAAGAGGTCGTCGAGCTGCTGCGAGATTGCCTCGACGGGTACGCCTGCCAGTCCCTGGACGACAATGAGCGTCGGAGGAGTTCGCGAGCCACGACGACGGTGCCTTCTGCCGTTTGTTCGTTCCGGAGAAGATCACCGAGAACCTTGGCGAATTTCTCGACTACTTCATGGTGTGCAAGGTGATCGCCGGCGAGCAGCTGCTGAAGGCCCTGGCACGGTCACCGGCAAGTTGGTGCGTTGGCTCGGTGAGCACGGCTACTCCTGACGTTCAGAGTTCACGCCCCAACGAGATCATCACCCCAAGGTGGGCGTCAGGGCTTTCCCCTCGAGACTTCTGGTCGATGCGCAGTTGCCCGCACGGCTTGCCCGATTGTTGGACGAGGCTGGCCGCAAAGCCGCACGCAACAGCTATCTTCCGAACGGGAACGCGTGATCGCGGGCTTCTTAAGCCCTCAAGAGCCGGCAGGCCCATCACTTCACGGCCCCGCCACATCCGCCCGGGGGTGCCGGCTGAGGGATCGGCGAATTGTCCGGGTCGACCACGCACGACAGCCCCAACTGGGTGGGCTGTCCACCCGTCTGGTTGAACCAGGGAAGGGTGGCGTCGCCGTACTGTATGCGGTGCCAGTACGACCCGTCGGGATACTTCACCCCGTCGCAGTACCCCTCGAACAGGTTGCCCAGGCCACCGCCGGGGCAGTAGCCGGTGAGCGGGTTGGGCATGTGCGGGTCGGGGGCCGGATCGGAGTGGGCGACTGGGGCGAACGCAACAGCGGCGGCGATGGCGACGAACAGATATCGCAGGGTGTGCCGAGCTGATCCGCGTAGCGGCGCCGCCGCCACATCGGTTTCGCCGCCAGCGGTTGGCGGTTGCTCTTGGTCTTGGTTGTCGTTGCTGCTCATGCGCGCTGCCTCCTATCCGGCCGGTCTCTCAATGTATGTTTGCACTGGGGGGTGACAAGGAAGAAGCGAACTGTGGAGCTGTTCGGCGGGGCCAGCTCGAGCTCGGCTACGTAGTTCCGTTCCGGGGCATCCCACGACCCCACCAGCGCTTCCTGGCAGGTCCTTTGCCGACGCGTCCGCACAGCGGGATAGGTCAGCAGCCCGGGCGGCGCGGTGGACCTCGCCGCCGGATGCGCAGAGGAGAGCCGGATACTCGCCGCCATCCAAGCCGCACGCCGTCATCTATCCAGCCGAACACACCTTGAGGCGTCGATCGGGAAGTTATCGACGGTAGGTCAGACCAACGTGCGCAGCACCTCCTCAACACGTTCGTGTACCTGAGGTCGAGCGGTTTCGCGATCAATACCTGACATCAGCAGTTTGGGCTTCCGGCTTGCCCGGCGTGTCGTTGGACTGCCGACGGCCCGTGCGCCCTCGACAGAGAAATACTGGGGTCATGAGTGATGATTTACTGCTGCAAGAGGTTCGGCGCTTGCGGGCGAAAGGCGCCTCGCCCAAAGAGATCGCCCGAAAGTTGCGGGTGCCGCCGGCCAAGGTCGCACCGCTGGTCCGGTTGATCGCCGCGCAGGACGCCGAGTCCCAACCCCGGCCCGACGTCGCCGAGTGCTGGATCAGTCCGGGGTGGCACGACGGGCTGAGCTTCGCGCCGTACCCGGACTGGCCCGTCGACCCCAATCCGCCTGACGACGCGGGCGGGCTGGTCACGGTGATGGTCGCGCGCCCAGACCAGCGGTCCCGCAGCCGCGTGTGCGTGTACCTGGTCGACACGTTCTGCCTCGGCGTCAAAAACGCGATGGGCCCCGAAACGGTGTCCAACAACAGGCTGACCAAGCTTCGCCACACGGTGTTTGCTGGATACGACGGGCTCGCCGTGTCCGCGCCACTGGAGTTGGCCCAACATGTGGTGTTCGGCGCGGTCGAGTTCGCGCGTGGGCTCGGATTCGAACCCCACCCCGACTTCGCGGCCGCGGCCGACCACCTCGGTGTGTGGTCGGGGCCCTGCCCGATTGAGTTCGGATACAACGGATCTCCGTATTACATCGAGGGCCCGTACGACGATGTCGGCGCCATCGCGAGTGCACTGGCCGGCACCCGGACCGGATAAGCACGCGCCCCTTTGCTGGCTCGAAGAGCGGCGAATCCTCTTGCGCTGCACCATCTAGGCGAAGGCGCCAACACCGCCGCCGCAACTGCTCACTTGGTGTAGTGGTAACGCGCCTGCAGGACGACAATTGCGGTGTCGGTCACGAGGTAAACCAGTCGGTGCTCCTCGGTGATGCGCCGGGACCATCCGGCTTGAATTCCATATTTCAGCGGTTCGGGCTTACCTATTCCGGTGTGCGGATCGCGCACAGTGGCGTCGATCAGCTTGTTGAGTCGCTTCAGCGTGGAACGGTCGGTGTCTTGCCAGTGGCGGTAGTCCTCCCACCCCTGCGGCGTGAAAAGCAGATTCACTCGCGATCAAGAGATTGCTCGGTGACATCCCCGCGCCGATAGGCCTCGTGGGCGTCGAGAAGCCGACGGGCGTTGGCAGGAGAACGAAACAGATACGCGGTCTCCATCCAGGCCGCATAGTCATCTGCTGACATCAGGACCGCGTTTCCGCGCTTGGAGATGATCTCGACGGTTGTCCTGTCGGTGTTGACTTGCTCAATGAGAGGGAAGAGCCTCTTGCGGGCCTCGCTCGCGGTTAGAGCCATGACCATCACCTCCGATTTGTATGGTACAAAATATGGTACCGCATGATCCGGTTCGCGGTCGGTGGACCAGCGGAACCACCCGCTAGGTCACCAAACGCAGTCCTCTGCCGCCTCGATCAGCCGGCCGTGCGTGGTACGCGTTATCGAGGTCCATCTCGATGCTGCCCCGAGTGCTCGCGGCGATGCTGACTTTGTCGAATTGCGGGCGGTGTTCCTGGCGATCCACTCGCGCCGAGATTGCGAAACGGCGCAGTCCTGACCGACGAGTCGTGAAGCCGCGTGAGTCAGCATCTTTCGCGTGGGGCGATGTCAGCAGGGAAGGGCCCGCCCAGCTATCACTCATCAAGGTTTATCGCGACATAGCCCCGCCAAGTCGCACCGGTCGCACTGTGAACACCAGGCTTTTAGGCGAGGCAAGTTGTTGGAACGCAACGCATCGCCGGCCGTCTTGATCCGCGTCCTCACCTCTGCTAGGCGCGATTCTTCAACCTGTTCGCGCCTGCTCTTTCCCTGCTCGTCGAGATTCAGCACCTCAATGATGTCCGCGTTGTCGCCGGTGAGCTCTTGGTAGCCCACGGCATAGACGCACAGTTGGTCACTGGTGACGTCTTCCGCCTGGGCGCGGTCAGTGGACTTGAAGTCGACTATCGCCAGTTCATCAGTGTCTAATCGGCGGATCAGGTCGATCCGCCCATCGACGGTGATGCCCGGCGCGATGTGCACCTGAATCTGTTTCTCGGAGTGAACTGTTCGCGCAATCTCGTCGCCGTGCGTTGCAAAGTGCCGCTCAATTGCGGTGACGGCGGATCGTTCCAGAGTGGCCCGCAATTCCGGGTAGGCAAAGGGGGTGTGTAGGTGGCGGCCGACCAAATCTTCGGCGGCCGACGCGTCGATGATCTCACCCGCAACCGCCTTCTTGTGAACCTCGGATAATGCATCATGTAGGCCTTTCCCGTAACCAAGTGCTTCATGCAGTGGGGGATTGAAGCCATAGAGGAAACGAAGTTTGAAGGAGTACGGGCACTCGAAGAGATACTTCAGCTCGGAAAAAGAGAATGTGACTTGTGGAATGTCACGAAGCGCACGGGCTTCGATCCGCGCCGGTAGTGGAGTGACGCTCGGCCTGGTCGAGACCCAGGTCTGCGCAGCGCAATGATCAAAGAGCTCCGATCGACTCCGGTAGAGCTGGTTTGGCCCCGGGGAGTAGGTCACGGCGAGGTACTTCTGTGCACGCGTCACCGCGACATAAAAGAGGCGGGTCTCGTCCTCCACCGTTCCGCGGTAGCGATCGGCGTCGCCGATCGACTCTTCGGGGATGATGTGGAAGACACCGAGTCCGCCCTGGCGTTTCGAAGGAAAACGATTCCGCCGCATGCAGGGCACGAACACGGCGGGCCACTGCATTCCTTTGGCCTGGTGCACTGTGGAGAGGGTCACCGCATCCGGTGTGGCGTACCCGACGTCGGTGTCCGAGTCCGCGTAATAGTCAGGCGCTTGGTGCTCCAGCCACTTCACAAATGAGCTGTACTTTTCCGCCGGTGAGGTGTTGAAGTAGACCTGCTCGAAGTCAGAGACCACCTGGCTGAACTTGCCCAACTGATAGAAAACAAGCTCGCCCCTACCAAGATGGCCGGGTACGGTCTCCTCGCGAAGCTCCAGGGCTTCGAGAAAGTCAAGGTAGACACGCTGGATGTTGTAGACGCCCCAACGCTCGCCCCGGTCGAAGTCGCGGCCCTTCTCCAACACAGCGGCTGCGCGGCGCCAGCGGGCAGGCTTCGGAAGCAAATTCGCGTCTGACCAGAGTTCGCGCAGGCCGGATTCGGTCAGTTCACCCACCATCATGCGGAAGATCCCGACGACCGCCTGGATCTCAACGCTGTCGAAAAGCCGGTTCAGCCCCTTGACCACATAGGGGATCCCACGGCGTTGTAGCTCCGACACCAACGGGTCTGCGTCCTTGGCGACCGAACGGTAGAGCACCGCGAAGTCAGACCACGACAGCCCGCGGTCGGTGGAAGCCGGGGTGTCACGGAACGGGACGCCGCGCAGATTCTCGATGCGCTCGCAGATCCAGGCTGCTTCTGCGGCCGAATCATCGAAGGTGAGTGCTAGCAGGTCTCCGCGTTCCCAGTTCTGGTTCTCCGCGGAGACCATGGCTTTGGCGAGCCGTTCTCGCGCGGGAATGCGTTCCGCGACTGAGCGACCGAGTTCGACGATCCCCTTGCTCGAACGGAAGTTGTCGGCCAACGTGACTTGCCGGACACCGCTGTGTCGTTCAGCGAAAGTGATGATGTTGGAGACCTGACTGCCCCGCCACTGGTAGATCGTCTGATCGTCATCGCCCACCACGCAGAGGTTGGCGCCGAACTGGACCAACCCTGCGATCAGCCGTTCCTGTAACGCGTTGACGTCCTGGTACTCGTCGACAACAACGTACCTGATGTCGTCGCGGATATGCGCCTGCACCACCTGCGCCGCGTGCTCCTCAGACGGGTCGGCTTCGAGCAACTGCACAGCGAGGTTGATCATCTCGGTGAAGTCGAAATCTGCCCTGGCGTACAACAGTTTTAAATACGCCGCGAGCGATTCCCGAACACCGTCGGGGACAAGGTCGTCGGCGACGACGTCTTCGCGCAGCACGCTCATCGCCTGCAGAAAGAGTTTGGAGTGGATGTACCGACGCAGCGTCGGGATTTTCGGTGAGGAAGTCGGGCAGGTAGTCAGCCCGGACTTTTTGCTGTTGCGGTCGACGAGAAGTCGGGCCGTGATCTCTGTCAGAGCAGAAAACTTGAAGGTATCGGGGACGAGGCGTTGCAGCAGGTCGAGGCAGTAGCCGTGCATGGTCCCGATGTACATCTCGGCCATGCCTGTTAGGTCTCCGTGCTGTTCAGCGACGACACCGAGGACACGGTCTTTCAGCTCCGCCGCAGCCTTGTCGGTGAAGGTGAAGGCGATGATGTTGCGGGGCTGCACATCTGGCTGAGCCAGAATGTTCGCGATCCGCTGCGAGATGACCTGCGTCTTGCCTGAGCCCGCGCAGGCGATGATCTGCAGGGGCTCGTCCAGACAGCTGATCGCGGCTTGCTGAGATTGGGTATAGGACGTCAAGTGGCGCCGCCCGGGCTGTCAAAGCGATTTTTTCTTTCGGCTCTGTCAATGATTCTGGAGATGCGCGTGTTGATCTCTTCACCAAGCCAGACCAGGTCCTTGCAGTCCTCGCCTTTCAACTCGCGTGGCAGGCGATCAAGCGCCCGATCCTTCCACGCCTGGCTGTAGCGGTAATGCATCCGAGACCCACAGCGCAGCGTCGCGTCGTATGCGTCGTCGCCGAGCGCCGCGCTGACTCTCTCGGCGACGTGCGGCGGAATCAGATCTTCGATTTCGATGTCGTGGGTTTGATCGGTGCACCGTCCGGGCCATTCCTTTAGGGAGATGATCTCTTCATTCATCCTCCAGTTGAAATGGGTGAGGTGCTTACCCGCCTCCCTTCCGTGTTCATCGTGATCCAGCAGTGCGAGCACCGGTAGATCGGTGGCCGACCGGGTAAGGACCGCCTGGGCGGCCACCTTGTTCGCGCCACCGGCGTGTTTGAACTCAACACAGTCGATCAGATCCACGCGGCCCACTGCGGCCAATCCATAGCGAAGGAACTGTTCGTCCGTGTAGCCCTCAGTCACCACAATGGCCCGAGTTCCCGGTTTGACGGACGTGGCCCGCTCAAGCACTCGTGCCAAACCGGCGTCGGTGAACAGTGAGCCGAGTAGCTCGGCCCGGTCCTCGTCGCCCCGTGCGACACTTGCCAGAGTCGTATTTCCCGTAGAACTCTTGCGCAACTCGGTGATCCGAGCGATGGGTTCTCTCGAAATGATGTGTGGTGAATGAGTCGTCACCAACAGCGACACCTCTGGGCGCTTCGCCAGGTTTTCGAGTTGCCGCGCGATCTGCTCCTGCGCACCCGGGTGCAGGAAAGCCTCCGGTTCCTCGACTGCCAATACCAACGACCGCTTACTCTTGTCGGCCAGGTACTGGAGCATCGCGACGAGCACCGCGCCGCGAAGCCCGGTGCCCTTGCCGGTCAGTTCTGTGATCGCTGCGTCACCCAACTCGACCCCAACCGAGGACAGGGTTTCATCGAGTGAGCGGACTTCGGGCACTAGGTCTACCACGTTGATCTCAGGGAACATTGACGACACGTGTTCGTGGAGACGGCTTCTCAAGGGCTCAAGCAGTTTGGTCTTGAGCCCGGTCACGTATGTCTCACGAAGCGCGGCTGTCTCCGCCTGTTCGTTCGCGAGATGGTCTTGGATAACAAGCTGTAGGACTTCACGGAATTGTCCACCGAGCACGGACTTGAGGTCCTCACCGCTGTGGAGAACCCCGAAACGCACAACCCGGCCGAACTGGCTGTCCAGCTTTTGGTGCTCTGCACTCTCCACCGGTAGCGACACGGCGCCTAAGGCTTTCGCCTCGTAACTGACCTGGCGAGCGCCCTGAGCGCCAAACGTGACTACGCGGTGCAGTTCCCCGTCCTCGGCGTACGTGCTGCCCTTCCTGGTGGTCTGGCGCCGGTGTTTCTCGCGAAGGGCAAGTTCATAATTCTTGGCGCGATGCAGAAGGGTTCGTTGTGGACTGCTGTTGTCGGTCCTGACGAAAGTCAATGCGATACGCGTTTTGGCAGGCGCGCCGACACCCTGCGTCGCGGCCGGACGGTCTCTTCGCGGCACGAATATTGCGTCCGGATCCAGGGCAAGTTCAACCGCCGAGATGAGATTCGACTTGCCGCAGTTGTTGGGACCTACCAAGTAATTGACACCTTCGGCGACTTCGAAATCGTGATCGCCGAGCAAGCTGCGGAAGTTGCTGATCTTGATATGAGTGAGCCTCATCGACAGAAGCCCTCAGTCGAGGCGGGGGTGGTCATATCTCGAAGACCTTCATGACTTCGTCGCCGTAGTCGTTGATGACCTTGACCGCGATCTTGCCGGTTTCGGGTTTGGGAAACGGCCGGGAGACATCGGAGTTCAGCGATGCCCAGGCATCGGCGTCGATGTCGGCCTTGAGTGCGGTCTTGAGCCGCTTGTACGGGTCGTTGCCGCCGGTGAAGTAGCAGTGCCGGACGAAGAACGACTCCTCGTTGTAGTTGGTGTCGATCATCCACAGGGCGATCTGGCCGGTGTCGTTGCTGCGTACCTCGCCGGTGGTGGGGTCGTAGACATCGATGCCCTTGAGGTTGACCACGTACCCGTCCGCGGTTTCGTCGACCTCGATGTCGGGCTCACCGAACACGGTGAACAGGTTGCCCGCGCCGGTTTTCTTCAGCTCCTCACCCATCAGCAGGTCGGCGTTCATCCGCACCATCAGCACCGGCAGCCGGCCCAGCTTGCGGGACGCCTCCACACTCGCGAAGCCCTCATCGGAGGCGTCGACGGTGACACCGTCCTGCTCGGTGACCCCGGTGACCTGCGGGTCGAAGGCGAACCCGAGTACGCAGAGCAGATCCACGCCCTCCGCGTGGATGGCCTCGCGGGCGGCGTTTTTGACGAATGATGCGCTGACCGTGCCGTATTGCGGGCCGAGCGCAATCGCGACCCGCACCGGCTCACCATCGGCGGGCTCCGAGGGATCGTCCGGTGTTGCCGCCGTCCGCTCGCCGACCGCCTGGATGTATTCGCCCGCGTAGGTTTCGAAGGCCGCGAAGCTGATTCGCTCCTTGCGGCGACCGTTCTGGATGCCGGCCTTGGTGAGGTTGTCCAGGATCGACTGCTCGAAGTTCGGCGCGTTGGCGTCCTTGGCGGCCTCGGTTTCGCCGAGCGACTCTCGAACGGCATTGCCGTCCCGGCCGGTGAAAGCCAGGGAGCGGTGCGGGCTCAGCGACTCGACGGTGAACGGGCCCGCGACGCGCACCTTCTTGTTGTCCTCGTACGGTTTGTCGTAGAGCATTTCGAACTCGGCGTGCCGCTTGATCGCCGCGTCGATCTCCTCGCGGCTCATACCCTCCTTGATGTCGGGGTTGTTCGCGATGGACTTCAAGGTGATGTGCTGGACTCGCTCGTAGACGAACCCGTGCCGGATGTCGCCGGTGAACTCTTGGCGGGGAAGGGTTTGCGTGGTGAGCGACTGTTCCTTGGCGTGGCCTTCGGCGGTGTCGGCCAGCAGGTACCACGGATATTTGGCGCCCATGATGCGCTGGCGGGCGAGGGTCAGGGCGACCCGGGAGGTGTCGACGGTGATCCAGCGACGTCCCCACTGCTCGGCGACGAACGCCGTTGTGCCGCTGCCGCATGTCGGGTCGAGGACGAGATCACCGGGGTCGGTGCACATCAGCATGCAGCGTTCAATGACCTTGGTGGCAGTTTGAACCACGTAAGTCTTGTCGCCACCAAACTGGCCCTGTCCAAAAGTATCGGCCCATACATTCGAAATCGGAGCGGCGGGAAAGTCATCAACGTATCGGATGTAGCCAAGGTTTTTTCCTGCGCCAGCATAGACTCTCCCTGCGTTGACGAGGCGTTTCATGCCATCACGATTGGTCTTCCATCCGCCCTTCGACGGCGTAATCGTCTTGTCGCCGACCGTAACCGGAAACACCGTCGTCTGGCCTACGCGCGTGGTCTGGGACGTCAGGTTGTCAACTCCGAATGCCCGCGCTCCCGTCGGGACCGCAGCGCCGCGCTTCTCTGCTGCGAGCAGGGGCCGCACGGAGCCGTCAGCTAGCAGAACCTGCGTGTAGAGCGATGACGAGTCCCCGCCGATTATCTTTGTCTTGAAAATCTGGCGGTACTTCACTTGTTCAAGATCACGCGCATAGGCGACGACATAGTTCAAGACGTTCGCGAGAACATTGGTCCCCCCGGCGAAGCTGCCGGCTCCGCTCGTAGTGGCGAATGCGATCTGACTCACAAAGTTCTCGCTCCCGAACACCTCGTCCATCAGACTCCGCACGAGATGCACGTTCTCGTCGCCGATCTGGACGAAGCAGGAGCCCGATTCGGTGAGCAGCTCCCGCGCCACCAGCAGCCGGTCGCGCAGATAGGACAAATACGAGTGGATGCCCAGCTCCCAGGTGTCGCGAAAAGCCTTGATCTGCTCGGCCTCTCGCGCGGCGTCTTCGAGCTTGCCGTCCTTCACGTCGCGCTTGCGGGCCGACACCTGCCAGTTGGAGCCGAACTTGATGCCATACGGCGGGTCGAGGTAGATCATCTGGACCTTGCCGCGCAGCTTCTCCCGCTCCGCCAATGAGGCCATCACCTGCAGCGAGTCGCCGAGGATCATCCGGTTCGACCAGTTGGCCTCGTGTTGGTAGAAGTCGACCTGGTCCAACTCGTCGAGGCCGTCGAAGGAATCGAAGAGGGTGAGCTCGGGTTCGTCCTCGGGGCGCGCGGCGGTGCGGCGCAGGCTCTCGATCAGCACGCGGGGGTCGATCTTCTCCTGGATGTAGATCGGCGGCGCATCCGCGATCAAGTCCTCACCGGCACCGTCGGCGTCGTACTTGCCTTTCCAGACCAGCTGCGGGTCGAGGCTCTCGTCACGTTCCAGCCGAACCCGACGGATCTGCTCGATCTCCGGTCCGACGAAGTCCTGGGCGTCGGCGGTGGGGATGTTGGTCCGCTTGTCGCTGTGCTCCAGCGCGTCGACGGGGGTGGGGCCCTTCGCGGGTTGCTTACGCGCCACGAGCGCTCCTCCGATCGTCGAAGTCCAACAGGTCCGGGTCGCCGATGATGGGCGCGTCGTCGCAGAGCAGCCCGATCGCCTCGGCCAGGCGCGCCTTGAACTCGAGCGGGTTCGTCATCTCGGTGTAACCCCACCGCCCGAAACCGCCGTGATTGTTCACCGCCGCGCACCAGGAGTTGCGGGCCGTTTCCGCCTTCGCCTTGGTGGGCCCGGGGCTCTTTTGGCTCCCGGAGACCTCGATGATCAGTGTGCGCTCCACATCGTGGGGATCTCGTTGCTTCAGGCGCACCAGGAAATCCGGCGAGTAGGAATGGCTGCGCCCCTTGTGCACGTAGGGGATGGTGAAGCCGAGGTGGTCGTTCTTGACGTAGGCGGCGACGTCGCCGTTCAGCTCGAGCTCGGCGGCGAGCAGCTGCTCCCAGGTGTTGCCGTCCTTGCCGTCGAGGGTGACGTGCGAAACCTCCGACTTCTCGGTCGGCACCGTGGCTTTGCGGGTCGGGAAGTTGACGTCGCCGGTGCAGCCCTGCGGGTCGAACCGGTTGAGCATCGGCCGAAGCCGCTCACGCCGGTTGCCGATCTGGCGGACCATGGCGCTCCAGATCGCTTCGCACGCCGCGGCCTGGGCCTCGGTGATGGTCATCAGAAAGCCCAAGTCGAATCCAGGTGCAACCGTCACACAGTGCTCAAGCCATTGCGTGGCGATCGCTACCAGCTCGGGAAACCGCCACGGCTGGCGGTCCTGGCCGGTATTGAACTGAGTGTCCAGGATGCGTTTGGCCAGCGCGAACGCGACCTCCTGGGTTCGGTAGCGCCGCCGATCCCCGCTTTCGCGTTCGGATTCGCCGACGACGCCTTGCATCTCCACCCACCGGGGCACCGTGTTCGGGCCGATCTCGAATGGGTCCGCATCAGTGGTGTCCAGCCAGATCGGCTCGTCGGGCAGCTCGACGCGGTAGCCGTCCAGCTTGGGGAAGGTGATCCGCAGGTGTTCGCGGCCTTCGACGGCGCCGACTTCGACGACAGGCTTGGGTGGCAGCGGGTCGGCCACCGGCCGGTCCGACGATATGAACTGGAATGGGATTCCGTAGACGTTGGCGTACTCCGGCTCGAAGCAGCCGGTGTCCGGGTTCACCGCGTAGGAGCGCCGCCGCAGCCCCCGGCCCACCACCTGCTCGCACAGCAGCTGGCTGCGGAATGCTCGCACCCCGAGAATGTGGGTCACGGTGTTGGCGTCCCAGCCCTCGGTCAGCATCGACACGCTCACCACGCAGCGCACCTGCTCGCCCAGCTTTCCCGCCTTGCCGACGGTGTTCATCACCTCCCGCAGCAGCTCATCCTCGGTGATCTTGTCGACGTCGGCGCCGGGGTTGCGCAACCGGTATTCGGACTTGAACGCGGCGATCTCGGCGGCCGCGGCCGCTTTGAAGTCGGCCTTCATCCCCTCCCCGGACTCCAGCTGGGCGGAGTCGATCAGGATGGTGCGCGGGCGGGCCAAGGGCTTTCCGTCGACGACGTTGCTCAGCAGGTCAAGGTTGCCCGGCTTGTGTGCGACCAGCTCGCCGTCAACCTCGACCGCCTCCCCGGCGATCCAGTCGTACACCAGCTTGCTCACCACCGTGTTGGGGCATACCACGATGAACACCGGCGGCGTCTGGCCGTGGCGTTGCAGCGCGGATTCCCAGTGCTCGAACGCCTTTGTGTAGCTTCGGTGCAGGCTGCGCAGCGCGCCTTCGAGCTCGGGCTGCGGGATCCAGTTGTCGACCGTGCCTTTGGCCGCCCGCTTCGGCAGTTTGTCGCCGATGAAGTCCCAGAGCCGCAGGTAGGTGACCAAGGGGTGGTCGGCGTCGTCGTCGACGGGTGTGCGCGGCACCTTCACGATTCCCGACTCGATGGCATCCATCAGCGAGAAGTCGCTGACCGTCCACGGGAATAGGTGGCCCTCGTTGTATCCGGAACCCGCCAGGTAGTAGGGCGTCGCCGACAGGTCATAGATCTGTTTGATCCCAACGTGTTTCGCCACCGCGTGCAGACCCTTGAACCACACCCGGGCCTGCTCGTTGGCGTCCTTCTCCTCGGCGCTCAACTTCTCTCCCGTAGTGACCGGCCGGTCGGAGTAGCAGTGATGAGCCTCGTCGTTGAACACGACGACCTGCTGCGTGTCCTTGCCGGTCGCGCCCAGGTCGCGCAGCACCCGGCCCACCATCGCCTTCGGGGTCTCCTTGAACGGGTCGTCGGTGCGATCGCCCTTGAGGAGCAGGCGCGTGTTGCGCGCGACGTTGCGAATCTCCTTGGCGTCCTTGAGTCCGAACACGTGAAAGTTTGTGATCACGATGCGGGCCTGCTCCAAGCCGCCCCGGAGGTCGGCGGGGATCAAGTCGCGAAGGTCGTAGTAGTTCTCGGGGTCCTCCGGCAGCAGCACCCACAGCCGGTCCCTGATAGTGATGCCCGGCGTGACGACCAGGAAGCGGTTGGAGAAGCGAGCATCCCGCGGTGTCTGCGCCTTGTTCAGCGTCTGCCAGGCGATCAGCATTGCCATCACCACGGTCTTGCCCGCGCCGGTCGCCATTTTCAACGCGACTCTCGGCAGCCCGCCGTTGTGGGCGTCGTTCTGCGGTTCGAGTCGCCGACGCCAATCGGTCACGCCTTTGCGGCCGGCGACCTCGGTGAGGAAGATCGCGGTCTCGGCGGCCTCACGTTGACAGAACAGCACCCTGTTCTCCCGGTCCGGGTCGGCCCAGTGCTGCAGCAGCTTGCGGCTGATCGGCGTAACTCCGGAGTAGTCGCCACCTCTGCGCCACGCGGCGACGTCGCGGCGAAGGTCGTTGATCAGGCTGTTCCGCTCGCGCCGCTCGCCCGTGGCGTCGAAGTCGAACGCGCTTTGCCCGGAGTCCGTGCCCTTCTTGGCTATCGCGATGGGGATGAACGACTCGCTGGGCCGGCGGCCCTCGCGGATCTGGCCCGTCGGGCCTTGGGGGCCCACCTCGTAATAGCGGTCGGGCTGCTCGTAGGGCGAGTTGAGGATCGGATTGTCGATCGATTCACTCACCACGGTGCTCTTTCCTGCTCGGTTTCCTCATGCAGATCCTGCCAGCAACGGGAACATGCGTGCGCGAAAAGTGTCATCGTCGGCCACGATAGAACGCGCTACCGACACAGCGCCCAACGAGCAGCGGGAATTCCGATTCCCTCTCCCTCAGGTAGTGGGCGGTTCAGCACGCGGGGGATACTCTCGGGGCATGTCCCGGCGGACTTGCTCATTGGATCAGCGGTCACCGCCGCGGGCCGGTTGGACCGTGATGATCGGGCAGCCGATCGGGGCGCCGGATCGTTCGATGCGAGCATCACTGGTGAGCAGCGCGGCCCCGTGACGTTCCGCGCTGGCGAGGTAGATGGCGTCGGGATATCGCAGGAAGGTTTGGGCGAGTGTCCACGCGCGCCTGACGTCGGTCCAGGGCGTGGCTTCGATAGTGATCTCCAGGGCCTCCGCGTCCAGCAACGCCTGTTCGATCTCGTCGGCCTGCAACGGATGCCCAGGTCGGTTTGCGGCTGCCACGAGGCCGGACAGGATCTCTACGGCCAGATGTCCCGGGGCCAGGAGAGATTCGGAAGCGGGGTGATCGGTGAGTGCCTGGCGGGCTGCCTGACCCCGAGCACCGGAGTCGGTCACCGCGTCAATGACCACCGAGGCGTCCACGATCACGTGGCACGGCCCAATTGCGCCCCTCGCGCTGCGTGCGCGTCATCGATGGCGTCGAGCACCGCTTGGCGGTCCTGCTCGTCGACTGCGCGCTGATTTAACAGCCGTGCCGCGACCCGGCGCAACGCCTCACGTCGGCGCAGATGAGCGGCCTGCGCGTGTACCGCCTCAAGCAGGTAGGCCTGTAGTGACATATTTCGCGCAGCCGCCGCGGTCCGGATCTGGTCGAGGTCATCAGGCGGAACATCGCGGATCAGCACGTTGGGCACCGTGAGACGCTATCATTAGTGATATCAATAGTGCAAGCGACTAAGAGTCTTGGGGCAACATCCCGGGGGCTGTGTATCTCAGATTGGGCATAATCGCCCTCGTGGCAGCCAAGCGCATGGACCGCGAACAATTCTTCCGTGTGGTGTCCGGCCTCGACGAGGAACGCTTGCGCAAGGCGCTGTGGAATCTGTATTGGCGCGGCACGGCGAACGTGCGGGAGCGCATCGAGGTCGAGCTGGCCGGCGACGGGACCGCTCGGCCGCCGCGGCGCGCACCGGCGCCGGCCGACCCGGAGACGGTGCGCGACGAGGTCGACGACTTCGTGTCGCTGGCCCGGGCGGGCGCTTACCTGGGCGGGGACCGGCGGGTGACACCGCGCGAGCGGTCACGCTGGCGTTTCACCTTCAAGCGCCTCGCCACCGAAGCCCAGGATGCGCTGCGCGCCGAGGATGCCGGGCCCGCGGCGTCCGCGCTGGAGCAACTGATCGACCTGGCGTGCGAAACCGGCGGCTACGACTACTTCCGCTCCGAGGATCCGGTGGCGGCGGCGGGTTTCGTCGTCTCCGATACGGCGGCGGGGTTGTGGGCCTGGACGTGGGAACGCCAGGAATTTCAGGCATTCGCCGAAACCGCTGCACCGCAGTTGATTCGATGGGAGTCCCGGCACGGCTGGACCCGCTACGGTGACGGCCCGGTCCGGGCGAAGGAGACGACGCTGGCCGTCGTGCTCGCGCGCATGCTCCGCGTCGCCGACACCTGGGAAGGCTTCGCTGAACAGTACGTGCGGGCGCTGGACCGGCTGTCGGGCGGCGGCGCATCGGCGCGCCGAACCCGGAGTTCCGGCGACGCCGGGCGGGAGCGGGCGGGCGCGCTGGCGGACTGGCACGGCCTGCTGCTGGAAAATCTCGCGGACACCGACGGCGGCCCGCTGGACAGGATCGCCGCCCACGCCGCGTTGGGTGGTCCGGAGCAGACGTTTCTGGCCGCGCGGCTCGCGCACCGCCGCGGCAACGCCGACGACGCCCGCGACCTGGCGGCACGATGTCTGCACAAGCTGCCCGGCCACCCGCAATTCCGCGAATTCGCCGCGGAGGTCGGCGTGACGCTCCCGGTGTGAACGTCGCCTGGTCGGCTACTGCAAGCCGAGGGCGGCGCGCAGCCGGTCGGCGTCCATGCCGCCGCGGGCGGCCGAGCCAGCGGGAAAGCTGTCCAGCAGTGTGATCAGGTCGCCGCGCCGGGTGGGGTCGTCGGCGGCTTGGCGCGGGGTGTATCCGTGCAGCGCGGGGATGGGTTCATCGAGCCAGCGGGTTTCGTATTCGCGGATGAACTCGCCGAGAAACCCGGCCACGTCGGGGTCGTCGGGGTCGAGCGCGCCCGCGCCGGTCGTCGGCATCTGCTTGGCCAACTCGGCCGCCTCACGGGTGTCGCGCACGGGGCGACGGTCGTCGTCGAGCACCGTCATGGCCGGGCCGAGGCGCGCCAGCGTGGCCAGCACGCGATCCATCCGCTGTTCGCTGTTGGCCTCGACGCGCAGCGTGTCGCCGTCGAGGACCAGGGTGGCGCGGATCCGCTGCAGGCCATCGGTAATGACGTGCTCGAACCACTGCGGCGGCTCCTCGCCGTCGACCCGGTCGTAGGCCTCGTCGAGCGCGCCCTGGATCCCGGCCGGGTCACCGACGCGCACGTTGGCCGCGCAGATCGCCAGCGCATCCCCCTCGGTGTTGACCAGCGTCGGCGGCGCGAACCGTCGGGTCAGCTGCGCCACCAACGTCACCGGGTCGGGTTCGTCATCGAGCAGCTCGATCAGCGGGTCACGCTCGTGCAGCGCGACCGGTTCGATCCCGCCGAAGAACACCATGACCTCCCCGGCGGGCACCACCCGGGCACACACCAGCTGCCCGGGTTCCAGTTGACGGCTAGCCGTCCGCTCAACGACCTCGTGGGTGTCGCCGGTGCGCACGTCACGCAAAGTGACGCCCTGGCCGCGCCGCACCTGCTCGACTTCGAACACTGACCGTTCCACCAGCAGCCATTGCTGCGCCAGCAGCCGCTCGTCGTCGGGCAGCAGCGAGCCGCGCACCTCGAGGAACTCCGCGAACGCGCCGCCCTCGAACAGCACCGCATCCAGCACCAGCGGATCGGCCATCGCCGCGGCCAGCGCGTCGTCGTCGTCGGGGTCGTCATACCGGAAGCGTTCGTAGCTCACCTCGGCCAGCAAGCCGGTCCAGCCGCTCGCCAACGCATGGTGGCACGCCTTCGCGTACAACCAATCCACCCGCTCGGCCAGCGGCAGTTCCTCGCGACCGAGATGACATTTCTTGTACTTGCGGCCCGATCCGCACCAGCACGCCTCGTTGCGGCCCAGGTCGCGGCGCGGCTGGACGCGGTGCCGCTCCAACAGCTCCACCAGCGGGCGGTCGGGCCCGATGCCGGCGCGGCGCAGCAGCGCTAACCCGAGCTCGGCGTCGCCGCGATCGGAGGCGATGCGGGCCAAACCGAGCAGCACCGGCGGCCAGTCGCTATCCATCGACTCGGCCGCCAGCAGCTCGCGTTCGGCCGCATCCATATCGCCCATTCGCTCGTGGGCGACGGCGCGCAACCAACGCATTGCCACCCGCGCCGCGCGAGGCACCTTCGGCTCCAACACCTCGGCGAACAGGCCCAACGCGGCCGCCCCGTCCAGGTCGGTGTCGACGGTCTCGGCCACCAGCAGTTGCGCCAGCATCGGGTCGGCCAGCACGGCACCGAGCTCACCGCCCAGCTCGAGGATCGGGCTGCTCGCCGGCTCCGTCGCCTCCTCGTCGGCGTCGGGCACCACGTCGTGCGGCAGTTCGTCGGGGTCGGCTGCGCTGAGCACCAGCGCCATCTGCTCATGAAGTTTGACCAGCGTGTACAGCGCGAATGCGTCGTCGGGGTCCAGGCCGTGGCGGCTGGCCAGCAGCGCGCAACCGTGGTCGAAGTGCCACGCGTCGAAGTCGAACCCGGCGGGTGCCAGCCACTCGTCGTGATGCGCCAGACCGCAGTTGTCGGCAATCTCGCGCAGTGGTGCCAGCGGCTCGGTGAACACCGCAGGATCGTCGACGCACGCGGTCCAAACCGCCTGGGCGAAGAACGTCGGCTCGTCGGGGTCGAGCAGGTTCGTCAGCCGGGCGCCGACGCCGGTGTCCGCACCGGGCGCGGGCGTGCCGATCAGCTCCACCGCGAGGCCGTCGGCGGTCAACCGCACCCCGACCAGGTCGCCCGCGGCCGCCCCCAGCGCCGCCAACGTGCCCGGCTCCAGCAGCAGCGCCCCGTCCGGGTCGACCGCCTCGGCCGGGATGTCTCGCTGTTCGAGCAGCTCGTCGTCCAGCCCGGCCAGCACCAGCTGCACCGCCGACCCGTCGGCGAGCCGACCGTACTGCTCGTGCTCGCAGAGCGTGGTGATCGGGGTCAGGTCCGGTGTGACCGCGAGCAAGTCGTGGACGGTTTCGTTTGCGCCGAGCCGGTGGGTGAACACCCGCCCGGCCAGCAGCGCGGGCAGCCATACCCACCGATCGTCATCCAATTGTGCTGCCGGACAATCGATTTCCAGGTTAAGTGCGTCCAGTACCGAGTCCGTATCGGTCACACCGGCATCCCGCAGCCGACGTGCGATGTCGTCCTCGAGCAAGGGGCCGTGTTCGGCCAGAATCGTCGCCAGGATCCGCATCGGATCGATCGGTTGCGCCACGGTGAGCACCCTATGCCGCGCCAAGTCCGCGCCGCGATCCGCGCCGCGCGTGGGTGGGCTGTCGGTATGGGCACTTAGCATGGTGATGTCGTATGTGACGAGCTCGAGAGGTAGCGACGTGAAAGAGACCTGTGGCTGATCGCCTGATCGTGAAGGGTGCGCGCGAGCACAATCTGCGCGGTGTCGATCTTGATTTGCCGCGTGACGCGTTGATCGTCTTCACCGGGCTGTCGGGCTCGGGCAAGTCGTCGCTGGCGTTCGACACGATCTTTGCCGAGGGGCAGCGGCGCTACGTCGAGTCGCTGTCGGCCTACGCCCGCCAGTTCCTCGGGCAGATGGACAAGCCGGACGTCGACTTCATCGAGGGGTTGTCGCCGGCGGTGTCCATCGATCAGAAGTCGACCAACCGCAACCCTCGATCGACGGTCGGCACCATCACCGAGGTTTACGACTACTTGCGTCTGCTCTACGCCCGCGCCGGCACACCGCATTGCCCGGTCTGTGGCGATCGGATCGCCCGGCAGACGCCGCAGCAGATCGTCGACCAGGTGCTGGTGATGCCCGAGGGCACCCGGTTCCAGGTGCTGGCCCCGGTGGTGCGCACCCGCAAAGGCGAGTTCGCCGACCTGTTCGAAAAACTCAACGCGCAGGGCTACAGCCGGGTCCGGGTCGACGGCGTGGTGCATCCACTGACCGAGCCACCGAAGCTCAAGAAGCAGGAAAAGCACGACATCGAGGTGGTGGTCGACCGCCTGACCGTCAAGGCCAGCGCCAAGCAGCGGCTCACCGATTCAGTCGAGACCGCGCTGAACCTGGCCGACGGCATCGTGGTGCTGGAGTTTCCAGATCATGCACCCCACGAGCCCGATCATCACCGAGAGCAGCGCTTCTCCGAGAAGTTGGCCTGCCCCAACGGGCACTTCCTGGCCGTCGACGACCTGGAGCCCCGGTCGTTCTCGTTCAACTCGCCCTACGGTGCCTGCCCCGAGTGCGTCGGGCTGGGCATCCGCAAAGAAGTCGACCCCGAACTGGTGGTGCCCGACCCGGACCGCACCTTGGCCGAGGGCGCGGTGGCGCCCTGGTCGATGGGGCACACCTCGGAGTACTTCACGAGAATGTTGGCGAGTCTGGGTGAATCCATGGGCTTCGACACCGATACACCGTGGCGCAAGCTACCGGCCAAGGCGCGCAAAGCGATTCTGGAGGGCTGCGACGAGCAGGTACACGTCCGCTACCGCAACCGCTACGGCCGGACCCGCTCCTACTACGCCGACTTCGAAGGCGTGCTGGCGTTCCTGGAGCGCAAGCTGGATCAGACCGAGTCCGAGCTGATGAAAGAACGCTACGAGGGCTTCATGCGCGACGTCCCGTGCCCGGTGTGCAACGGGACGCGCCTGCGGCCGGAGATCCTGGCGGTCACCCTGGCCGCGGGTGAGCATGACGCCAAATCGATCGCGCAAGTCTGCGAGCTGTCGATAGCGGACTGCTCAGATTTTTTGAACGCACTCACGCTCGGCACTCGCGAGCAGGCGATCGCGGGCCAGGTGCTCAAGGAAATCCAGTCGCGGCTGGGGTTCCTGCTCGACGTGGGGCTGGAATACTTGTCGCTGTCGCGGGCGGCGGGCACGCTTTCCGGCGGTGAGGCGCAACGGATTCGGCTCGCCACCCAGATCGGTTCCGGTCTGGTCGGTGTGCTGTATGTGCTCGACGAGCCGTCCATCGGCCTGCACCAGCGGGACAACCGTCGGCTCATCGAAACCCTCACCCGCTTAAGGAATTTAGGCAACACGCTGATCGTGGTCGAGCACGACGAGGACACCATCGCGCATGCCGATTGGGTCGTCGACATCGGCCCCGGCGCCGGCGAGCATGGCGGACACATCGTGCACAGCGGCACGTATGCCGACCTGCTCAAGAACAAGGACTCGATCACCGGAGCGTACCTTTCCGGCAAGGAAAGCATTGCGGTGCCGACGATTCGGCGTCCCGTGGACAAGAAGCGGCAGCTCACCCTGGTGGGTGCCAACGAGCACAATCTGCGCCATATCGATGTGGCGTTCCCGCTCGGCGTGCTGACCTCGGTGACCGGCGTCTCGGGTTCCGGCAAGTCGACCCTGGTCAACGACATCCTGGCCGCGGTACTGGCCAACCGCCTCAACGGCGCGCGGCATGTCCCGGGTCGGCACACCCGGGTCACCGGGTTGGACAACGTCGACAAGTTGGTCCGGGTCGACCAGTCACCGATCGGGCGCACCCCGCGGTCCAACCCGGCCACCTACACCGGTGTCTTCGACAAGATCCGAACCCTGTTCGCGGCGACCACCGAGGCCAAGGTGCGCGGTTATCAGCCGGGCCGATTCTCGTTCAACGTCAAAGGCGGTCGCTGCGAAGCCTGCACCGGCGACGGCACCATCAAGATCGAGATGAACTTTCTGCCGGATGTGTATGTGCCGTGTGAAGTGTGCAACGGCGCCCGGTACAACCGCGAAACGCTCGAGGTGCATTACAAAGGCAAGACCATCTCCGAGGTTCTCGACATGTCGATCGAGGAGGCGGCGGAGTTCTTTCAGCCGATCACCAGCATCCACCGCTATCTGCGGACGCTGGTCGATGTCGGCCTCGGGTACGTGCGGCTGGGCCAGCCGGCACCGACGCTGTCCGGCGGCGAGGCGCAGCGGGTGAAGCTGGCCTCGGAATTGCAGAAACGATCCACCGGGCGCACGGTCTACATCCTCGACGAGCCCACCACCGGGCTGCACTTCGAAGACATCCGCAAACTGCTGGATGTCATCAATGGGCTTGTGGACAAAGGTAATACGGTGATCGTCATCGAACACAACCTGGACGTGATCAAGACCTCGGACTGGGTCATCGACATGGGGCCTGAGGGCGGCGCCGGGGGCGGCACCATCGTCGCCGAAGGCACGCCGGAGGCCGTCGCGGCGACACCGGAGAGCTACACCGGTAAGTTCCTCGCGGAAATACTCGCCGACACCGGCACGCCTGCGGCCCGCAGCCCGAAGCGAGGGACCAAGCGCCGCCGCGTCAGCGCCTGAGCAGGCGGCTTTTCTACCAGCGGCGACGGATTCGTCCGGTGTCACCGACCGACCGACTCGGCGTGTGTCATCGGATCCGGCGCGGGCGGCCACGTCGGCGGCAACCAGCAGCAGGGGGACCGAGAGGATCTGGACTACACCGGGCACCCAACCGTGCATCAAGGACGTGTGGTTGTCCGCCAGCATCGCGGTAAGAGGGTTCGCCGTTGACCCTGTCACGCAATCCATTGTCGTATTTTTTGTGTGCTCAGAGCATGGATTCCGCTCAGCAAGAAGTGGTGGATCGGGTCAGCGCGGCTTGGCCAACGGGAAGGGCAGCGTCTCGCGGATGCTATGCCCGGTGACCAGCATGACCACCCGATCGACACCCATGCCGAGGCCACTGGTCGGCGGCATCGCATACTCCATCGCCTGCAAGAAATCTTCGTCGAGCTGCATGGCTTCCGGATCTCCGCCAGCGGCCAGAAAAGACTGTTCCTCCAGTCGGCGACGCTGCTCGACGGGATCGGTGAGTTCGCTGTACGCCGTGCCCAATTCGACTCCCCACGCCACCAGATCCCAGCGCTCGGCCAGCCCGGGTTTGCTGCGGTGTGGCCGGGTCAGTGGCGACACCGATGAAGGGAAGTCGATGTAGAAGGTCGGCTGTTCGGTGCGGCTTTCCACCAAGTGCTCATAAAGTTCGAGCACCACCGCGCCGGCATCCCAGCGCGCGAGGTAGGGGATCTTCGCGGCGTCGGACCACCGCCGGAGCGTGGCCAGGTCGGTGTTCGCGTCGATGTGCTCACCTAGTGCTTCGGAGACCGCGTCGTGAACGGTCTTCACCGGCCAGACACCGGAGATGTCAACCTCTTCCAGCGAGTCTCCCGCAGCAGGCCGCAGCACCACCTGGGCGCCGTTGGCGGCCTGCGCGGCGTTCTGAATCAACTCGCGGCTGCCGTCGATCCAGTATGTGTAGTCGGCGTGCGCCTGATAAGCCTCCAGCAGGGTGAACTCCGGGTTGTGGCTGAAGTCAACCCCTTCGTTGCGGAATGCCCGGCCCAGCTCGAAGACCTGTTCCATGCCGCCGACGCACAAGCGCTTGAGATACAGCTCGGGTGCGATACGCAGATACAGGTCGAGGTCGTAGCTGTTGATGTGGGTGATGAATGGGCGGGCAGTCGCGCCGCCGTGAACTTGTTGCAGGATTGGGGTTTCGACCTCCACGAAGCCCTTGTCGTTCAACGTGTCCCTGATCGCCCGAAGCACGTTGCAGCGGGCCGTGATCAGCGCACGCGACTCGGTGTTGACGGCCAGGTCCACATAGCGACTGCGCACCCGCGCCTCGGGGTCGGTCAGCCCTTTCCATTTGTTCGGCAGCGGGCGCAGACACTTACCGATCAGCCGCCAGCTGTGCACGATCAGTGACTGGGTGCCGGTCTTGCTGTATCCCATCTTCCCGGTGACCTCGGTCAGGTCGCCGAGATCGATGGCCTTGGTGAAATCGGCGGTGCGGCCGTGCTCCAGGGTCGAATTCTCCAGCAGCAGCTGTACTTCTGCCGACCAGTCCCGCAGCTCGGCGAACAGCACGCCGCCAAAATCCCGGATCCTCAGGACGCGCCCCGAGACCGAGACGTCAGCCTGGTCGCCGGCCTTCAGGGCCTGAGCTACCGTGTGGCTCGGCGGCTGTCCAACCGGATAGGCGTCAATCCCGCTGTTCTGCAACGCTTTCAGCTTGGACATTCGGACCCGCATCTGCTCGGGCTGCCGGCGGCTGCGGTCGTCGGTATCGGCGAAATCGGCGTCGCGCAACGCCGTGACGTCCGGGGCCGAGCCGTCGTCGTGCAGCAGACCGGTCGCCAGCAGTGTCGGTGGGACCGACGGGCGTTGACCGGTGTGCTGTTCGTCGCGCCGCGCGAACGGCAGCATCAGGAAGCCCTCGGCGATCACCGACGCGACACCCACCCGTGGAATCATCCGGGTGTCTTCGTAGCAGGCGTAGCGCGGCACCCAATCGGGTTGGTACTTCATGTTGGAGCGGTACAGCGTCTCCAGCTGCCACCACCGCGAGAAGAACAACAGGAACCCGCGCCACAACCGCGCGACCGGTCCGGCGCCCAGTTGCGCGCCCTGCTCAAAAGCCGAGCGGAACATGGCGAAGTTCAATGAAATTCGAGCGATGCCGATGCGTTCGGCGTGCAAGGCGAGCTCACTCACCATGAGCTCGATGGTGCCGTTCGGGGATTCCGGCGAGCGACGCATCAGGTCCAGTGAGACCCCGTTGCGTCCCCAGGGCACCAGCGACAGCAGCGCAACCACCGTGTCGTCGGGATCGATGGCCTCGACCAGAAGGCAGTCGCCGTCGGTGGGATCACCCAGCCGGCCCAGCGCCATCGAGAACCCGCGCTCGGTGCCGGTGTGTCGCCAGGCATCCGCCCGCGCGGTCACCTGCGTCAGCTCGGCGGGCTCGATGTCGTGGTGCCGGCGAATACGCACCGTGAGCCCAGCGCGGCGCGCCCGCGTCACCGCCTGGCGGACCCCGCGCATGTCGCGTCCGGACAGCCTGAACTCGGCGGTGTGCAGAATCGCTTCGTCACCGAGTTCCAACGCGTCGAGACCCGCCTCGCGAAAAGCCTTGGCCCCGGCCGAACTCGCACCCATGTTGCCCGGTTTCCAGCCATAGCTCTGACAGAGCGCCAGCCAGGCGCCGATCGCTTGCGGCCATGCCCGCGGGTCGCCGATGGGGTCACCACTGGCCAGGCAGACACCCACCTCGACGCGGTAGGTGATCGCTGCACGCCCGCTCGGCGCGAATACCACCGACTTGTCGCGGCGGGTGGCGAAGTAACCCAACGAGTCGTTTTTGCCCCACACTTCGAGCAGCCCGCGGATCGCCGACTCGTCCTCGCCGGTCAACGCGTTCTCGGCGCGCTGCGATTGGAACAGCACGATCGCGGCGGCGATCAGCGCCATCGCGCTGAACAACCCCATCAGCGCGTTGAGGAAGACCGGCGGTCGGCCGGTGAACTGCGCCGACTCGACGACGACGAACCCGACCACCCGGTTCACCACATAGAACGGCCGGTCATCGGCGGCCAGCGAGCGGGGGAACGTCTCGATCAGAGCCCACGACAGCACGATGCCGATCGCCCAGCCGGTGAGCAGCACCCCGGCTGCCTTGTACAGCGCGCCCTTACGGACCTTGGCCCAGAATTCGCGGTAGGCGAGGGTCACCACCACGATCGCGGCGAGGTGCAGACCGAGGCCGAGCGTTTCGCCGAAGCTCTTTGCCGGGCTGGGGTGATCGGCGACCAATCCGGCCACGTTCAGTCCCGCGGCCAGCAACAAGAAGAGCTGCAGCACCCACCAGGCGACACGTTTGCGGGCGGTCAGCGCTCCCGCCAGCAGGGCCAGCACGAACGACCACGCGAAGCTGGTGTCCGGGAAGTTGAAGACGTAGTAGTTGATGAATTCCCGTGGCACTCGAATGGCCCACCGGATCACCGGTGACACGCTGGCGATCAGCGACAGGGTGGCGATGATCCCGACGGTCCAGCCGGCGGCTGCCGGCACCCAGCGAAGCCGAGAATCCGACGCGCTTCGTAGGCGGGAGGCAGTAGGGGTCACAGACGGCGAGGATATTCGGTATTGCTCTGGAATGCCTATGAACCGCCTGGCACCGAACCGCCCGTGTCGGCGGCCGGCGCCGTCGTCTGCAATTTCATTGGACAATGACGTGACCGGGCAGCGCGCCGTAACTGGTAGGATTTTGTTTGCGACCGTCTCCGGCCAAGCCTGAGACAGCAAGTGGAGTCCCGCTCCCACCGTTGGCCAACCAGGCTCAGCGGTCCGGTCACCGGCACAGACGATGTGCTTGTTCTGCGATTGCAGGCGGCTTTTTGCCGTGATCGGTCGGCATCGGGCCCTGCTTAGGCAGGGCTTTTTTGCTGATGGTGTGGTATCCCGACCGCTGACTCCGAATGGAGTAGGTGCCGGTCGCAATTGACTAGAAGATCAATTGAGGGAGGCCCCATCAGCACTGAGACCCGCGTCAACGAGCGCATCCGCGTACCTGAAGTCCGCTTGATCGGGCCGGGAGGGGAGCAGGTAGGCATCGTGCGTATCGAAGATGCGCTTCGCGTTGCCGCGGATGCCGATCTGGATCTCGTCGAAGTTGCGCCGGAAGCCCGGCCACCGGTCTGCAAGATCATGGACTACGGCAAATTCAAGTACGAGACGGCGCAAAAGGCGCGTGAGTCTCGCAAGAATCAGCAGCAGACCGTGGTCAAAGAACAGAAATTGCGACCCAAGATCGACGATCACGACTATGCGACCAAAAGGGGTCACGTAATCCGGTTCCTGGAGGCGGGAGCGAAAGTCAAGGTGACCATCATGTTCCGTGGACGTGAGCAGTCGCGCCCCGAGCTGGGTTACCGGCTGCTGCAACGTCTGGGTTCCGACGTCGCCGACTACGGTTTCGTCGAGACATCGGCCAAGCAGGACGGACGCAACATGACGATGGTGTTGGCGCCGCACCGCGGCGCGAAAACCCGCGCCCGTGCAGCCGAAGATGCCGCCGGCCCCACGAACCAGCCCGCGCCGACCGGCGACGCCGAGCCGTCACCGCACTAGCGCAAACGAGACAGAGGACGTAGAAAAAAATGCCCAAGGCCAAGACCCACAGCGGAGCATCAAAGCGATTCCGGCGCACCGGCACCGGGAAGATCGTGCGTGAGAAAGCCGGCCGCCGCCACCTGCTCGAGCACAAGGCGACCAAGCGGACGCGACGCCTGGACGGACGTACCGTCGTGTCGGCGAACGACACCAAGCGGGTCAAGAAACTGCTGAACGGCTGACCGGCAGCACTGCGCCGGAACAACCACTTCCCAACGAGATAGGAACACCCCATGGCACGCGTGAAGCGGGCAGTCAATGCCCAAAAGAAGCGTCGCACCATCCTCAAGGCTTCCAAGGGCTATCGCGGCCAGCGGTCTCGCCTCTACCGTAAAGCCAAAGAGCAGCAACTACATTCGCTGACTTATGCCTACCGCGACCGTCGTGCGCGTAAGGGCGATTTCCGCAAGCTGTGGATCTCCCGGATCAACGCGGCGGCCCGCGCCAACGACATCACCTACAACCGGTTGATCCAGGGTCTCAAGGCCGCCGGTGTGGAGGTCGACCGCAAGAACCTCGCCGAGATCGCCGTCAGCGATGCCGCGGCGTTCACGGCGCTGGTCGAGGTTGCCCGCGCGGCGCTGCCCGCCGACGTGAACGCCCCCTCCGGAGAGGCCGCCTAACCGCGCATCCCGGTGCTCACCGAACGATCGACCCGGGTGATCGCTGCGGCAAAGCTGCACCGGCAGGTGGCGCGCCGCCGTAGCGACCGCTTTCTGGTGGAAGGCGCCAACCTGGTCGAGGCCGCGTCGCGGCGTGGGCTGGTCCGCGAGATCTTCGTCACCGAGACGGCCGCGCAGCGATACGCCGATCTTCTGACCGGGCACGCCGCGGCGGTCAACGTGGTCACCGAGCGGGCCGCAAAAGCATTGTCGGACACTGTCACTCCAGCAGGCTTGGTCGCGGTGTGTGAGCATCCGAGTGCTGTCCTGGCAGAGGTTCTGGCCCAGGCGCCGCGAGTGGTCGCCGTCGGCGTGGAGATCGGCGAACCCGGCAACGCCGGCACGTTGATCCGCATCGCCGACGCGATGGGTGCCGCCGCAGTGGTGTTCATCGGTCACGGCGTCGACCCGTACAACGGTAAGTGCCTGCGCGCCTCGGCGGGCAGCATCTTCGCCGTGCCGGTGGTCGTCGCACCCGACGTCGATGCGGCGATCACCGAGTTGCGGGGCGCCGGGCTACGGGTGGTGGCCACCACCGTGGACGCCGAATTGTCACTCGACGACGCCGACCTCGCGGCGCCGACGGCATGGCTGTTCGGTTCTGAGGCCCACGGGTTGTCGGCGGAAATCGCCGAGCAGGCCGACGCGCGGGTGAGCATTCCGATGTCTGGGAACGCTCAGAGCTTGAATGTGGCTGCGGCTGCCGCGATTTGCCTCTATCAAAGTGCCAGGGCGCAGCGGGCCGGCCCCGCGAGCTAGGGATCGCGCGGAGCGGGTGTGGGCGGCATAACGTCGACAACACGTGTTGTCCACGATGCGGAGGGTGCGTCGCCTCGCCTCGCCATCGAGTGTTGATCGGGCCGACGCAGCCCCGTGATCAGGTCGTACCTCGTAGATCGTGGTGGACACCACCAGGACGGTCGTTGCCGGTCTCGCCGGACAGCACCTACCCTGAGCATTGTGGAACTCGGGCATCAACCGGTGTCCGGCGAGCACGAGCAAACGGTGACCGCGCCGGATTCACCGTCTTCGCGACAGCATTCGCCGATATCCCTGCGAGGAGTGGCGGGATGGCTGCGCAGCACTAACCAAAGCCCTGCCCTGATCGCACTGGTACGACGGGCGCGACGGGACTTGCCCGGTGATCCCGACTTCGGCGACCCGCTCTCGACGGCCGGTCAAGGCGGTCCCCGCGCCGCGGCCCGAGCCGCCGGTCGGCTCTTGGGTGAGCGAGGCGGTGCGTCGCGGGAAGTCAGCCTGGGCGCGCTGCAGGTCTGGCAGGCCCTGACCGAGGCGGTCTCGCGACGCCCGGCGAATGAACAGGTGACCATTGTTTTCACCGATCTGGTCGGCTTTTCCTCCTGGTCTCTGCACGCCGGTGACGACGCCACGCTGACACTGCTCCGGCGGGTGGCGCGGGCGATCGAACCGCCCCTGCTCGACGCCGGCGGGCACATCGTCAAACGGATGGGTGACGGCACCATGGCGGTGTTCGCCGACCCGCTCGTCGCGGTAGCCGCGGTGCTGGAGGCCAACCGCGCGCTGAAGTCCGTCGACGTCGACGGCTACCAGCCGCGGATGCGGATCGGGATTCACACCGGGCGTCCGCAACGACTTGCCGCCGACTGGCTGGGCGTGGACGTCAACGTGGCCGCGCGGGTGATGGAGCGGGCCACCCGCGGCGGAGTCATGGTCTCGGGGGCGACGCTGGACCTTCTGGGCCCCGACGATTTGGTCACACTCGGGGTGGTGGCCAAGCGGGTTCACTGGCCCGTTTTCGGCAGCAAAACCGCAGGTCTGCCCGCTGATTTGGGCATCTATCGGCTCAAGCCGGCCAGGGAAACTGTTAGCGACTTATCAGGTTTGGGCAATCCGGATGAAGACGGTCCGCAGGCATAGTGGGTGACGATGATAGTGCAGGTATTGTCGCGGCTTTCGCGCGTGCGGATCACGCTCGGCTATGCCGTCGCGCTGATCGTGGTCAGCGCGGCGCTCGTCGAGCTGGGTCCGCGGGCCCGCGCGCACGCCATCGCGCAGGCCAGCACCAATCTGCACAATCTGGCCCACGGCCACCTGGCCACGCTGTTGGACAGCGCGTTCGTCACCGACGCCGGGCCGATGTACTTCTGGCTGCCGTGCTTAATGTGCCTTTTGGCCCTGGCCGAGCTGACCTGGCGGAGCGGGCGGTTGGCGATCGTGTTCATCACCGGCCACATCGGTGCCACGCTGCTGGTCGCCGCCGGCCTGACCGCCGCGATCGAGTTCCACTGGCTGCCGCTGTCGGTGTCGCGCGCAAGCGATGTCGGGGTGAGCTATGGGGCCATCGCTGTTCTGGGCGCGTTGACCTCGGCGATGCCGCACCGGTGGCGTCCGGCCTGGTTCGGCTTTTGGGTTCCCGCCGGCCTCGCCGCGGCGACACTGGGCGAAGATTTCACCGACGTCGGACACACCGTCGCGCTGCTCCTGGGCATCCTGGTGTCCACCCGGCTGGACGGCCCGGCGCGCTGGACGCGGGTCCGGTGCGCATTGCTGGCAGTGTCCGCGGTATTTGGGTTCCTGATGTTGGCGCACGGCACCTGGTCGATGCTGGGCGCCGGCGCCGGCGCCGTCGGCGTCGTCGGCGCGGCCGTGGCCGAGCTGCTGACCCGCCTGCAGGTGACGCGTCGACGGATGGCGCCCGCGTTTGCGCCGGAGCCGGTCCTGACGGCGGAAGGTTAGGGCACCGCGCGCGAATACAGCCAGCGATCCCACAACTCCGTCAACGATTCGTCGCAGTATTGCGCCGCCAAGCCGGTGAAGTCGTCGGTGACCGCGTTGGCATGGCGGTAGCGCGTCGTCCAATCTTTGAGCAACGCAAAGAATTTTTCATCGCCCAGCCGTCCGCGTAGCGCGTGCAGGGTCAGCGCGCCCCGCTTGTAGACGCGGTCGTCGAACATGTCGCGCGCCCCCGGGTCGGCCAGCAGCAGGTGCTGCGGCGAATCGCGCAGCTTCTGGTGATAGTGGCGCGCGAGTTCGTCGGCGCTGCGCCCGCCGCTGTGCTCGGACCACAACCATTCGGCGTAGCACGCGAAACCTTCGTGCAGCCAGATGTCGCGCCACTGCCGTGCGGTGACGGAATTGCCGAACCACTGGTGGGCCAGCTCGTGGGCGATCAGCCGCTCGCTGGCCCGTGTGCCGTCGCAATGATTGCTACCGAATATCGAGATACCCTGGGCCTCAAGGGGTATTTCCAGAACATCATCGGTCACAACGACGGTGTAACCGTCGGCCAACGGATACGGGCCGAACAGTTCGACGAATAGTTGCATCATGTCGGGCTGGCGCGCAAAGGCTGCGTAGAAGTCGCGGCGAAGGCGCTCGGGCAGCGCCGCTCGCATCTGCACCGGCGACGTGCCCAGCCGGATCAGCTCATAGATCCCGATCTGCAGGGTGATCAGATAGGTCGAGGTCGGTTCGGGCTGTTCGTAGGTCCACACGGTCTGTGCCGCGCGGGCGCGCCGCGAAGCCAACCGGCCGTTGGCGACCACGCGATAAGGATTGTCGGTGCTGATCTGGATGCGGTAGGAGGCTTTGGCGCTGGGATGGTCATCGCAGGGGAACCAGGAAGCGGCGCCATTCGGCTGCCCGGCGACCAGCGCGCCGTTGGCCAGTTCCTCGAAACCGACGTCACCCCAGAGCGATCGCAGTGGCCGAGGTGAACCGTGGTAGTGCACAGCGATCGACATCGCCGTGCCGGATGGCGCCGCCGATGACAGCTGAATGCTCAATTTGCCTGTTCGACAGGAGAAATGGGCCACCCGCTTGCCGTTGACCAAAACTTTAGACACCGTCATTGCGTCAGAAAAGTCCAGGGTGAATTCGGCCAACTCGGTCAGCGACTCGGCGGTGATGGTCGCTGATCCGGAGAGCCGGTTGATCGCGACCTTGTATTCCAGCGCCAACTCGTAGTGTGCCACGCGATAGCCGAGGTTGCCGTTGTTGGGCAGGTATGAGTCGATGACGGTGGAAGCCTGGCGGGGTGTCGGCTTCTTGACGGCACGCTTCACGCGGCACCCTTCTTGCCGGTCTTGCGCTGGGCCGAGTTCCACGGCCTGATCGGATTACCTTGCCAGCGAGTCGATTTCGGTACCGAGTCACCGCGGACCACCAGCGAAGCGGGGCCCACCGTCACGCCCGCCCCGAGCCGGGAAGACGGCAGGGCGACGCTGTGCGGCCCCAGCGTCGCACCCTGCTCGAGCACCACTTCATCCATCTGCATGATTCTGTCGTGGAACAGGTGAGTCTGCACGACGCAGCCGCGGTTGACGGTGCTGCCGCCACCGAGCGTGACAAGGTCGGCCTCTGGCAGCCAATAGGTTTCACACCACACGCCCCGCCCGACCCTGGCGCCGAGCGCCCGCAGCCACACGTTCATCACCGGCGTCCCGCTGGCCGCACGGGCGAACCACGGCGCGGCGACGGTCTCCACGAATGTGTCCGCGAGTTCGTTGCGCCACACGAACGACGACCACAGCGGAAACTCGCCGGCCCGAATCCGGCCGATCAGAAGCCATTTCGCGGACACCGCGGCGAACGCGGCCACTCCGCCCGCCGCCAGCAGCACCAACCCACCGCCGAGCGCCGCCGCCCAGAAGCCGAAGAGCCGTGCCAGCGCCTGAAGTGCTCCCAGCACTGCCAATCCGATGGCGGCAGTCACCATCACCGGGATCAACCTGAACGCCTCCACCGCAGCCCGCATCGCCTTCAACCGCCGCGGCGGCTCGTAGGTGCGGGTCGCATCGGGTTGCGCGGGCCGTCGGCGCAACCGCATGGGCGGGCTGCCCAGCCAGGACGAACCGCGTTTCGCCTTCGGGGGAGCCGCGGAAAGCACCGCGACCAATCCGTCGTCAGGCACCCGGCGGCCCGGTTGGGTGATGCCCGAGTTACCGAGGAATGCCCGCCTGCCGACTGTTGTCGTGGCTGCGTAAATCCAGCCGCCCCCGAGTTCGTAGGAGGCCACCATGGTGTCGTCGGCCAGGAACGCGCCGTCTTCGATCACGGTGAACTTCGGCGTCAGCAGCACCGTGGAGATCTCGGTGTCGCGGCCGACCTTGGCGCCCAGCACCCGCAACCAGGTCGGTGTCGCCAAGCTGGCGTAGAGCGGGAACAGGTAATCGCGTGAGCCGTCCATCAGTCGCTCGGTCGCCCACAGTTGCCACCCGCTGCGGCTGCGCACCGGGTGGTACCCCTCCCATAGCCCGATCGACAGCATTCGCACCGCAACGACCGTCATCGTCGCGTACGCGGCAAGGGCGGCCACCGTTGCGACCGGTGTCCAGCAGACGGCCGGCAGCACAGCGTCAGAAAGTCGGTGCGTGTGACGGATAGCCACGCCGATCACCGCCAACCCCGCCGCCGCCGCGGTCAGCGGCATGGCGGCCAGCAGCATCGAGGTCAGCGCGTAGACCACGACCCAATGGGTTCGGTGCGCCGGCCGGCCGTCGGGCCAGGGGTGTTTCACCCGACCGGATTTCACCGCGGGGGAGCCCTGCCAGTACTGGCGGCTCTTGACCTTGCCCACCACAGCCGAGCCGGGCGCGACGTCGGCGTTCTTGCCGACGACGGCGCCGGGCAGCAGGGTGGTCCGGGCACCGATGGTGACGTCGTCGCCGATCGTGATGGCGCCGACGTGGAAGGTGTCGCCGTCTATCCAGTGTCCGCTCAGATCTACTTCGGGTTCGACCGCGCTGCGATGCCCGAGCGTCAGCAGCCCGGTTACCGGCGGCACCGAGTGCAGGTCGACGCCCTTGCCGATGTCGGCGCCCAGTGCGCGGGCGTAGTAGACCAGCCACGGCGCCCCGGCCAGGTTAGTCGCTCCGCTGGCCTCGGCCAGCCGCTCAACCAGCCACACCCGCAGGTGCAGCCAGCCGCCGCGTGGATAGCTGCCCGGCTGCACGTTCGGCAGCAGCAGCCGCGCCGCCAGCACCGCGATGCTCATCCGGCCCAGCGGTGTGACGAACACGACGAACGCCGACGCGACCAGCCACCAGTTCACCGCAACCGTCCACGGCACCAGATGCAGCGCGCGCGCGACGTTGTTACCCAGCGCCAGCCATGTCACCCACGCCCATGCCGTCACGGTGGCCAGTGGCACTGACAGCGCCACCTGCGCGAGCTGAGTCAGCCGCGGTGTCGGACGCACCCGCCGCTCGACGACGGCCGGTGGCTTCTTCAGCTCGTCGAGGAAGCCGGCCAGTGAGCCCAGCCGCGGATGGTCGTAGAGGTCGGCGACAGTGACCTGCGGGTGGCGGTCCCGTAGCGCGACGACCAGTTGCGCCGCGGCGAGCGAACCGCCGCCGAGCGCGAAGAAATCTGACTCCGAACCGTCGACAGCGGCACCGAGCAGGTCCCGCCACAATCCGGCCAGCCAGTTCGCCGTGCCGACGAGATCGGACACCTGATCGCTGTCGCCGCCCAGCGGTGGCCAGGGCAACGCGTCGCGGTCGACCTTGCCGGAGGTGCGGGTCGGCAGCTCGTCGACCCGCACCAGGCGCGGCACCAACGCGGCCGGAAGCTGCTCGGCGAGTAGGGCGCGAGCGGTGGCCATGTCGAAGTCCGGATCGGCGCTGGCGACGTAGCCGACCAGTACCGGTGTGCCTGCCGCCGTCTGCCGCACCGCGGCGGCGGCGCCGATGACGCCCGGCAGGTGCACCAACGCCGAATCCACTTCGCCCAGTTCGATCCGGCGCCCGCCGACCTTGACCTGATCATCGGCCCGGCCGCAGAAGACCAGGCCGTCGCGTTCCAGCCGCACCAGATCACCGCTGCGGTAGGCGCGCCGCCAGCCCAGCGTGGGCATCGGCGCGTACTTCTCGGCGTCCTTGGCTTCGTCGAGGTAGCGGGCCAGACCGACGCCGCCGATCACCAGCTCACCGGTTGCGCCCTCGGCCACCGGCTGGCCGTCGCCGTCGACGACGGCCAGATCCCAGCCCGGCAGCGGCAGACCGATGCGCACTGGCCCGTCGGCAGTCAGCTGCGCGGCGCAGGCGACCACGGTGGCCTCGGTGGGGCCGTAGGTGTTCCACACCTCCCGGCCGTCGACGGCCAGCCGCGCGGCAAGTTCCGGCGGGCAGGCCTCGCCGCCGAATATCAACAGCCGCACTGCCTCCAGCGCTTCGGCGGGCCAGAGCGCGGCCAGGGTGGGCACAGTCGACACTACGGTCACGTCGCGGCTGACCAGCCACGGCCCGAGGTCCATTCCGCTGCGCACCAGCGACCGCGGCGCGGGTACCAGGCAGGCACCGTGCCGCCAGGCCAGCCACATTTCCTCGCACGACGCGTCGAACGCCACCGACAGCCCGGCCAGCACCCGATCACCGGGACCAATTGGGTTGTCCCGCAAAAATATCCGAGACTCGGCATCGACGAATGCGGCCGCACTGCGATGTGTGACGGCGACACCTTTGGGTGTGCCGGTCGATCCGGAGGTGAAGATGATCCAGGCGTCGTCGCGCAGCGTCGGAGCCTGGGCCCGCCAGCCCCGCGAGGATCCCGGGCCGCGGGTCATGCCGGCCTCGGTGATGATTGCGACCACGTCGGCTTCCCTGAACACCAGGTCGGCGCGTTCGTCGGGGTCGTCGGCGTCGACAGGAACGTAGGCCGCGCCGGTGGCCAGCGTCGCCAGGATCGCCTCGTAGAGCGCGAAGCTGCCGGACGGCATCTGGATACCGATCCGGTCGCCGCGACCGATGCCCCGGGCGGCCAGCCAGGCAACGCTGACTTCGATGTCGCTGATCAGTTCGCGGTAGGTGAGTTGGACGTTGCCGTCGTCGATCGCCGCGGCGTCCGGGAAGCAGGCCGCGGTGTCGTAGAGGACGTCGATGAGGGTGCGCGGGTCCGCCGCGTGCGGCGACAACAGGTACTGCGCCGGTATGGGTTGGGGCGTCGCCACTCGTACGAAAATACTCACGCCCGGGCGCTTCACCGGTCGGCGCGCGCACAGCGGGTGGCGAAAGTCGCTGACGGCTTCGGATCGTCGGTGATGTGACCACATATGATCGGCTCGTGCGCGACGCGCTGTACCGGTCCGCAGAACATGCCCGCATCCGATCAAGGAGAGTGTCGCCGCGTGGGTGCCCAGCCCCCGTCAACGGAAGCCCAGTCGCCGGAGGCGTTGACCGCCGCGGTCGATGCAGCCCGGCACGCGTTCGCGACGGCCGCCGATCTCGACGCGTTGGCGCGCGCCAAGACCGAGCACCTCGGCGACCGGTCACCGGTGGCCTTGGCGCGCCAGGCGCTGGCAACTCTGCCCAAGTCTGAGCGCGCCGACGCCGGCCGGCTGGTGAATTCCGCGCGCGGCGACGTCCAGCACAGCTACGACGACAGACTCGCCGCACTACGCGCCGAGCGGGATGCCGAGGTGTTGCTCGCCGAACGCATCGATGTGACGTTGCCCTCTACTCGGCAGCCGACCGGCGCGCGTCACCCGATCACCATCCTGGCCGAGCACATCGCCGACACCTTCATCGCGATGGGCTGGGAACTGGCCGAGGGGCCCGAAGTCGAAACCGAGCAGTTCAACTTCGACGCGCTCAACTTTCCCGCTGACCACCCGGCCCGCAGCGAACAGGACACCTTCTACATCGCGCCGGAGGGCTCGCGGCAGTTGCTGCGCACCCACACCTCGCCGGTGCAGGTGCGTGCACTGCTGGAACGCACACTGCCGGTGTACGTGATCTCGATCGGCCGCACCTTCCGCACCGATGAACTCGACGCCACCCACACCCCGGTCTTCCATCAGGTCGAGGGTCTGGCGGTGGACCGTGGGTTGTCGATGGCGCATCTGCGCGGCACCCTCGACGCGTTCGCCCGCGCAGAGTTCGGCCCGCGGGCGCGCACCCGGATTCGGCCGCACTTCTTTCCGTTCACCGAGCCGTCGGCCGAAGTCGACGTGTGGTTCGAGAACAAGAAGGGCGGGGCGGGCTGGGTCGAATGGGGGGGCTGCGGGATGGTCAACCCGAATGTGTTGCGCGCGGTGGGCATTGACCCAGACGAGTATTCGGGTTTTGCCTTCGGCATGGGCCTGGAACGCACCTTGCAGTTCCGCAACGGCATCCCCGACATGCGCGACATGGTCGAAGGCGACGTCCGCTTCTCGTTGCCGTTCGGGGTGGGTGCCTGATGCGCATCCCGTACAGCTGGCTGCAGGACGTCGTGCGCACCGGGGCGCCCGGGTGGGACGTGACACCCGCGGATCTCGAGCAGGCGCTGGTGCGCATCGGCCACGAAGTGGAAGACGTCATCACCCTCGGCCCGGTCGACGGTCCGCTGACGGTGGGGCGAGTGGCGGCGATCGAGGAGCTCACCGAATTCAAGAAGCCGATCCGCGCCTGCAAGGTCGATGTCGGTGAACCTCATGCACGTGAAATCGTCTGCGGCGCGACAAACTTCGCCGTCGGCGACCTGGTGGTAGCGGCGCTGCCCGGAACCACGCTGCCCGGCGACTTCCGCATCGCCGCGCGTAAGGCGTACGGCCACACCTCCGACGGGATGATCTGCTCGGCCGCCGAACTCGGTTTGGGCGCAGACCATTCCGGCATCCTGGTGCTGCCGCCGGGCACCGCCGAGCCGGGGGCCGGCGCTATCGAGGTGCTTGGGCTTGACGACGTGGTCTTCGATCTCGCGATCACCCCGGACCGCGGCTACTGCATGTCGGTACGCGGACTGGCCCGCGAGATCGCCTGTGCGTACGACCTCGACTTCGTCGACCCGGCCGCCGTACCTGCACTTCCGGCGGGGGGCGAGGCCTGGCCACTGAGGGTGCAGCCGGAGACCGGCGTACGCCGATTCGCGCTGCGCTCGGTGTCCGGCATCGACCCAACCGCGGTGTCGCCGTGGTGGCTACAGCGCCGCTTGTTGCTCAGCGGCATTCGGGCGATTTCACCCGCCGTCGATGCGACCAACTACGTGATGCTGGAGCTCGGCCATCCGATGCACGCGCACGACCTCAACCGGATCACCGGTGGCTTCGACGTGCGGTTCGCCACGCCGGGGGAAAAGGTCGAGACCCTCGACGACGTCGAGCGCACTCTCGATCCCGCCGATGTGCTGATCGTCGACGATGTCGCGACCGCCGCGATCGCGGGGGTGATGGGGTCGGGCAGCACCGAGATGCGTGACGACTCCACCGACGTGCTGTTGGAGGCGGCGGTGTGGGAGCCGGCCGCGGTATCCCGTACGGCGCGTCGGCTGCATCTGCCCAGCGAAGCCGCCCGGCGCTACGAGCGAGCGGTCGACCCGGCGATTTCGGTTGCCGCACTGGATCGTTGCGCCATGCTGCTCGCCGAGATCGCCGGCGGCACGGTATCGCCGAACTTGACCGACTGGCGGGGCGACCCGCCGCGGGACGATTGGGCCGGTTCGCCGATCCGCTTGCCGGCCGACCTGCCCGATCGGATGGCTGGGGTGAGCTACCGCCCGGGCACGACGACACGGCGGCTGACGCAGATCGGCGCCGACGTCGACGCTGCCGAGGACAGCCTGACCGTCACCCCGCCGAGTTGGCGTCCGGATCTGTTGCAGCCCGCCGACCTGGTCGAAGAGGTGCTGCGGCTGGAAGGCCTGGAGGTCATTCCGTCGGTGCTGCCGCCGGCTCCGGCCGGCCGCGGATTGTCCGCCGTCCAGCGCCGCCGCCGCGCGATCGGCAAGTCGCTGGCGCTGTCGGGCTACATCGAGATCCTCCCGACGCCGTTTCTGCCCGCAGCTGTGTTCGACGCCTGGGGCCTGCCCGCCGACGACAGCCGGCGCCACGCCACCCGGGTGGTCAATCCGCTGGAAGCCGACCGACCGCAGCTGGCCACAACCCTGCTGCCCGGACTGCTGGAGGCCTTGTCGCGCAACGTCTCACGCGGCATCGTCGACGTCGCACTCTTTGCGGTCGCCCAGGTGGTGCAGCCGACCGAGCAGACCCAGGGCATCGAGGTGATCCCGGTGCACCGCCGCCCCACCGACGACGAGATCGCCGCGCTCGACGCGTCGCTGCCGCGGCAGCCGCAGCACGTCGCCGCGGTGCTGACGGGGCTGAGGGAGCCGCGCGGCCCGTGGGGCGACGGGCGACGGGCCGACGCTGCCGACGCATTCGAGGCTGTCCGAATCATTGCCCGCGCTAGTGGAGTTGACGTGACTCTGCGGGCCGCGCAGTACCTGCCGTGGCATCCCGGCCGATGCGCCGAAGTGTGCGTCGGCGGCATCGTGGTCGGGCACGCCGGACAACTGCACCCGGCGGTGATCGAGCGATCCGGCCTGCCGAAGGGCGTCTGCGCGGTCGAGTTGAACCTCGACGCCATCCCGGTCGTCGACGCACTACCGGCGCCGCGGGTTTCTCCGTTTCCGGCGGTGTTCCAGGACGTCAACCTCGTCGTGGAGGCCGATGTCCCCGCCCAGACCGTGGCGGACGCCGTCCGCGACGGCGCCGGGGAGTTACTGGAAGAGGTCCGGCTGTTCGACGTCTACACCGGCGCGCAGGTCGGCGAGAACCGCAAATCGCTGACTTTTGCGCTGCGATTCCGGGCCACCGACCGCACCCTCACCGAAGACGAGGCCAGCGCCGCTCGGGATGCCGCGGTGCGCCGCGCCGCCGAGCAGGTCGGCGCGGTGCTACGTGGCTGAATTCCTCGCCCGAACGCCGACTGCAGGAATGAGTTTGCACGGTAATGCATAGTCATGCAACGATGGGTGTCATGACCGACGCGGTACGGGTGGCGGTGGCCGGCGCCAGCGGCTACGCGGGCGGCGAGATCCTGCGACTGTTGCTCGGGCACCCTGCGTATCAGGACGGACGGCTGACGATCGGCGCACTGACCGCCGCCGGCAGCGCCGGAACCCCGCTCGCCGATCACCATCCGCATCTGTTGCCACTGGCTCAGCGGGTGCTGGAGCCCACCGAGGTCGACATCCTCGAGGGTCACGACGTGGTTTTCCTGGGCCTGCCGCACGGCCATTCGGCGGCGCTGGCCCAACGGCTCGGCCCGCAGACGTTGGTCGTCGACTGTGGCGCCGACTTCCGGTTGCGCGATGCCGGTGCGTGGGAGCGCTTCTACGGTTCCCCGCACGCCGGCAGCTGGCCGTACGGGCTTCCCGAGCTGCCCGGTCACCGCGATGCGCTGCGCGAGGCCCGGCGGATCGCCGTGCCGGGCTGCTACCCGACCGCGGCGGTGTTGGCGCTGTTTCCGGCGGTGGCAGCCGATCTCGTCGATCCCGCCGTCACCGTCGTCGCGGTCAGCGGCACCTCAGGTGCCGGCCGGGCCGCGAAGGTCGACCTGCTCGGTTCGGAGGTCATCGGTTCGGCGCGGGCCTACAACATCGCCGGCGTGCACCGGCACACACCCGAAATCATGCAGGGGCTTCGTCACGTCACCGACCGCGATGTCACCGTGTCGTTCACGCCGGTGTTGATCCCGACCACTCGCGGCATCCTGGCCACCTGCACGGCGCGGACCGCAGCGCCGCTGTCTGCGCTGCGGGCCGCCTACGAAAAGGCCTATCATGAAGAACCTTTCGTGCACCTGCTACCTGAAGGACAGTTGCCGCGTACGGGTTCGGTGGTGGGCAGCAACGTCGCACAGATCGCGATCGCCGTGGACGAGGACGCGGCCACGTTCATTGCGATCGCGGCGATCGACAACCTCGTGAAGGGCACCGGTGGTGCGGCCGTGCAGTCGATGAACCTGGCACTGGGTTGGCCGGAATCCGAAGGCCTTTCAGTGGTCGGGGTGGCACCATGACGCGCACGGATCTCGCCCCACTGGTACGCGCCCAAGGTGTCACGGCGCCGGCCGGCTTTCGTGCGACCGGTATCGCAGCCGGTATCAAGGCGTCCGGCAACCTCGATCTCGCCTTGGTATTCAACGAGGGGCCCGACCACTGGGCCGCCGGGGTGTTCACCCGTAACCAGGTCAAAGCGGCGCCGGTGTTGTGGACCCGCCAGGTGCTGTCCGACGGGCGACTGCGCGCCGTCGTGCTCAATTCCGGTGGCGCAAACGCCTGCACCGGGCCTGCCGGATTCCAGGACACTCATGCCACCGCCGAGGGGTTGGCCGCAGCCTTGTCGGAATGGGGGACCGAGACCGGGGCGATCGACGTCGCGGTCTGCTCCACCGGCCTGATCGGCGACCGGCTGCCGATGGACAAGGTGCTCACCGGTGTGGTGAATCTGGTGCACGAGATGGCCGGCGGCATCACCGGCGGCGAAGAAGCCGCCCGTGCCATCATGACCACCGACACCGTGCCCAAACAGGTTGCGCTGCATCATCCGGACAACTGGACCGTCGGCGGGATGGCCAAAGGCGCCGGCATGCTGGCGCCGTCACTGGCCACCATGCTGTGCGTGATCACCACCGACGCCGCCGTCGAAGCCTCGGCGCTGGAGTGCGCGCTACGCACGGCCACTGCGCAGACCTTCGACCGGCTCGACATCGACGGCGCGTGCTCGACCAACGACACCGTGCTGCTGTTGGCCTCGGGTGCCAGCGGAATCACGCCGAGCCAAGTCGATTTCGACGACGCGGTGCTGCGGGTCTGCGACGATCTGTGTGCTCAGTTGCAAGCCGACGCCGAGGGCGTCACCAAGCGCGTCACCATCCGGGTCGCCGGCGCGCTGACCGAAGCCGACGCCGTCACCGCGGCCCGGGTGATCGCGCGGGACAGCCTGGTGAAGACCGCACTTTTCGGCTCCGACCCCAACTGGGGTCGCGTATTGGCCGCCGTCGGGATGGCTCCTGTGCAGCTGAACCCTGACCGGATCTCGGTGTCGTTCAACGGCTCAGCGGTCTGCATCGCCGGAGTCGGGACACCGGGTGCCCGCGAGGTGGACCTGTCGACCACCGACATCGAGGTTGCCGTCGACCTGGGCGTCGGCACCGCCGACGCGGCGATTCGGACCACCGACCTCTCGCACGCCTACGTCGAAGAGAATTCGGCCTACTCGTCGTGATCACCACCGAAGTCAAAGCGCGGGTGCTCGCCGAGGCGCTGCCCTGGTTGACCCAGTTGCACGGCAAGATCGTGGTGGTCAAATACGGCGGCAACGCCATGACCAGCGACACGCTGCGGCGGGAGTTCGCCACCGACATGGCTTTTCTGCGCAACTGTGGCATCCATCCGGTCGTGGTGCACGGCGGTGGCCCGCAAATCAGCGCCATGCTCAAACGACTGGGCATCGCCGGCGACTTCAAAGGCGGATTCCGGGTCACCACACCCGAAGTGCTCGACGTGGTGCGGATGGTGTTGTTCGGTCAGGTCGGGCGCGAACTGGTGAACTTGATCAACTTGCACGGCCCGTATGCGGTCGGGGTCACCGGAGAGGACGCGAACCTGTTCACCGCCGTGCGGCGCAGCGTCAGCGTCGACGGCGTCGACACCGACATCGGTCTGGTGGGCGACATTGCCCAGGTGAATCCAGCGGTGGTGCTGGATCTTATCGCCGCCAACCGGATTCCAGTGGTATCGACGTTGGCCCCCGATATCGACGGCGCGGTACACAACATCAACGCCGACACCGCGGCCGGTGCCCTGGCTGAGGCGCTGGGCGCGGAGAAGCTGTTGATGCTCACCGACGTCGATGGTCTCTACACCCGCTGGCCGGACAAGGATTCGCTCGTCAGCGAAATCGACACGGCCACGTTGACGGAGCTGCTGCCGACGCTGGAGACCGGCATGATTCCCAAAGTCGAAGCCTGCCTGCATGCCGTCAGGGGCGGAGTGCCCAGCGCGCATGTCATCGACGGCCGCGTCGCGCATTGCGTGCTGGTCGAATTGTTCACCGACGAAGGATCCGGAACCAAGGTGGTGAGCGCATGACCGCAACCGAAGCGCTGCAGCAGCGGTGGTCTGCGGTGATGATGAACAACTACGGCGTTCCACCGATCGGCCTGGCCAGCGGCAATGGCGCCGTGGTCACCGATGTAGACGGCCGGTCTTACCTGGACCTGCTGGGCGGCATCGCGGTCAACGTGTTGGGGCATGGGCATCCGGCCGTGCTCGAGGCTGTGACACGGCAGATGTCCACGCTGGGGCACACCTCGAATCTGTATGCCGCCGAACCGGGTATCGCGCTGGCTGAGGCGCTGGCCCGCCTGCTCGGCGCCGACGCCGAGACCCGGGTGCTGTTCTGCAACTCCGGCACCGAAGCCAACGAGGCGGCGTTCAAGCTGTCCCGCCTGACCGGCCGGACCAAACTGGTTGCGGCGCAGGGTGGTTTCCACGGCCGGACGATGGGTGCGCTGGCCCTCACCGGACAGCCGGCCAAGCAGGCACCGTTCGCACCGCTACCCGGCGATGTCGCCCACGTGCGCTACGGCGACGCCGACGCCCTGGCGGCCGCGGTCGGTGACGACACCGCCGCGGTGTTCCTGGAGCCGATCATGGGGGAGAGCGGCATCGTCGTCCCGCCTGACGGCTACCTGGCCGCGGCCCGCGACATCACCTCCCGCCACGGCGCACTGTTGGTCCTCGACGAGGTGCAGACCGGGATGGGCCGCACCGGAACGTTTTTCGCGCACCAGCATGACGGGATCACGCCCGATGTGGTGACGATGGCCAAGGGTCTCGGTGGTGGGCTGCCGATCGGCGCCTGCCTGGCGGTCGGCCCGGCCGCACAGCTGCTGACCCCGGGCCTGCACGGCAGCACCTTCGGCGGCAACCCGATCTGCGCGGCGGCGGCACTGGCGGTGCTGCGGGTGATCGCCGAGGACGACCTGGTCCGACGGTCCGCAGCACTGGGAAAGACGTTGTACCAGAACATCGAATCGCTTGGTCATCGGTCGATCGATCACGTGCGCGGCCGCGGCCTGTTGTGCGGGATCGTGCTCGCCACACCCACCGCCAAGGACGTCGAGGCGGCCGCGCGGGCCGCCGGGTTCCTGGTCAACGCCGCCGCACTCGACGTCGTCCGGCTGGCTCCGCCGTTGACGATTACCGAGCCGCAGCTCGACACCTTTGTCAGCGCGTTGCCGGGCATCCTGGACACCGCCGAGGGGGCACAGTGACTCGACACTTCCTGCGCGATGACGACCTGACCCCCGACGAGCAGGCCGATGTCTTGGCGCTGGCCGCCGAACTGAAGAAGGACCTGTTCGGCCGTCGTCCACTGGAGGGCCCGCGCGGTGTCGCGGTGATCTTCGACAAGAACTCCACCCGCACCCGGTTCTCCTTCGAGGTGGGTATCGCCCAGCTCGGCGGGCACGCGGTGGTCGTCGACGGCCGCAGCACCCAACTCGGCCGCGAAGAAACGTTGCAGGACACCGCAAAAGTGTTGTCCCGTTACGTCGATGCCATCGTGTGGCGCACCTACGGCCAGGCCCGGCTGAGCGCGATGGCCGAGACCGCGACGGTGCCGATCGTCAACGCGCTCTCTGATCAGTTCCACCCGTGCCAGGTATTGGCCGACCTGCAGACCATCGCCGAGCGCAAGGGTTCACTACGCGGCCTTCGGCTGACCTACTTCGGTGACGGTGCCAACAACATGGCGCACTCGCTGATGCTCGGCGGCGTCACCGCCGGCATGCACGTAACCGTTGCGGCGCCAGCCGGTTTCGCGCCCGATCCGGTGTTCACCGCCGCGGCCGAGCGCCGCGCCGCGGACACCGCAGCCTCGGTGACCATCACCGCCGACCCCATCGCCGGGGCCGCCGGCGCCGACGTGCTGGTGACCGACACCTGGACGTCGATGGGCCAGGAGGACGACGGGCTGGATCGGGTACGACCGTTCCGGCCGTTCCAGCTCAACGCGGATCTGCTTGCCAGGGCCGACTCGGAAGCCATTGTGCTGCATTGCCTTCCGGCTCATCGCGGCCATGAGATCACCGACGAGGTGATCGACGGCCCGCACAGCGCGGTGTGGGACGAAGCCGAGAACCGGCTGCATGCCCAAAAGGCGCTGCTGACGTGGCTGCTGGAACGCCTCCCATGACCCGCTCGAAGACCACACCGGAGACCACCCGGGTCGGGCGGCAGGCCCGCATTGTGACGATCCTGGCGTCGGCCGAGGTCCGCAGCCAGAGCGAGTTGGCCGCGCTGCTCGCCGCTGATGGTGTCGAGGTCACCCAGGCCACGCTGTCGCGTGATCTGGAGGAGCTCGGCGCGGTGAAGTTACGCGGCGCCGACGGCGGTGTCGGCGTCTACGTCGTGCCGGAGGACGGCAGCCCGGTTCGCGGGGTCACCGGTGGCACCGCGCGATTGTCGCGACTGCTGAGCGAGGTGCTGGTGTCCACCGACGCCACCGGCAACCTCGCCGTGCTGCGCACGCCACCCGGGGCGGCCGACTACCTGGCCAGCGCCATCGACCGGGCCGCGCTGCCCTACGTGGTCGGCACCATCGCCGGGGATGACACCATCTTCGTAGCGGCCCGCGAACCGATGACCGGCGCGGAGCTTGCACACTTGATCCAAAACCTGACGTAACCGCACGACTCAAAGGAGAACAGTTCATGTCCGAGCGCGTCATCTTGGCGTATTCCGGCGGTTTGGACACCTCGGTGGCGATCAGCTGGATCGGCAAGGAGACCGGCCGAGAGGTGGTCGCCGTGGCGATCGACCTCGGCCAGGGCGGTGAGGACATGGAGGTGGTGCGCCAGCGGGCACTGGACTGCGGCGCGGTGGAAGCCGTCGTGGTCGATGCCCGCGACGAATTCGCCGACGGCTACTGCCTGCCGACCATCCTGTCCAACGCCCTCTACATGGATCGTTACCCGTTGGTGTCGGCGATCAGCCGGCCGCTGATCGCCAAGCATCTGGTCGCCGCGGCCCGCGAGTACGGCGGCAGCATCGTGGCGCACGGCTGCACCGGTAAGGGCAATGACCAGGTCCGCTTCGAGGTCGGATTCGCCTCGCTGGCACCGGATCTGGAGGTCCTCGCGCCGGTCCGTGACTACGCGTGGACCCGGGAGAAGGCCATCGCCTTCGCCGAAGAGAACGACATACCGATCAACGTCACCAAACGCTCACCGTTCTCGATCGACCAGAACGTGTGGGGCCGTGCGGTGGAAACCGGCTTCCTGGAACACCTGTGGAACGCGCCGACCAAGGATGTCTACGACTACACCGAAGACCCGACGGTCAACTGGGGGGTCCCCGACGAAGTGATCGTCGGCTTCGAGCGCGGCGTGCCGGTGACCATCGACGGCGACCCCGTTTCGGTGCTGCAGGCCATCGAGGAGCTCAACCGCCGGGCCGGAGCACAGGGTGTCGGTCGCCTCGACGTCGTCGAGGACCGGCTGGTGGGTATCAAGAGCCGCGAAATCTACGAGGCTCCGGGTGCAATGGTCCTGATCACTGCGCACACCGAACTCGAGCACGTCACCCTGGAGCGCGAGCTGGGGCGCTTCAAACGTCAGACCGACCAGCGCTGGTCGGAGTTGGTGTATGACGGGTTGTGGTATTCGCCGCTGAAGTCGGCCCTGGAGGCTTTCGTCGCCAAGACTCAGGAGCATGTCACCGGCGAGATCCGAATGGTGTTGCACGGCGGACACATTGCCGTCAACGGTCGGCGCAGCGCCGAATCGTTGTACGACTTCAACCTGGCCACCTACGACGAGGGCGACACCTTTGACCAGACCGCGGCTCGCGGCTTCGTCCAGATCCACGGGCTGAGCTCCAAGATCGCTGCCCGCCGGGACCTGAGTTCGTGAGTGCTTGCCCGCGCGAGTGTGCATCTGGTGACGCGAGACGCCGATACGACGTCGTGGAATTCCCACTCGGCGGAGGTCGGTGTTGAGCACCAACGAAGGCTCGCTGTGGGGTGGCCGGTTCGCCGAGGGGCCGTCCGACGCACTGGCCGCGCTGAGCAAATCCACCCACTTCGACTGGGTGCTGGCGCCCTACGACATCGCCGCATCCAAGGCGCACACCAGGGTGCTGCACAACGCGGGGCTGCTCACCGATCAGCAGCGCGACGGGTTGCTCGCCGGTCTGGACGCCCTGGGCGACGACGTCGCCGACGGCAGCTTCGGTCCGCTGGGTAGCGACGAAGACGTGCACGGCGCGCTGGAACGCGGCCTGATCGACCGGGTCGGTCCCGATCTGGGTGGTCGGCTGCGGGCCGGCAGGTCGCGAAACGACCAGGTGGCCACGCTGTTTCGGATGTGGCTGCGCGACGCGGTGCGCCGGGTCGCCGCCGGCGTGCTCGACGTGGCCGATGCCCTGGCCGGCCAGGCGGCCGCCCACCCGGACGCCATCATGCCCGGCAAGACCCACCTGCAGTCCGCTCAGCCGGTGCTGCTTGCGCACCACTTGCTGGCCCATGCCCACCCGCTGCTCCGCGACGTGGACCGGATCGCGGACTTCGACGCCCGCGCCGCGGTGTCGCCCTACGGGTCGGGGGCGCTGGCGGGCTCGTCGCTGGGGCTGGACCCCGACGCGATCGCCGGCGAACTCGGCTTCACCGGCGCCGCGGACAACTCGATCGACGCCACCGCCGCACGGGATTTCGCCGCGGAGGCGGCCTTCGTTTTCGCCATGATCGCCGTCGACCTGTCCCGGCTCGCCGAGGACATCATCCTGTGGAGCTCAACGGAGTTCGGCTACGTGACGCTGCACGACTCGTGGTCGACCGGTAGTTCGATCATGCCGCAGAAGAAGAATCCCGACATCGCGGAGTTGGCCCGCGGCAAGTGCGGCCGGCTGATCGGGAACCTGACCGGGCTGCTGGCGACGTTGAAGGCGCAGCCGCTGGCCTACAACCGCGACCTGCAGGAGGACAAGGAGCCGGTGTTCGACTCGGTGGCGCAACTGGAACTGTTGCTACCGGCGATGGCCGGGCTGGTCGGCACTTTGCGGTTCAACGTGCAACGGATGGCCGCGCTGGCACCGGCCGGCTACACGCTGGCCACCGACATCGCCGAATGGCTGGTGCGGCAAGGCGTTCCGTTCCGGGCCGCGCACGAGTCAGCGGGTGCGGCGGTGCGTGTGGCCGAGCAGCGTGGGGTGGGGTTGGACGAACTGACCGACGACGAGCTGGCGGCCATCAGCACCGAGCTGACCCCGGAGGTGCGCGACGTGCTGACAATCGAGGGTTCGGTGGCCTCCCGCGACGCCCGCGGCGGCACCGCCCCGATCCAGGTCGCCGAGCAGCTCGCACTGGTGCGGGAGCGAACCGAGCGGCTACGGGTGCCGCTGCGACGGTAAACCAGTGGGCTGAGGCCGGCCCCGGCCGTCACTAATAGCCTCGCCGGAGAGATCGAACGCGCCGTCGACTCCACCAGGACCGGCTCACTCGAGCCGCTCGGACAGCTCCAGCCAGCGCCCCTCCTTGGTCGCGACCTCATCCTCCAGCGCCCGCAGTTGCTGCGCCAGCTGCCCGAGCCCGACGTGATCGGACTGGTCGTGCGCGGCAAGTTCGTGATGTTTGGCGGTGATCTTCTCCGCCAACCGTCCCAGGGCGCGGTCCAGGGACGCGATCTCCTTTTCGATCGCCCGCAAGTCGGCGCCCGACACGGTCGGGGACGGCGATTGCTGCGCCGGCGCTGGAACGGACGTTTCCGAACTCCCGGCTAGTCGAAGGTACTCGTCGATGCCCCCGGGTAGGTGCCGCAGCCGGCCGTCGAGAATCGCGTACTGCTGATCGGTCACCCGCTCCAAGAGATAGCGGTCATGGGAGACCACGATCAACGCCCCGGGCCATGAGTCGAGGAGATCTTCGGTGGCCGCGAGCATGTCGGTGTCGACATCGTTGCTGGGCTCGTCGAGCAGCAGCACGTTGGGCTCGGCCAGCAGCGTGAGCATCAGCTGCAACCGGCGTCGCTGCCCACCGGACAACTCGTCGACCCTGGCGGAGAGTTGGCCACCGGCGAATCCGAGACGCTCCAGCAGCTGGGCGGGAGTGACGTCCCGGCCACCGACGTCGTAGCCGCTACGCAACCGGCCCAACACGTCGGCGATCCGCTCGCCCGCCAACGGCGCCAACTCATCGCCGCGCTGGTCGAGCATCCCAAGACGAACGGTCTTGCCGCGCTTGACTTTTCCCTTCTCCGGCTGGATCGCACCGGTGATGAGGCCCAGCAGCGTCGACTTGCCGGCTCCGTTGGCGCCGACGATTCCGGTGCGCTCGGCGGGGCCTATCCGCCACTCCACGTCGCGCAGCACCGGCCGCCCGGCGAACGAGACCGACACATCCAGCAGATCGATGACGTCCTTGCCGAGTCGCGCGGTGGCGAGCTTGGCGAGTTCAACGGAGTTTCGCAGCGGCGGCACATCGTCGATCAGCTGATTCGCCGCGTCGATGCGAAACTTGGGTTTCGACGTGCGGGCCGGGGGACCGCGGCGCAGCCACGCCAATTCTTTACGCATCATGTTCTGCCGCTTGGACTCAGCGACGATGGCCAACCGGTCCCGCTCGACCCGCTGCAGGATGTAGGCGGCGTAGCCACCTTCGAATGGCTCGACCAGGCCGTCGTGCACCTCCCACGTCGTGGTGGCGACCTCGTCGAGGAACCAGCGGTCGTGGGTAATCAGCAGCAGACCGCCGGTGTTGCGTGCCCAACGCTCGCGCAGATGAGTCGCCAGCCAGGTGATGCCCTCGATGTCGAGGTGGTTGGTCGGCTCGTCCAGCGCGATCACGTCCCAGTCGCCGATCAGCAGGGCGGCCAACTGGACGCGGCGGCGCTGTCCGCCACTGAGTGTGCCGACCACCGCGTCCCATGCGATGTCGGAGACCAGGCCGCTGACCACGTCGCGGATCCGCGGATCACCGGCCCACTCGTGGTCGGCCCGGTCTCCGACCAACGTCCATCCCACCGTGCAACTCGACTCGAGGTTGTCGGCCTGGCTCAGGGCTCCGACGCGCAGTCCACTACGCCAGGTGACGCGTCCGGCGTCCGGGCTGAGCTGTCCGGTGAGCAGGCCCAGCAAACTGGACTTGCCGTCCCCGTTTCGCCCGACGATGCCGATGCGGTCGCCGTCGCTGACGCCGACGGTCGTCGAATCGAAGACGACGCGACTCGGATATTCGAGGTGGATGGCCTCGGCGCCGAGCAAGTGTGCCACCGGCCGACCCTAGCCCGCCGACGCCGGCCGTCCCGCAGCGGCGGCACCGCGAGGGGGCCGGCGACCGGTGTCGGCGCTCGCCGCGCAGGGCCGCCCGCGAAGCGGACGACTAGGCTGGGCGAACGGACCTGCTCCGTGACCAAAGCAATGGGCGCACCCCCTGCGATATGCGATGATGTGCACGCTGTCAGGCCTCACGCGCAGCACAGCATGGTCTTGGTTTCGAGGGAGCGGCGGCATGGATGTGAAGTTTTCAGCGGTCACTAGACCGGTCGAGCGCCTGATGGCCACCGCCCAGAACGGCCTGGAAGTGCTGCGACTCGGCGGGCTGGAAACCGGGAACTCTCCGTCGCCGTCACAGACGGTCGAGAGCACATCGATGTACAAGCTGCGGCGTTACTATCCGCCGGACAGTCGGCCCGGGCATCCGTTGGCGGGCCCACCGGTGCTACTGGTGCACCCGATGATGATGTCGGCAAACATGTTCGACGTCACTCGGGACCAAGGCGCGGTCGGCATTCTGCACGCTGCCGGCCTGGATCCCTGGGTGATCGACTTCGGTTCACCCGATCAGATCGAAGGCGGCATGCGCCGCAATCTTGCCGACCACATCGTCGCGCTGAGCGAAGCAATCGACGCCATCACCGACATCGTCGGGCACGACGTGCACCTGGTCGGCTATTCGCAGGGCGGGATGTTCTGCTACCAGGCCGCGGCCTACCGACGCTCGAAAAGCATCGCCAGCATCGTGACGTTTGGATCGCCGGTAGACACGCTGGCGGCCTTGCCGATGGGACTTCCGCCCAACCTGGCCCCCGGTATCGCCAACTTCATGGCAGACCATGTTTTCAACCGACTGGATATTCCAAGTTGGTTGGCGCGCACCGGATTTCAGATGCTCGATCCGCTCAAGACGGCCAAAGCGCGGGTCGATTTCGTGCGCCAACTCCACGATCGCGAGGCATTGCTCCCGCGGGAAGCTCAGCGTAGATTCCTCGAGTCGGAAGGCTGGATCGCCTGGTCGGGTCCGGCGATTTCCGAACTACTCAAGCAGTTCATCGCCCACAACCGGATGATGACCGGCGGTTTCGCCATCAATGGCCAACTGGTGACGCTGACTGATATCAGTTGTCCGGTGCTGGCCTTCATCGGTGAAGTCGACGACATCGGCCAGCCGGCCGCGGTGCGAGGTATTCGACGTGCGGCCCCCAATGCCGAGGTCTACGAATATCTGGTCCGGGCCGGCCACTTCGGCTTGGTTGTCGGATCCAAAGCGGCACAAGAGTCTTGGCCGACGGTCGCCGATTGGGTGAAGTGGATCTCCGAGAACGGCGACAAGCCGAGGGACATCTTCCCGATGGCCGATCAGCCGACCGAGTCCACCGATCGGGGAGTCGCGCTCAGTTCACGCCTGATGCACGGCCTCGGCGAGGCCACCGAGGTGGCGCTGACCCTCGCCCGTGGAGCGGCTGACGCCGTCTTCGCTGCGAACAAATCCATGCGTACGCTGGCCGTCGAGACCGCCCGAACGCTACCTCGACTGGCGCGGCTGGGTCAGATCAACGACCACACCCGAATTTCGTTGGGCCGCATCATCGGTGAGCAGGCGCACGATGCTCCCAACGGGGAATTCCTGCTCTTCGACGGACGGGTGCACACCTATGAGGCGGTGAACAAACGCATCGACAACGTGGTGCGCGGCCTGATCGCCGTCGGCGTGCGTCAGGGCGAGCACGTCGGGGTGCTGATGGAGACCCGGCCGAGTGCGCTGGTCGCCATCGCGGCACTGTCGCGGTTGGGCGCCGTCGCGGTTCTGCTGCATCCCGACGCCGACCTGGCCGCCGAAGTCCGGCTCGGGGGAGTGACCGAAATCATCACCGACCCGGCCAATCTCGAGGCTGCCCGACAGCTGCCCGAGCAGATCCTGGTTCTCGGCGGCGGCGAATCCAGGGATTTGCATCTGTCCGACGACGCGAATGTCATCGACATGGAACAGATTGATCCGGACGCCGTCGAACTACCGGCCTGGTACCGCCCTAATCCGGGGTACGCCCGCGACCTGGCGTTCATCGGGTTCAGCACTGTCAGTGGACAACTCGCTGCCAAGCAGATCACCAACTACCGTTGGGCCCTGTCGGCGTTCGGTACCGCCTCGGCGGCCGCCTTGGGGCGCACCGACACCCTGTACTGCCTCACGCCTTTGCACCACGAGTCCGGGCTGCTGGTGAGCCTGGGCGGTGCCGTGGTCGGCGGGACCCGGATTGCGTTGTCCCGCGGCCTGACGCCAGACCGATTCGCCGCCGAGGTGCACCAATACGGCGTCACCGTGGTCTCCTACACGTGGGCCATGCTGCGCGACGTCATCGACGACCCGGAATTCGCCATGCGGGGCCACCATCCCATCCGGTTGTTCATCGGGTCGGGTATGCCGACCAGCCTGTGGCAGCGAATCTCCGACGTCTTCGTGCCCGCGCGGGTGGTCGAGTTTTTCGCGACCACCGACGGGCATGCCGTACTGGCCAACGTTGCCGGCGCCAAGATCGGCAGTAAGGGCCGGCCGCTGCCCGGCGCCGGACGCGTCGAGTTGGGCGCCTACGACGCCGAACATGATCTGATCTTGGAAAGCGACAGCGGACTGGTCCGCATCCCGGAGGCCAACGAAGTCGGCGTGCTGTTGGCCGAACCGCGGGGGCCGATCGATCCGACCGCTTCGGTGAAGCGCGGCGTCTTCGCTCCCGCCGACACCTGGATCTCCACCGAGTATCTGTTCCGCCGCGACACCGACGGCGACTTCTGGCTGGTTGGCCGGCGCGGGTCGACCGTGCACACCGCACGCGGCATCGTGTTCTGCGAACCGGTCACCGACGCGCTCGGGCTCACCCCGGCGGTCGATCTCGCGGTGACTTACGGCGTTGGGCTGGACGGCCACCAGGTCGCGGTGACGGCGTTGACGACACGTCCGGGCACCTCGATCACGGCCGCGGATATCACCGAAGCCGTCGCCGCCATGCCGTTCGGACTGGGACCCGACATCGTGCACGTCGTACCGCAGATGACGCTGAGCGCCACCTATCGTCCGACGATCAGCGCGTTGCGTGCTGCCGGGGTCCCCAAGGCGGGACGGCACGCCTGGGTGTTCGACGCCGACGCCAATCGGTTCCGGCGGTTGACCGGTCCCGCGCGCGCGGAGTTGTCAGGTGCGTAAAAGGAAATGGAGCCAACGTGATTGACGAGACTCTGCTGGGCATCCTGGTCTGCCCGGCCGACCGGGGTCCGCTGTTATTAGTGGATCAGCAGCTGTACAACCCCCGGCTCCGCCGGGCCTACCGCATCGAAGACGGCATCCCGGTGTTGCTGGTCGATGAGGCGGTCGAGGTCAGCGACGACGAGCATGCGCGCCTGGTCGCGCGGGGAATTACTTCAAGTCCCCAGTGAGGTGGCGCTGCGATTTGGCGCGACCTGCTCAGCGGATAGCGATAAGAACCGGGCAAACCCTTCGACCGCGATCACATCCTGGATCATCGGATGAGGCGCAGGCACAATCAGTGCGATGGGCGCTGACCAACTCGTGGTCGACCCGGTCGAGGCCGCGCACCGACTTCTCGGCGCCACCCTTTTCGGTCGCGGAGTCAGCGCGACGATCATCGAGGTGGAGGCCTACGGCGGGGTGCCCGACGGTCCGTGGCCGGATGCGGCGGCGCACTCGTATCGCGGTCGCACCGGTCGCAACGCGGCGATGTTCGGGCCCGCTGGCCGGCTCTACACCTACCGCAGCTACGGCATCCACGTCTGTGCGAACGTGGTGTGCGGCGCCGACGGAGTCGCCGCCGCTGTGTTGGCCAGAGCCGCTGCGATTGATACCGGGCTCGACATCGCCCAGTCCCGGCGCGGTGCATCCATCCGTACGGTCGCGCTGGCGCGCGGACCGGGGAATCTTTGCTCAGCGTTGGGAATCACGATGGCCGACAACGGCATTGACCTGTTCGACGCGAACAGCCCGATTCGCCTCGAACTGAACGGGGCCGGCGAGGCAGTCGTCGGCCCGCGGGTCGGGGTCAGCCAGGCGGCAGATCGACCATGGCGGCTGTGGCTGCCGGGCCGAGCGGAGGTGTCGGCTTACCGGCGTAGTCCACGAGCCGCCGCGCCGGGCCCCGGCGACTGAGTCGAGCGCGCCCACCGGTGAGGCGCAACGCTCGTGCGCGAAGATGTTAGACCGTGGGCGCTGAAATCATCGAAGAGCTGAACTGGCGTGGGCTGATTGCACAGTCCACCGATCTTGACGCGCTTACCGCAGATGCCGCCAAGGGCCCGCTCACGCTCTATGCCGGGTTCGACCCCACCGCGCCCAGTCTGCACGCCGGGCACCTGGTGCCGCTGCTGGCGCTGCGTCGCTTTCAGCGAGCCGGCCACCGGCCCATCGTCCTCGCCGGCGGCGCCACCGGCCTGATCGGCGACCCCCGCGACACCGGCGAGCGGGTGCTCAACACCACCGAGACCGTGCAGGAATGGACCGGTCGGATCGGTGCGCAGCTCGAGAAATTCGTCGACTTCGACAGCTCACCGACCGGCGCCATCGTCGAGAACAACATCGAATGGACCGGCACCATGTCGGCGATCGAACTGCTGCGTGATGTCGGTAGGCATTTCTCGGTCAACGTCATGCTGGATCGCGACACCATCCGGCGCCGGCTGGACGGAGAAGGCATCTCCTACACCGAATTCAGCTACCTGCTGTTGCAGGCCAACGACTACGTCGAGCTGCATCGACGCCATCAGTGCGTGCTGCAAATCGGCGGATCCGACCAGTGGGGCAACATCATCGCCGGCGTCCGCTTGGTGCGCCAGAAGTCTGCCGCCTCGGTGCATGCCCTCACGGTTCCGTTGGTGACCTCCGCTGACGGGACCAAGTTCGGGAAGTCCACCGGTGGGGGCAATCTGTGGCTGGATCCCGAGCTGACGACGCCGTATGCCTGGTACCAATACTTCGTCAACACCGCCGACGCCGACGTCATCCGGTACCTGCGCTGGTTCACCTTCCTGTCGGCCGACGAACTGGCAGAACTGGCGGCAGTTACCGCGCAGCGACCGCAGCAGCGCGAGGCGCAACGCCGATTGGCCCGCGAGCTCACGACCCTCGTGCACGGCGAGCCCGCCACCGAAGCGGTCGAACACGCGAGCGCGGCGTTATTCGGCCGAGGGGAACTGACCCGCCTGGACGAATCCACGTTGCGTGCCGCGCTGCGCGAAACCGCGGTAGCCGAGCTCAATCCGGGAACACCGGACGGGATCGCCGATCTACTCGTCGCCAGCGGCCTGGTGCCCAGCAAGGGAGCCGCACGCCGCACGATCGCCGAGGGCGGGGTATACGTCAACAATACCAAGATCGACAACGAGGCCTGGTCGCCACAACCAGGCGACTTCCTGCACGGACGGTGGCTCGTGCTGCGGCGCGGCAAGCGGAACATCGCCGGGGTCGAGCGGCTCGGTTGATCTTGAGTCGGTCCAAAAACGCCGTCTATCAGGCTATTTGACTCTCCGTTTTCTGTCGCGTAACTTAACGGAGTCGCTGCGACCCGGCCAGCCCGGAGAGCGCGGCGGCATCCCAGAGGGACATTCCACTTCGGTGGGATTCCTTCCACGTCCGCAGAACGAGTCAGCGGCTTTGAGCCGCGGGTCTTGTCGCGCGGCCGGTGGGGGTGTTGTTTGAGAACTCAATAGTGTGTTTGGTGGTTTTGTTTTTGTTGTTGTTTTTTGTCATGCCCTCGTGTTTTTCCCGTTTGTGGGGGTGTGATTCTTGATGCCAGTTTTTGGTGTCGTTTTGCTGTGGATCGGATTTTTCTGATTCGGATTCTGTCTCGCTGTTGCGAGTGGTTTTTGTTTGGAGAGTTTGATTCTGGCTCAGGACGAACGCTGGC
>Ga0080006_1194593_pt1 | contig 60401 bp, 54 predicted proteins | sample RS3BMetagenome_FD_69209 | JGI IMG/M metagenome (GOLD analysis project Ga0080006, IMG submission 69209) | Ferric oxide microbial mat and aquatic microbial communities from Rainbow Spring, Yellowstone National Park, USA - RS3B (SPADES... ...
ATGACGTTTCCCATCTTGTGAAGAGATGAAGATCCCAGGGAGACGACCTGGTAGATAGACCGCAGGTGGACGCCTGGTAACAGGTGTAGCCAAGCGGCCCTAATGATCGAACGGCTTGTTTGTTTGAAGCACGGGCAAGACTTTATTACGAACAGATATAGCATTGCAAGTGGTAAGTGCGTATGGTTGCTTGTCAACCAGCATGCTGTGGCAGACAGCAGAGGGCTGAAGCTGACAGGTAGGACGGCAAAATTGAGGTGATCTCGGCATACAGCGTCAGGAAAATAAAAATGAGTGCCGATAATAGGGCGCTTGTACGAAGAGTGAAAGAAGATTAGCGTTATCTATGTTGATTTTCTTTCGCTCTTTCTTTTTATTACCTTGTGAGCGTATGTGTTATAGTGGACATGTCCTTTGTTCGGTATATATTTTTAGTTTTGTGCTGGGAGATTTGACAGTGACAGAGACAATATTACAGCAGGAAAAGATAGGGCAGGCAATCCGTCTTTTAAATGAAATTCATCTGGATTGCTGGTTACTGTTTGTCCGCGAAACAGATGAGATACCGGACCCTGCTCTTAAGCTGATCGTCAATCATGATCTCACCTGGCCTTCTGTTTTCCTACTTACCAGGCATGGTGATCGTATTGCAATTGTTGCCCGTTATGATGATGACCTGGTAAGGCAATCTGGTCTGTTTACGACAGTGATTGGTTATGTTGATAATTTTGCTTCTTCTCTGGTCGAGACATTGACACGTCTTCATCCCACTTCTATCGCCCTCAATTATTCCATTGGTGATGTGGCAGCAGATGGATTAACGCATGGAATGTATCTGCAACTCGTTGAAGCCCTTAAAGGAACTCCTTATCCTGCATGTTTTGTTTCATCAGCACCGCTAATTGCGCGTTTGAGAGTGCGCAAGACGGTCGCAGAACTGGCTCTTATGCGCGAGGCGTTGAAGGAGACAGAGGCGCTATTTGCACTCATCACATCCTCGCTGCATCCGGGGGTTACTGAACGAGAGATAGGCGACCTGGTTCATGCTGAGATGAAGCGACGTGACCTGGGAGCGGCCTGGTCTTACAGTAGCTGTCCTGGCGTAAAATTTGGCCCGCATACGCTCTTTGGCCATGGTGCGCCGACAGATATTGTCCTGGAACCTGGGTTTGTTGCCAGTATCGATCTGGGTGTGCGTTATCAAGGGTACTGCTCGGATTTACAGCGCCTCTGGTACGTGCGTAGGGGAAATGAGCAGACCTGCTCTCCAGTGGTGCAGCGCGCGTTTGACGCGGTGAAGGGAGCTATTGATGCTGGCAAAGCCTTGTTGCGCCCCGGTATCCAGGGCTGGCAGGTAGATGAAGCTGCCCGTTCATACCTGGTGCACGCCGGTTATCCTGAGTATCAACATGCGCTTGGTCACAGTGTGGGACGCCATGCTCATGATGGTGGCCCCGTGTTGGGGCCACGTTGGGCGCGCTATGGAGAAACGCCCTATTATCCCCTCGAAGAAGGTTCTATTTTTACGCTCGAACTGGGGGTAATGACCGAGCATGGCTACGTGAGTCAGGAAGATGAGGTATTGATTACGTCTACTGGCAGCGAATGGTTTTCTCAACCACAAGAAGCGATATATCTCATTTAGGAGATTCCCTCTGTCGCGTTATGCGTGGCCGAGCGGCCAGCACAGTCACCTCTTGCCGATTGTGAAAGAGTTGACGTGAGCGTATAAAATCATATCCTTGTTGGAGAATAGCTTCAGCTTCGTGGAAGATGCTGAGAGGGTTCATGATTGCGCTTTTATGTGGGAGTTTGAGCGTACTGATGACCAGGCCGTCCGAGGAGAGGCACGCTGCCGCCTTCACCAGCAAACGAGCGGCGTCACGAGCATCCATGCGCATATCATTAACGATCAAATTGAAACGCTGATGCCTGTTTATAGCTTCCTGGATGAATTGCTCGGCATATCCCCGGTAATGCAATAATTTGGGCTTGTTTGCGAGGCGGGGGTCGAGTTGGGCCGGGTCAACAGCGATAACGGACAGCCCTTTTTCCAGGAGAATGCGCGTCCATCCACCTGGCGCAGCTCCCAGGTCGAGTGCCCGCCCATGTGTCGGGAGGGCTATTTCAAAGACCTCCAGGGCCTCTAGCAGCTTGAACTCCGCGCGACTGATCTGTTCTTCTGTTTGCGCGTAATGGCGTGCCCCACCGGGCCAACTGCTCAAATTTTCCTGTGCGGTGGAGATGCCGAGGTAGGCGTGATGGGCGGTGCAAAGAATAGAGATGACCACGACTGGTTTTTTAATTGACTCGATGGCCCCCGTTTCCTCCGCGAAAGCTTCAGCGAGGTCGCGGTTGATTCGTCCTGTGGTGTAGGCACGTTTGATAGGCGGTTCTGTTTGTGTGAAGCGAGATTGCACAGCAAAGGGGGTACCAGTTTCGAGTTGTGCAAATGTGGGCAGCGTGGCAATAGCGAGCGCCATTTGGCCAATGTCCTGCTCACTATTGGCGATCTCAATGATGCGCTGGACAGGTGCCAGGTGGCGCACGAACGTGGGATGAGCCTGCCCGATTTTGCGCATGGTAGGAATACTGTCGGGCACACGGCAGAGAGCAATTTCTGGTGTGATAGTTTTAACATATTCCAGACGAGCATCAATGTGTTGCAGTTCCGCGATGGCCACCTGCAAGAATTCAGTGTGGGCAGTGATGAGAAGAAGATCTTCTTTATCCAACGTAGCTTTCTCGCTTTACCTTCTTTTTGCAATACTTGCGGAGATATTAGCATATCTTGCCGAAGTGTGAAGACAGACTATATTCAGGGAATGATTGATTACAGTGAGCCTTACGGTGAACGAAATTGACGCCAGCACCAGAGCAAGGTCAATCCGAAAGCGATCACTAACACAGTCAGGAGTATTTTGCGAGGTATATCGATTGGAGACGTTGCTGTGTTCGTGCTATTGACAGCAGTGGTCTGAACAACAGATGTGCTGGTGGCAACAACCGTAGGAGCGGCGGGAGTCGGCGTTGGAAAATGCATGTTTGACCAGGCAGGCTGTGTAGCCGTGGTGTTTCCTGGAGAGCCACCAGAACCACTATTACCACTAGCACCATTACCACCAGCGCCACCTGGGGGGGATGGTGGGGTAGTGCCTGTATTACTACTGTCGATAGTGGGATGGGTTGTGATCTGCCATTGATTGCCACCATCAGGAATGCGCGCATAGGATTGTTCTGGTGGTACTGGAGGTATGGTGACAGTATCAACGCTGATACCCTGAATAAGCAAACGCAATATTGAGTTTTTTATGCCTGAAAAGAAGCTATTACTGCCAGGAAAGAGGACGAGAAAACCGTGTGCAGCGATGGCGCTACCGATGGGGAACTTAAAGACTGCCGTTCCTGGCCCGCAATCCAGACTAGCGTGTGCGGCATAAAGGTCTAGCGCCTGATTCTGTGCGTTATAGATTTCAACCCAGGAGGGATTTGAATATAGAGGGCCGGGTGGACATGTCCAACTCATGCGGGATTGGAGCAAAATTTCGTTGATGAAGAGCGTGCCGGGTATGGGTAGTGGCAAAACTAGTGGGCCTGGAACAGGGGGAGGGACGAGGGGTGCGCAACCATGCGTTGAACCTGAAGTCGCCGATACGCGCTGAGTAGTTATAGTGAGCAGCAGGAAACAGACGCAGCAACTAACAGTTAAAGGCCGCACGCAAACCACCTCTTCCATCACGGAGGTAAATAAATCTGTCAATATCTAAGTATTATAACTATGCACGCTTGGATCAATGCTGCCCACTATTTACGTGGGGGAGGCACATAGCAGATGGGCATCCTTATTGAGAGAGGTATTTGAAGGGGATGGCGCGTTTACGTGGAAACCTCTCATCCATGAGACGCCTTACAGCTTCTACGCTACTTTCACCCAGCGTAAAAGCGATAATGGACCCAATGATGATGCCACAGATACCTCCTAATGCAATGCCTTCAAGAAACATCCGATTGCGAAAAAATGTCATCGTTGTCACCTTCTCTATTGATTATTGCAGGTATACGACCGTTTTTGCCTCACTCCAGAGGCGTTCTAGCCGGTAGTATTCGCGCTCTTTCGGTCCAAAGACGTGGACAATGATGTCGCCAAAATCCATTAAAATCCAGCCTGAGTCGGCTGCACCTTCACGCGAGAGTGGTTTAATTCCCTGTTTGGTCAGCTCGTCATCGAGTGCGTCCGCAATAGCTTGAACTTGACGCAGGTTATTGCCATTACAAATCACAAAGTAATCCGCGATAGGCGTGAGATCGCGTACATCCAGCAAAAGAATATCCTCTGCTTTTTTATCTGCCGCGATATGCACTGCTGCTCGTGCGACCTGTGCAGAATCTAACAAAACTCCCTTCACAAATGCTCCCTAATAGTATCTCATTCTAGGCGCTATGCCGTTGTATGCATAGCACTGTTTATAGCTTCGCTTTCGTATCCGCATTATAGCATGATGGGATAGCGTTTGTTAAGAGGGATAATTTGTTGTGTGCTGATTATCTTACAAACGCTATCCTTTTGTCGCTTTTCTTTATGCTGTATGTGCGTCAATCTGCCTGAACCATTCCTCCTGTGAGGTATGTTCTACGATAGTATCCTGGTGAAGAATTTCCGCGCGCAATTCGCGTAACGTGCCCCAACCTTCAGCTTCGACATCGTATTTGTGAATTGTTTCCTCGTTGCGCTGATGAACCCAGACAAAGGTGTCGTCGGCTAGCTCGTTATAGCGGTCTACGACCGCTCGCAAGATCTCACGGGTCACATCCTCTACGAAGCGCGGATTGGCATGTGCCTTGTTGACGATATACAATTCGTCAGGGCGTTTAAGTAGCGCGTAGTTTTCCGAACTCATTGCGCTTTCAACGATGGCGATGAGTTCGGCGGCGTCAATTTCCTGGTGTGTGCCGATCATCAGCGTGGCGCGTCCGCGCTGGTTGTGCGTCGCCAGTGGGGTGACGCTGAGCATCTTATCGATGGTATCGTCTTCAAAGCCCTCTTCCTGCAGGCGCAGGCGCGCAAAAGAGTGAATCATGTCTTGCGCACATGGACAGGCGACCATACCCTCAACTTCAACACCGATCATGCGTTTGCTGCCCTCGCCTGTGGCAACGGCTTGTGCCAGCAAGCCATAGACCTCCTGTGTGCGGCGACCGGAAACAGGTGTCCACTTTTGCATCGGGTAGCTGGTGCGAATATGTACCTCCGCGCGTGAAACCTTTTGCCGCACCACGATGGCACGTGCAATGGCCTCGGCCAGTTCCTCGATGCGTGGCCAGCTACTGACCGCCAGTTCTTCCAGCACCTCCTCCAGGGCATCATTGAAACGCGACATATGCACGCCGGTTTGCGTCGAGTTGAGGTCAGCGTAGAGATCGAAGCTGGCATCGAACCAGCGTTCACGTCCAGAAGTACCTAACAAGAGGGCTTTACGGATGCCGACGACGCCGACGCGACCGAGCCGCACTGAAACAGTCGGGCGACCATTCTGAATATCGCGCTGCAATGTAATGCGCAGGTCAGGAGCCAGCTTGATGACACCCCGCTGATCAACGGCCTCGGCCAGTTCCTGCACGCTACGTCTGCTAACCGGATCGATGACATCAGGGGCGATCTCGGCCAGTGGTACCAGCACAAAGGCGCGCTCGTTCATGCGTGGGTGTGGAATGGTTAGCTTTTCCTGATCGAGGATCAGATCATCATAGAAAAGAATATCTATATCGATGGCACGTGGCCCATTGCGGAATGTCGGTTGCCGTCCTACTTCGACCTCAATGGCCTTGACTGCCTGGAGCAGCGTTACCGGATCGAGGCCGGTTTTGCCACTACAAACCATATTGAGAAACTTCGGTTGATCGAGATAACCCACCGGCTCGGTTTCGTAGACAGATGAGATAGCATGTATATCGATAATCTCCCGCAGGCGCTGGAGTGCAGTGGAAAGATAACCACGACGGTCACCAAGGTTTGAACCTAAAGCAAGATAAATTGTATGGGTTGCCACGGTTTGTTCATCTACCGGAAACAGTGGCGAGGAAAGAGTGTAAGACATCGTGAAAAAGGTCCTCTCTCAACAAGTTTGATTATGCCATAGATAGTAACAAGAAAGTGACATAATTTGTTTCCTCACTTCTTTAGTTGGTAGCCTGGTTGCCCTCTTAAGGTACCACCATTAAGGGATGACGGGAAGCTTAGCATTTGGGTAAGATAAGTTACGTCATTTTTGAAAGACCCAGAGCTGGTTGAAGACTGCTTCAGCTCCGCCGCTCCTGTCGCTGCCGACTCGAGATACCCCACCGGCTCGGTTTCGTAGACAGATGAGATAGCATGTATATCGATAATCTCCCGCAGGCGCTGGAGTGCAGTGGAAAGATGACCACGACGATCACCAAGGTTTGAACCTAAAGCAAGATAAATTGTATGAGTTGCCACGGTTTGTTCATCTACCGGAAACAGTGGCGAGGAAGGAGTGTAAGACATCGTGAAAAAGATCCTCTCTCAACAAGTTTGATTATGCCATAGATAGTAACAAGAAAGTGACATAATTTGTTTCCTCACTTTTTGAGTTGGTAGCCTGGTTGTCTCCTTAGGGTACCACCATTAAGGGATGACGGGAAGCTTAGCATTTGGGTAAGATAAGTTACGTCATTTTTGAAAGACCCAGAGCTGGTTGAAGACTGCTTCAGCTCCGCCGCTCCTGTCGCTGCCGACCAGGAAGCCAATATAGCCGGTGCTATAAGTGCTATCTGTGTAGGACGTGATAACTAGCTGTCTATTAATGTAAAAGCTAAATTGATGATTATGCGCAATAATGAGCAAGGTGTTAGTTTGCTGATAACCGGTGAGAATAGCGGAGCAGGGCGTCCAATCTATCAGCGTGAGCCAGTTCAAGGGGTTGTTGCCATGTGCGCGCACGAAGCGATAGTCGCCCTGGCTGTTAAGTTCAAGCGCATAAAAGTCCTTGCCAGAGGGTTGAAGTCGGAAGACGATGCCATACAGAGCGCCGTAAAGTAAGCGGGCCTGGGCGGTAATCACTATGTTTGAGAAACGCTGTTGACTGGTATAGCACCAGGCGATAGTATGCGCGGTAGCGCTATGCACATGGTAGCCATCGGCAGCAAAGTAGCATTGATCACCATCGTTAAGCCAGCCTTTGCCGGGTGTGGTCATAGAGTCCTCATAGAGCGTAGGGCCAGCACCGATACCGGCGGTAATGCCCGCCGTAGCCTGCACGCGCGCCTGCTCGGCCAGCATTGTCTGAGCGGTGGCCTGTGTAGCGGCGGTTGCAGTGGCCTGGCGTTGCCAACTGGTACTCGTTGGAGTGGTACTTGCCTGGTGTAAAGGAGAGGCGTGTGCAGGCCACAAGAGGGTGACTGAGGCAGCCAGAAGCAGTAAAAACAGGCATAGGAGCACGATAAAGATGGGGCGTTTGGCCCTTTGTGTAGCTTTGGCGGGCATGGGTGTAAAGATTTGGGGTGTAAGATGGGCTAATGGGATCAGTGGAAAGAGGCGCGGCGCTCTGGTTGCCGACATATGCTTATGCAACGTCGCGTCGTCGAAAGGAGCGGTATTAGTGGATGAAAGGGCGGTTTCCGCTTCTGCTTCTCCATCTGTATGATCGGGAGCGTGTGTTTCGATATCTTCTCCCAATAGCTCCGATGGTTCTACATGCGTTGATACAGGGATGCTGTTGGTTATAAGTGTTTTATGTTGTAGTGCCTCTTTATAAGCAACAGATAGCGCGTATGCCTCCTGGTAGCGGTCGGCAGGATTTTTGGCCAGCGCCTTCAAGATAACCTGCTCAATAGCGGGCGTGATCTCCTCGTTGAATTGCTGCGGCGATGGCGGGGGGAGCTGGATGTGCTTGAGCAAGATAGCAACCGGAGTTTCTGCCGTAAAAGGGACACGACCGGTCAGCATATGATAGAGAATGACACCAAGCGAGTAGATGTCACCGCGATAATCGCAGGTGCCATTAGATTGTTCCGGTGACATGTATTCAGGTGTGCCTACCATCGTGCCCGCATGTGTGAGCGACTCGGCCTCCTGTTTGGCTTTTGCCAGGCCAAAGTCGCCCAGGTAGGCATATCCGTCAAGGCGTAGCAAGATATTCGAGGGCTTGACGTCACGGTGAACGACATCGTGTTCATGGGCATACTGGAGAGCCGAGGCAATCTGCTCTAAAAAACTTCCCGCCTCTTCTAAGGTAAGGTGCCCGCGTTTTAATAGGTAGTCGCGTAATGTTCCACCCTCGACATAGGGCATGACAAGATAATACCAGGGGCGTTGTTCTCCAAAGTCGTAGAGAGGAAGAATGTGATCGTGAGAGAGCGCACCGATGGCCAGCGCCTCACGCTCAAAACGCCGCACGAAAGGCTCATCGCTGCCATAAAGAACCTTGATAGCGACACGCCGACGTACACGCCGGTCATAACCAAGGTAGACCTCGGACATTCCTCCGTGCGCGATGCGTCGGCGCAATTCATAGCGTCCCAGTGTTGAACCTTCAATCCCCTTCATCAACCCCATCCTCGATTTCTTAACTGGTATGTGCCTGTAGAGCTTAGCGGGCCGTCCAGTAGCGTTCCAGGTGAATCGTTTCTACCGGACGAATACTGTGTGCGTAGTTTCTCATTGCGCGAAACATTGTCTCTTTATCGCCGAAGTTGGGTGCAATTTGTGAAGTATAGTATGCAGATGCTTCCTGCCGTGCCGCTAGCATCTCCGACATCTCAACCAGATTATACTCAAAAGCCCCTCCAAGCTCGTTGAGGCGTGTTTCTAGTGCCTTTTCGCGCAGCACATAGGGGAAATCTTCGTAGTAGTAGACACGCGCTCCCTGCTGCACCAGGCGGTCGGCGGCGGATGAGACAATCTGGTGATCGACATGGCGACCAATGCCCAGTGGGGCGTACCAGACAGTATCTGGTAAGTGCTGACGCAGGTCTAAGAGCATTTGCGCGAGCTGCTTATCGATGCTCAGATCGTCGGCGTGTACCTCACCGCCGATCAGTTGTTCTCTGCTGGTGTAGTACGGCGGGTTGCCGCGATAGATGGCATCCAGGTAGTCTAACCAGAGATAGTCGCATTCGAGATAGTCCAGCGCGGCGGCATCCTCTTTGCGGCGGGCCTCCATCAAGTTGCTAATGCGTTGTGACATATCGGCCCCCATCTCGCGGTGAACCTGTGCCGCGAATGGGCTAAGCCGCAAGTTATCCGAAGGGATACCGGCGAAGACGGTAATCACCAGTGGACGCAGCCCGTTGCTGACCTGCACGGCCAGCGTGCCGCCGCAAGAATAGACCACGTCATCGAGATGTGGCGAGAGAAAAATGTGACGGTATCTGGTTGTAATATCCTTCAAACTGGTCAGTTGCAATGCTCAGTCCTCCAATAAGTGATGAGAACACATAGTAGCAAGAAAATATCTGCTTTAGTATACACGATAGCAGCAATAGCGTGTTTGTGCCAGTCTTACGGAAGGCGCACACCCTCATCACTGACATCGAGAAGGCCATCGCTGGCTAATTTCTGCACAAGTTGCTGTAGCCAGGGCACGTCTTCATCGCAAAAATCTGCTTTGATCTTGCGGCCCAGGGTTGCCAGCGACATGCGTTGTGGGGCAGACACGGTGCGTAATGTATCGATGATGCGCCCACGAAAATAGCGATTGGTGCTGGTAAAGGGCTGGCTCTGATAACCCGCTTTCTTTTCGCCCACCTTACGCAACTGACGCAATACGACCCCCGAAGGAAAAAGACTATACTGCTCCATCTCTTGATAGGCCCGGCAATGAGTTTGAAGGGGGCAGTGTGTGCATTGTGGATTGTTACTGGTGCAAAGCGTAGCTCCCAGATCCATCAAGGCTTGATTCCAGTTGTATGCCTCACCATCCGGTAGTACCTGTTCTGCCAGCGTCAGTACCTGTGTATCCTTCAGGCGGGGTTCGGGATGTTCCAGGCCCAGGAAGATACGATGCAGAACCCGGCGTATATTGGTATCGACGGTGGCGACCTGCTTGTGATAGGCAAAACAGGCAATCGCGCCAGCGGTGTAGCGCCCAATACCGCGTAATTTGAGCAGTTCGTCTATCGTGTCCGGTATTCGTCCCGCGTACTCTACCATCACCTGGCGCGCAATGGCCTGCAAGCGCACTGCGCGCGTGTTGTAACCTAGTGGCACCCAGGCGGAGATGACTGCTGCTGTGGGGGCCTCGGCCAACGCTGCCAGCGTCGGAAAAGCGGCCAGAAACTGATGATATTTAGGTAGAACGCGCTCTACCTGTGTCTGTTGGAGCATAATTTCAGACACAAGGATAGCATAGGGATCGCTGGTGTTGCGCCAGGGCAAGTCGCGTTGTTCGGTAGCGTACCAGCGCAGCAGAGCCTGTTGTACCTGTTCTATCTGTTCTGCTGCTGGCGGCAAGGGCAGCGCTGCTTGTGACGTGGACGTGTCCATAGAGCCTCAAATCAGGATTTGCTGGTCTGAGGCAAGGCGGTTGGGCTACTCCCTCTAGCCGCCGTTGACGCTTCTTGCTGATCGGCCTTGCGCGCGCGTTTGCGTAGCTGCAACGAAAAGATCGTATCGCCCCCCTCTTGCCAGCAGGTTGCGTCGGGCGCGGGCAGATTCTCGCACAGCAACCACTCATCGGCTGTGCGTAGGACATGACCCTTAATGCACTTGGCATACATGATATGATCGTTGAGCGTAGGATCGTCTTTTTGTATATTGGACGACGCTATTTTGGGTACAAAAAATCGACACCAGGGCACGGCTCTCTACCTTCCTTATGTGAATAATCAAGATAACTGCTATGGCGTTGCCACTACATGTTCTCTTTTATGTAGAGCTATTACCAGTGGCTTAGTTATTATAGCGTATCTTGCGATTTTTAACTAGGGGGGCATCCACCGCCCGGCTCTGGTAGCGAGCGAGGGGACCAATGCTCCGATGTATAAGTCTGAGAATCTGAAGGCATTATAGCATGAAGGAGATTAACTGTTGTATACTTTTCAGGAGCAGGGTAGATGCCTCGCCTTAGCGCCCCTCTGACCCCTGGTCACAATATCTGATAAATGAGGAAAATGTGTGTTAGCTGAAGAACTATCGGTCATTAATGCCGAATCTCCCCTCTGGCATTCTATGCGTCCTCTGCTGAACGCCGCCTTGCAGCTTGAGCAAGATGAGAGTTTCTGCTGGCATGGGTGGAGCAAAGCGCAGATAGAGGGTTTTTTACGGACGCTACCGCCTCATTGTACACTGGTGGTAGCCGTGTGGGCCAATGCATCCGGCAAGGCTGCCGACGAGCAGGAGATGTTGCAAGTCGGCTGGGTCGCTGAGGTGAGAGCGGGGGAAGTGTGTGCCGTTCGTACATTGGATGCCTTTGTCGAAGCAGGCTTACCCCCGATCCAGCAACTGGAACCGGGTATAGAGCATGCGCTGGAAATCATGCGGGTGGTAAGAATGCAGCTCGCGCCGGTCGCTGTGGCGCTCTTTACCGATATGGAGACATGGCAAGAGTGGGTCTATACGGACGATGGACGCGGCGGCTGTGTTGATAAAGGTGCCATGTTGCAGTCACTGGCCCACGAGGGCCGCTGTGTGCTGATGGGCAGTCAGATAAGTCATCATCATTCATGAGATGAGGAGTCTATGGAACAAGAAACTCCCTTGATCTGGAATCCTATTTTGCGGCAATATCTGATCAACGCGCCGCACCGTATGAGCCGCCGTGAGGGGACAGATGCTTGCCCTTTCTGCGCCGATGTGACCGAAGGGCGGGTAGGGCCGGACACTCAGGTCTGGTTGCATCCTAACGATTTTCCGCCAGTACGCCCGCCGATAGGCGAGGCTTATGTCGTTATCTATCATCGTGACCATCATAGAGCCTTTACACAGCTAACAGTCGATGAGGTAGCGGCGGTGACGCACCTCTGGCGCGACCTCTACCGCGATTTAATCACCCGCTACCCAACAGTGATGATTTTCGAGAATAGTGGTGAGGCGATTGGGCAGACGCAGCATCATCCACATGGACAGGCGTATGGTATCTCTGTCATTCCCCCAACGCTGGAGCGGGAGATGGAGACGGTTGTGTTGGAGCATGATGCCCGGCGCGGCTGCCCCTTTTGTCGCGTTGCTCAGGAAATGAGCGAGCAGAACTACGAGGTAGCGGCTAACGCGAGCTGGCAGGCTTTTTTGCCACCCTATGTACGTTATCCCTACGAAACACATCTGTATCCGCGTCGCCATGTTGCTAACATCGGAGCTATGCAGGATGATGAGCTATATGATCTGGCGGCAATGTTACTGCGCGTAGTGCATGGTTATAATGCACTCTTCGATGGGGCGATGGCTCCCATGCCCTATATGCTGGGCTTACATCAACTGGCCGATGAACGTTTCCATTTCCATATCGAAATTCTTGCCGTTGGGCGCGCACCAGGAAAGTTAAAATTCGCCGCATCTTCCGAGTCGCTGTGGGGGCTATGGACGAACGACTCGCTGCCCTCTCAGAAAGCGCAGGAGTTGCGTGAGGCGATAGCAAGAATTACGAAGGGATAGCTGGTATGGTGGATTTTGCGTCGTTGCCTGTGCCTGCCCAACGGGCGATAGAAAGTTTTACGGCGGCTTTTTATGGTGAAGACGAGGGGCGTTATTCCAGTCGAATGGGTGTGGCCTGGGCACCAGGACGGGTGAATCTCATTGGCGAGCATACGGATTATAATGATGGTTTTGTGTTGCCTCTGGCGGTAGATCGCGTCGCAGCTTTCGCCGGTCGCAGTCGCTATGATGCGACCGTGCGCCTGTGGTCGCAGCATTTCAAACAATATGCGCAGTTTACATTGGAAGGCTTGCCGGGAAACTTTGAGCAGCAGCGCCAATCTTTGCCAGGGTGGGCGCGTTACATCCTGGGTGTGGTGACGCAACTGGTGCAGGATGGCCGAAGGCTGTCCGGTTTTGATGCCGTAGTAGATGGGGACGTGCCACTGGGCGGCGGCATGAGTTCGTCGGCGGCGCTGGAAGTTGCGACGGCCTATGCCTGTGCGCTCTTTTCTGGGGAGAGCTTTACGATTGCCCCTGAAGGGGCTACCTATACGCCTTTGCAGGTTGCGGCTCTCTGCCAGCGTGCCGAGCATCTCGCTTCAGGCTTGCGCAGTGGTATTCTCGATCAGGCCGCTTCGTGCCTGGGAAAGCCGGGCAAGGCCACGCTGCTGGACTGCCGCTCGTTAGATTATCGTTATTTGCCCTTTAACGCGCCCGATATCGCGCTGGTAGTTATCGATACTGGTGTGCGTCGTGAACTGGCGAATTCTGCCTATAATGAGCGTCGGCAACAATGTGAAGAGGCGACCGCGCTATTACGTGAACTGATTATAGCGCATGAACCACAGAATAGCGGCGCGCAGCAGATTAAAGCCTTACGCGATATAACTCCTGAGCAGTTCCAGCGCTATGCACAGTTGTTGCCGGAAGTACTGCGCCGCCGTGCTGGCTATGTGATTGCTGAGAATATGCGTGTCCTGGAAGTAGTGTGTTTGCTGGAGAAGGATGATATGGAAGCGGTAGGGGCTATTCTCTGGCAGGGACACGCTGGTCTGCGCGATGAGTACGAGGTCAGTAGTGTAGAACTGGATACGCTGGTTGAGATTGCACGACAGGTACCGGGTGTGCTGGGGGCGCGCATGATGGGCGGCGGCTTTGGTGGCTGTACCATTAACCTGGTGCGTTCGCCAGCGGTAGAGGCGCTCGCCAAAGCCGTTCACGAGCAGTATTGGGCCAAAACAGGGCGGCAAGCCAGCATTGATATCTGTCGTGCTGCTGGCGGCCCGGCTTATCAGCGCGTAAATTAAGATTAACAGAAGAGGAAGTAGCAGAGATGAAGCTGTATCTTTCAACGGATTTTGAAGGAACAAGTGGCATTGTGGCCTGGGAACAGATCATAGAGGGGAACGCGGAGTATGAGCAGGGACGCAAACTGTTGACTGCCGAGGTCAATGCGGTGATTGCGGGCGCGATGGATGCTGGTGCGAGCGAATTTGTGGTCAATGATGCCCACCATGCCATGCGCAACCTGCATCCGCAGGACCTGTATGGACGTGCTACGTTGATTAGTGGACGGCATAAGCCGCTCTATATGATGGAGGGGTTAGATGCCAGCTTCGATGGCATCTGTTTTGTCAGCTATCATGGCTCGATAGGTGCATCGCATGCAGTGCTATCGCATACCTATAATCCGGGTGCGATCTGGGAGGTACGCATCAATGGCGAGGTGGTGGGCGAGTCCGGCCTGAATGCACTGGTCGCGGCACATTACGGGGTGCCGATTATTTTTGTCAGTGGCGACTCCACGACGGCTCAGGAGGCCGAATTGATCGCACCGCAAGCGATAAAGGTTGTAGTGAAAGAGTCGCTAGGACGGTTTGCAGCCACACATCTGCATCCTACTGTAGCCTGTGAAATGTTGCGCAGCGGCGCGGCGCGTGCCGTCAGCGAGAGCAGCAGCATGCGCCCACCGGAGTTCAAATTGCCTGTAACCGTCGAGATTACCTTCCTGGTCGCGGATATGGCAGAGATGGCGCTGTGGATTCGTGGCGTCGAGCGGGTTGCCACGCGCACCGTCAGAATCGTTGGCGATAACCTGCTCGATCTCTATCGCACGTTCGTTACCATTGTCTACCTGACCCGCGCCCTGGTTGATCGGTAATGCTCCTACGGGATGGTAGACGATGTACAATGCATGTTATTGAGGAGCGTGTCAGCCTGCTGCTTGAGCTGGTTGGCCTCATTATCGTATTGTGTGGCGCGCGTCTGGGCGTTTTTGAGCTGGGCCTGCACGCTGGTGACTTGATTCTGCGCCATCTGCAACGCCTGCATGACTTCCTGATTGCTGAACGATGCTGTCGGTGTGCCTGCTGTATAGGCGCTGACTGCATCTTGCAACTGTTGCCAGGCGCTCTGCACCAATTGCATGTCTTGCTGAATAGCGGTAACGTTCATGTTGATGTTCTGCTGGATATAGGATAACGTACTGTCGTCAGATTGAATGCCTGCCAGGTAATAATTAACCCCCCCATCGGCGTATTTAGCTGCGTTATAAGCGATACAGCCGTTGTTGGCGTCTGCTTGTTCTTGCTGGTAGTATTGTTGCATCTGCTGCCAGTTTGCCTCGTAGTTTGAGAACAGTCCACCCAGGTTTAAGCTGCTCCCCAACAGATTAGTGTCAATTTGCAGTCTATACAGCGCCGAGCCGAGCGCATTGTTAGCCGCTGCTATCGCCTGTTGTTGCACAATAGGATTCGTGGGGAGCGGTGTCCCTGTCAACGTGGGTACCTGGATAACGTTTGGAGTCGGTGTGCCTGTCGGTGAGGTAGTGGTCGCGGTAGTGCTGATAGTGGCTGTACCTTGAAGCTGGGCTTCCAGCGCGTTGACCGCGTTGTCGTACTGGGCAACCGTCGCCGCCGTGAGTTGGATGGTGCTGGTCTGCCCATCGGGAGTGGGTACGACCAGCGTAAGGGTAGAGCCATTCAAGGTGCCAGCAATGGTGCGTGTGATGCCGAACATGGAAAGCGTGAAGTTGATCGATGACCCCGCCTGTGTCCCTGTGAAGGTCTGATTAATCTGTTGAATCTGGTTAGGAGTAGCGGACGAGGTGTAGGTGTCTTGCAGACGCCCGGAGATTTGTCCATTAGTGTTCGTCCATTGTACGAAGAGGATGTTGGTAGGGGACGTATAGAGGTAGCCTGTGTCATTACTTGTACCTGTACTCGTCGGAGATGCGCCAGAGAAAATCGGGGCGCAGGCTGTCAAGAGCAACGCCAGTGCAATTGTTGGGGCCAGGAAGCGGTTAAGAAAGTTCTGCCTGAGCAATGATAATGATTGGTTGTAACGCATACTACACCTCTTCTTGCTTACGAAAGAGAAAGTATCTATCCGTTCACTACACGCCTTGTTTTTATAGTATAACATAGATGTGTAAAAAAGTGTATATCTATATCATTGTCTAAAGGGAATTTTTGTTTTTGGTATGGAAAATGATAGAACTATTATGTCAAGAAATAGCGACTATTTGACAATAACGAAAGAACTCACTATGGAGAGATAGCTGACGCTGCGGTAGAGAAGCTCTGTGGGAGCTATGCCGAAGACTCATCTTCTATACTGGCTAGCGTAGGGGTGATGGCAATGGATGATTGCGATTGACCGGACGTGCTTGTGCAATGGAATGGCCTTCTATGGCGTGGAGGCAGCGGGTATGTGCAACCTGGCGATGATAATTGACGACTCACTCACTGTGCGTAAAATCCTGGAGGTAACGCTGCAACGCGAAGGGCTGATTGTTCTCAGCTTCGCTACCGGCACCGAGGCATTACATGTACTCGAAATGGACCCCGGACTGATTCCTGATGTATTATTCCTTGATCTTGTCCTACCGGGCATGGATGGTTTTACGGTATTGCGCTTACTGCGTACTCACCCTCGTTTTGATGGTACAGTAATTGTAATTCTTTCGCGCCGTGATGGTATGCTAGATCGACTCAAGAGCCGCCTGGCGGGAGCTACAGTCTATCTCACCAAGCCATTGAAGACGCGAGAGATTATCAGTATTATCGCGCTTATGCGTCTTGCGGCAACCAGGGCTGTGCCGATGATGATGCCCGCTAACCAGTTACACTCCCAAATCTCTCGAGGACCTTTATCGGAATGCCTGCCCGACACGCAGTCATTGCCAGCGCATGTTTCTTCTCCCGTCTGTGTTGGCGGGGAACACCAGTCTGAAATGAAAAATGAGTGTATAAAGTACATGGTTTGAGAGAAGGGTGAGAGGAGATGCGAGCGATGAGTACACGGCAGTCTACTATTCTGCTCGTTGCTGGTATGACGCCGCTACAGCGTCGTATACGCGCGATGTTGCGCTCGGAAGGCTATGTCGTGCTGAAGGCTTCGTCGTACTCGCGCGCCGTTGCGGTTGCGCACGGTTATCGCCCCGATCTGGTGTTGCTGGATATGGATATGACGCTTGTTGGAAGCATGACGGGCATTGAATGCTGTGCCTTGATACGGAAATCACTGAGTATGCCGATGATTGCTTTTGCCCATCAGGCCGATACGCATACAAAAATTCAGGCTTTTGACCAGGGGATAGATGATTTTTTGACTGAACCGTGGGGGATCGATGAACTGCTGGCGCGTATTCGCGCTTGCCTGCGCCGTGTAAATGGCCAGAATGTGATCGTTGTGCAGGAGAGCATTTTGTACAGCTATGATCGTGTCTTATGCATGGATGTAGCCAGGCGGCAGGTATATCTTAGTGGACAGTCGCTCTCTCTCACTGCCAAAGAATTCGAGCTGCTGTATACGCTGCTCACGCATGCCGGTAAGGTGCTGACATATGATTTTCTATTGCAGAAGGTGTGGGGTGAGGGTTGTCACGAAGGGCAGGAAAAGGGGTATGTGCGTGTATGTGTGTGTAATTTGCGTAAGAAAATCGGCCATGGCTATATTCTCACCCAACCACGTGTCGGCTATCTCTTTCCTGATCGTCAAGAGGGGTTGAAGTATCCCAGAGAGATAGAGCAGGAGAAAGCGGTAGCTTATCAGCAAGGTGCCTGACACCGCACATTCACGGTCAGAATACCCATCTAAGGATGAGATAGTGCTGGTTCGTTAGAAGACACCGGTATAAGACATGCAAAGACATCAATATGATAATGACAAAAAGTACTAATTCTGTCCGATGAGGGCGAATTTCCTGAAGAATTTTTTAAAGTCAGCTACTATCACCAGTATTGGTGATTTGCCACGTTTCTTTTTAGCAAGAGTTAGCAATGAGAGATGCAGAAGAGCTATGACTGTCGGGAGTTTACCGAATAGTTTGCAAAGGTATTGGCGTTGCAATTAGCAGGAAGGGAAAAACGAACGACAATGATAATAACCCGATCAGAGACACGCCCCCCCCAACTGCCATCTGGCATGAAAGCCGTTGGGCCGCAATTTCCATTAAGCACCGGTTATTACTGGATCGGGCTGGCGGAGACACAATTGACGGAACAGAAGATAGGAGGAATTGTGATTTACAACGCGGAGGAATGTCATTTTCTCCACGCCGAAGACGCGCTCTCCATTCTCTATTTTCTCCGTGCTCATGAAGAGACGCTGCTCCAGCAAACCCATATCACCTTCGACTTGCCGGTCTTATTCCCCGACGGGCAGCAATCGGATGATGGCTAAGCGTACAAACCTGTTGTCTTCTACCGCTATAGTGGATTTAGCATAAGACAATTGCCCCTGTCTTATGCTAAATTGTGTCTGTCAAACGAGCTGCTGAGGCATTGATTTTTGTGGCTAGCTTATGTAATATAAGGATATGCACATAGCTTTCAAGAGAGGTATGTGCATACAGCGTCACTAACCCCTTTGCGTGGTAGGTAAGCAAAAAGCAAAGGATTAGTTAGACGAGTGATGTACATAACGAGGAATCGACCGTTTGACAGTTCAACCGAATCACTGCTGGCGGGTAAGACAAGGAGTTTCTTATGCAGAAGGCATCTCCGCGCAAGGTAAAAGCGCCTGTAAGTTATGCACAGGAAAATGAGCATATTTTGCATTTTTCTCTGGATGGTCTGCTACCGAAAGGGCATGTTCTCGCGCTGAATACCACCTTAGGCACCCTTTCCCAACTGAGCTGCGAGGAAACGATGCCGCGTCTGCTGGAGCAGCAGCAATTTACGACCAGCGAGATTTATGTGCTGATACCGGTGCTGGAGGCGCATCCTTATTATTGTGGCTATGAAACATTGCTGGCCAGTTACAGTCATGGGCGCGTGACCGAGGCCACTGTAGCGCGTTGCCGCGAGTTGCTGCAAGCCGCCCAGGAGGAGGGGGTGTGGGATCAGGAGATGCGTCCGGTGCGCAACGTCCTCTCGCGTACACGCTTGAAGATGCACAACTTTGGCATTGACATCACATCTGTGCATGAGACTGGCTATATGCTCAAACGCCTGTCGGTGCGGCGCTATATCGAGGTTGAGGAGTAGTAGAAGCATAGCTGGTGGAGCGTGGGTGGGGAGAGCGCTCCATGCTATCTAGTATCGATTAACTATGATGGGTGCGTAGCTTATAGACTTTCAAGGCCACTAACAGTGGTAGCCAGTGTTCGTGCTGTTCCAGGTCAATGGTACAAAGCGATTGTAGCCGTTCCATCCGCTGAAGCATCGTGTTGCGGTGAATTTTGAGTTGGGTGTAGGTCTTCGTAGCATTGCCACCGCATTCCAGATAAGCCTCTAAGGTATCCAGCAGATGCGCATTTTTGCGCTGATCGTACTCGGCGATAGAGAGTATCTGGCGCTGATAGTCGTCGTGTAATGTATCTGTGCGCGCGAATTTGTAAATATAACGGTAGATTCCCAGGGCATTGAATTGCATCGTACCACCCTCCTGGTGCAGAAAACGCCCAATTTCCAGAGCCTCAAGGGCCTCGGCAAAGCCACGCTGATAATCTGCCAGTGCTTCACAGGGATTACCTATGCCCACTGATAGATAGACCTGCTGTGTACTACGCATGTAGCATACAAGCTCATCGAGCCAGCTTATGAGCATGTCAAGTGTGTGAGGAGCGTCGAGACGCAGTAGGCCAACCTGCACGGTATCGCGTTCGCTCAAGAGCGATCCCGGATAGCGCGCTAAAATACGCTTCTCCAACTGGCTGAGCAAGCCTTTGTAGACTGCCACCCACTCGGCCTCGCGTCCGGTTTCTCTTCGTTCGCTTTCATGTTCTGGTGGAGGAAGGGCCTGCGTAACCTCCATCGTCACAACTACGTGTGGATGGGTCAGGTCACAACCGGCAAAATAGGCGCGTCGGTAGATGGACTCTTCCAGGTCTATCTTATGTGAGAACAGGTCATCGAAGAGTGATTTGACCAGATTCTTCTGCGTCAGTGCCTCGGCTTCCAGATGTTGCAGGTGTTTGATGGCCAGCGCAGCCTGGCTAGCGATAGTGACGAGGATAAGCTGGCTTTCGCCGTTCCAATAGAGCTGGCGAGATGAATAACAATTGATCAACCCGATATATTCGTTCCCGACGATCAAGGGGAGTGCGAGCATCGTGGTGTGTTGTACATTCTTGAGTGGGTTGAGCAGCATCTGTTCATTGCTCGTCAGTATAGGTAATTGGCCCTGTGTCATGGTCTGGCGAAAGTGTTCCCAGAGCAGGCTATTGATAGCGACCGGCTCAATAATCACACCCTTATTGCGCAAATCTGGCTCGCTGGTGTAGACCACCAGTTGATTTTGCGCTTGGTCCATTAACAGGATAACGCAGAGGTCGATGTGCATAGAGGCGGTGATGACAGACGCCAGCGAAGAGAGTATCTGATCCAGCGAATGTGGCTGAGCCAGTATTTTGATCAGGTGGCGCAGCACATCATTCAGGCCAGTTGTTGGGGCCATCATATCGGCGAAGGTATTTTCCTGAGTAGAAGTACCAGATGTGCCGGTGAGATCAGGCTGTGCATTCGCTGCCTCTTGACAAACTTGTTCGAGCGTCAACACATGCATATCCTTTTTGCTTCTTCAAGAATATGTGCTTTAACAATTTCTCCTGCTCGTAAAGCGCCATCCCAGGCCACTCCACGCGCATACTGCACAGGAACACTCGTAACACTATAGCATATTTTCTACTACCTGTCTATATTAACAACGACAAGGAATGATGATAATTAGTATAATATCTTCTACATCTCCTGCGTAAGACGTGGTACAAGATAGTGCTGATGCTTATACCATCTTGTCTGATGTACCGGTTCCAGATTAACGCTGCCTTACTCTCTCTTCTCATCATACCATACGTACCTGGAGGCTCTCTCTAGTGTTCCTGCGCCGAATTATTTTCCAGCCTATGTTGTTAAGGTCTCATCATCTGTTCCCATCTCGTAAGAATGCTCAGGGAAGGATATGGGGAGCCTGTGTAAAGACCTTATAGCATATATTCTGAACAGAAGTTGTGCTGGTTGACCTGATTGATGAGCGGGTGTACTGGTGTATTAAGGAGGTGCAAATATTCGTGAGCTATAAACTCTTTACCTCTTCTGATGTGGGGGAAACGGTACAGGAGAGCAATTCATCGTCGTTCGGTAGATGGCGTCTCAGAGTCACGGTCGCCTTACGGATTGCCTTTGGTCTGGTGTGGGCAATAGACGCCTGGTTCAAAGCGCAACCGGCCTTCGTCCAGAACTTTATCGGCTATTTAGTGCAGGCACGTGCTAGTCGGTCGGCAGCGCTCGTCTCCTGGCTCACCTTCTGGCTGCACATTGTCAAACTGAATCCCCCGCTCTTTGCTTATACGGTAGTTGCAGGGGAAAGTTGTATTGCGCTGTGCCTGCTGCTGGGTGCTTGTTTCAATCTGACCTGTTTTGCCGGTGTGGCAGTATCAATACTGATCTGCTGGACGACGCAAGGATTTGGTAGTCCCTATGGCCCCGGTTCCGCAGATATTGGAGTTTTGATGATCTATGTACTGATCTTTGTCGGACTCTTTCTCGGCAATGCCGGGAGCATCTGCGGTGTAGACGAGTGGCTCGGCAAGCTGCTGGGACGTTGGAGTTTCCTGGCTTCCGGTTCAGCGCAATCGCGGCGGCCATCGAAGCGGCAGGAGATAGCGCCTATCTCGCATGTAGAGACAAATGAAAGGTACATGGCGCTTCTAAAAAGAGTGCCATGAAGAAGTGCAGGAGGTAAAACATGAATACACAGGCACGTATGGTAGTCAGGGCTGTGGGATGGATTGGCGTCTGCATGATCGTGATTGTCGTTTTTCATCTTGGTGGTTCCTTTGCCCACGTGGTCGGCCAGTTTTCGCCGTTGACCGGTGCCCTCATCGGCAGCAGCATGACGTTGCTAAGCGTCCTCTGGCCTCGTGGTCGGCAGGAAAGCATGGAACCCTGGCTTGGTCTGGAGCAACTGTCGTGGATTCTAGTGGGTCTGGGCATCATGATGTGGGCGATGGGCGAGATGTGCTGGCGTTACTTTATCGCCATGGGCCAGTCACCTTTTCCATCGATAGCAGACCTCGGCTATTCACTGTTTCCGCCGCTGGCCTTTGTAGGTCTACTCCTGCTACCCTCACCCGATGTGCGCAGCCGACGTTTGCTGCTGCTGCTGGATAGCCTGATCTCTATGGGGTCAATCTTTGCAATTGCCTGGTATCTCCTGCTTGGTTCGCTGGCCCAGGCCCCTGGTGAAGCCAATCTGGCGAAGTTCCTGGGTATCTACTATCCCACTGCCGACATGGCCCTGCTCAGTTGCGTAGTTTTCCTGTTACTACGCGGGCAGGGGGGGGTATACAAAGCGCAGGCGCGTCGTGTAAGTCTGCTACTGGTTGGTCTGGGACTGTGTTGCTTCGTCTTCTCGGATTTTGTCTTTAACGTTCAGCAGAATGCGGGCACCTATGTCGAGGCGACCTGGATCGATCTAGGCTGGCCGCTGGGGCTGATGCTGGTGGGCGTAGCGGCCTGTATGCGGCGCTTTCTCCCCGCTTCTCAAGAGCAGAAGCATGAGGACAAAGTGTCTCAGCAGGTAACGGGTGTCTTTATGAATCCCCTCTCCTTTGTGCCTTATGTGCTACTTAGTTTGCTCATGCTCACACTGACCGTCGATGTCCTCTTGCCAGGGAGCGAAGAGGCCGCTATTCGTCCGGTGTTGCTCTTCTCGACGCTGGGTGTAGTTGGCCTGGTCGTTCTTCGCCAGGTCCTGACCATTCACGACAATGTTGTGCTGTCACAGGCGCAAGCGGAGGCGCTGGAAGACCTGGAACTGGCGAATCGCCGTATAGAAGAGCAGGCACGCGAGATCGCGGAGCATTATGCCGAGCTTGAGCGTGGTATTGCTCATCTCAAAGATGTACAGGCCAGTCTGGCGAATGGGAAGCTTCAGACGCGGGCTACGCTCACCAGTGGCGTACTATTACCTCTGGCTGGTAGCCTGAACATCATGGCAGAACGTCTGGCTCGTCTCGGTGAGATCAATGCGTATGCTAAACGTCTAACCAGGGCATTAAACGACCTTTGTCTGGCCTTCGAGCAAGCATGCAACGGCGCGCCGCTGGTTATTCCTGAATCCTGCAATGACATGGTTGAGATACAGCATCTCTTAACCGCTCTCAGGCTCAAGAAACGACAGCCGTTGCATGCCACCGTGTTTCCCAGCGAGTCATCTGCCTCGGTGAAGCAAACAATATCATCGGCACCACCGACACCGCCGATGACGCCCAGAGCGCCCTCGTCACCATTGATGCCCGCCGCTGCCGTAAAGGCCACCACATCCCGCCCGTTCCCAGCAGCCGAACGGCGCGCGACACAGGCCGCGTCCTTGCGAACCGACCCCCCTGGTGACCTCGGCCATGCTTAAAGATTTCTTATAGCTGTAGAAGCCATAGGCTGATCAATCTGCTCGTGGATATGACGAAGGATATTGGCCAACGAAATCGGTGTTCTCGTAGGGGCGTGATCCATCACGCCCAGAGAGAGCATCGACGGGGGGCAGGGCGTGATGGATCATGCCCCTACGGGATGATGGCGTTGCCGGTTTCGGGTGAAAAGATTTATGATCGTGGCAGAGAGAGCATCGACGGGGGGCAGGGCGTGATGGATCACGCCCCTCCGGGATGATGGCGTTGCCGGTTTCGGGTGAAAAGATTTATGATCGTGGCAGAGAGAGCATCGACGGGGGAGCAGGGCGTGATGGATCACGCCCCTCCGGGATGATGGCGTTGCCGGTTTCGGGTGAAAAGATTTATGATCGTGGCAGAGAGAGCATCGACGGGGGGGCAGGGCGTGATGAATCACGCCCCTCCGGGATCATTTCACAAACATTGATGTGTGTTATGCCAGCGTAATTGTGCCGCTCGCGCTATCGACGTGAATGGCGACCGGAGGGAGCGGTGTAGGAGCGGGAGGATTGATCACCGCCGCATTGTGGGCGGGATCGAAGGCCGCGCCGTGACAGGGACAGAGCAACAGGTGACTTGAGGGGTCATAGTCTACCTGGCAACCGGCATGGGTGCAGAGCGCGTCATAGGCCACGAACTGCCCGCTGGGCAGGTGGATCAGGATGCCCGGATCGTTATTGGAGGGAATGGTAAAGTTGACGGAGCTATTGACAGGCACCGCACTGATCTGGGCGATAGTTGAACCGCCTGACGTGGAAGTGGCTGTACTGCTGGCGGTAGTACCGGTAGTGGTCGTATTGGCAGCACCTGTGTCGGAGCCAGGATTAGAGAGATAGGTAGAAGAGTTTTCGGGGTTAATAAACAGGCGGTTGAAAAGATAGCCAACGGCGATCAGGCCAAAAGTGGCTACGCCACCAGTCCACATACCCTGGATAAACTTGCGGCGCTCGTTGCGGGCCTGCTGAATGACGCTATAGCGACGGCGTTGTTGTTGTGCCTGCTTGTGTGTTTTGGGCGGTGGCGCAGGCTCTGGTTCGGAATGCGGTGTGGTGTCGGTGGTGCCCAGGACAAGAGCAAAAATGGAGCGAGCCTGTTGCTGGCGTTCGACCGGCAGTTCTTGCAGAATACCGACGGTGAGCCATTCGTCAACGGTGGGCAGGCCGGTGTTGAGCGGGCCATTCAGCAGCATGGTGAGCCAGCAGAAGATAAAAACGATGTCGGAGCCGTAGAAGTAGGGATAGACGTGCCACGTAGCCGAGAGGAAGAAGAGAAGATTGAGCAGCATGCCAAAGAGGGCTGCGGGCCGGAAGAGCAAGCCCAGCAATGTTCCCAGGCCAATCGCAATTTCGCCGTAGGCCGTCAGGTAGCCGAAGAGAATGGCGTGAGGTGCGATAAGTTGCAAAAAGCCGTGCAATGGTGAACTTAACGCGAAACCCGTGATCTGCCGACCGATGTACCCGGAAGCATGGGGATTAAAAAACTGTGGGTCCGTTAGTTTTTGGACACCGGCATACACAAAGGTAACTCCCAAAAAGAGACGCATCGGTAATAGAACCCAGCGAGGAATCCAGGCTGTATGCAAACTTTTAGAAGGTATCATGTTTTCTCCAAAGCCATATGGTGTGCTTGCTAAGCTAAAAGGTGATCAATACTTCCCTGAAATATATAGCATGGATACGTTAAGATGTCATTAATCTAATGCGTGGAGAAAAAAAGAAGGTGTGGAGTGTGTACGAATTAGGCCTGTTCGCACACACCATCCACCTGTGCAAGACGGTAAAGCCTGTGACACACCTTACCGCTTACGTAATAGAAGTATACTATCTAAATATCAAAAAATTCTCAGGGATATGTAAAATTTCTCAGTCAATTTGCCGTGCCGGGGCGCAGTGTCAGGATAGCTTCGGCCTGTTTCTCAATGGAGCTTCGCTCAAAGAGCATTGGGTGGTACTTGACGGTGCGCCAGAGCGGGATGAGATCGTCGTAATGCTTGTCGGCTGGATGGCCCGATTGACCGGGTGCGTGAACGGCAAGCGAGCGTGTCAGATCGGCCATATCGACAATCTGGCGGAACGAGGGCACGGTGACGACGACGGCGGGGTTATTGGCGAGCGAGGCCCCCATGTTCACTGTGTCGATATCGCCCCCGACAGGAAACGGTCCGCGATTGAAGATACGGTTGAGTGGCCGGACGGTGCCGAGTGGATGGCCGTAGGTCATGGTATGGATTGTGCCATAGCACCAGCGTGTCATATCCGCGCCCAGCATTTCCTGAAGTTCATCCAGGGTGGCTCTTAGCGCAGCCCCCAGTGCCTCATCCCAGGTGGTGGGGCCGTTGGGGATAGCGCTATTGCTGAACCAGCGATCATCGTGCTTCTTGAGCAGGCGAATAAGCAGCGGTCGGGTGCGGCTGGAATAGCCATTTTGGGGTGCCAGGATGGTAGCGCCGATGCCAAAATAGCGATTGAGCAGAGCTTCATCATCGATCAGTGCGCTAAAGGTGATATATTCTAGCTTGCGTAGGAAGGTGGAGTAGATTGCGGCGGCGCTACTTTCTGGTGATAGGACATAATCCCATGTCTTCAGGAGATGTTGCGCGTCGCGCTCGCGCTGTGTGTTGGCCGAAATGCTCAGAATATAAGGTACAATTTCCTGCGCCGGAATTGCGTACTGATCGGCCTGTATGCTTGCCATATCGTCCAGCGAAAGCTGCTCTTTACTAGTCAGCAGGTCACGAATGCGCTGTGCCCGATAGCCATTGAGCCATTCGTTGGTGATGTAGTAAGGGTAGCTATCATCAACAACGCGGTTATTTGCGGTGACGATAAAATGCTGTGGTGGATTGAGAATCTGTGGCAACTCCTCAAAGGGGATCAGCCCCGTCCACTCGTATTCGCCGGTCCAGCCGGGTGAGGGGACAAGCGACTGTCCTTGCGCGCGCACAGGGATGGCTCCGGCCATAATGTAGCCGATATTGCCCTCGCGGTCGGCATAGACGACGTTCTGCGGGGGAACATCCCAATCACGCATGGCCTCGAGAAAGTCCTGCCAGTTGGTGGCGCGATTCAATTTGATAATTGATGAGATGATGCGGCACTGTTCCAGCCCTACCCAGCGCAGCGCGAGCGGTAACTCGGTAGGGGTTGTCGTACTATCATCGGTGTTGTGATTGAGCGCGGGCATATGGGTGAGAATGGGGCCGTGCCGTGTGACCCGTACCTCTTCAACAACCGGACTTTTGGCTCCCTTGACGCTGATCTCCTCACGAATAATCCTGGCCTCCTCCCATTGGCCTTTGTATTCGTACAGATGTGGGTGCTGTGGATGAAACTTCTCAATATAGAGGTCCTGTACATCAGAAATGGCGTTCGTAACGCCCCACGCGATGTGCTGATTGTGCCCGATAATGATGCCAGGTGTGCCGGGAAAACTGGCACCGATAACATCCAGGTCGCCTGCTACCAGGTGACACTCGAACCAGATAGAGGGCGCGGCCTGCCCTAAGTGTGGGTCGTTGCAGAGGATAGGCGCGCCGGTAACGCTTTTCGTGCCATCAACGACCCAGTTGTTGCTACCACCCAGGAGACCAAAGCCGCTCAGCAGTTTCAGTTGTTCATATTGCTGTAGCATGCCGACGTTAACACCTTGATACTCCACGCCAGGGGGAATAATCAATGGGTGTTGTGGGTCATACCCGGCTTCCAACTGCATAGCGCGTTCGACGCCAAGCTTCGCGATGAGATGGGCGCGTATTACCTCTGTCTCCCAATTGCCACCCAGGTTCCAGCCCATCATCTTGGCCCATAAGATAGAGTCGGCAGGCGTCCAGGGCGCAGGTCGATAGCGCAGGAGCGTGAATTCGAGCGGCAGGCGTGTACTGTTGCGTTCAATAAAAGTATTGATGCCACGGCTGTAAGACTCAAGCACGCGCCGACTATGCGCTGAGAGGCGCTCAACTTCGGCAGCGGCAGCGCGGTGCATGCCTAGACGACGGCTAAAGCGGTCAACATCGATGGCAACAGGGCCGATAATCTCCGCGATGCGGCCTGAGCCAATGCGCCGGTTGAAATCCATCTGCCATAGTCGTTCTTGTGCATGGATATAGCCTTGCGCAAAATAGAGGTCATCTTCATTCTGCGCGTAAATATGCGGCACGCCATAGCGATCTGTGATGACCTCGACCGTTTCGTGTAGCCCCGTCAGGCGCACCTTACCCCGTCGGCGTGGCAGTGGGCGGTGTGTGAGCGCGTAGTAAGTCCCGCCGCCGATGCCGACTATACCTGCTACGCCCGCCAGCGCGAGCAATGTCTTTTGCCACCACGATGTCATGGCGTACCCTCCATACATTTATACTAGCTCTGTGCCCCTTGGTGTATCGCGCACCTCAAAGCCCATTGCCTTAAGTTGTTCGCGTAGCTGGTCTGAGCGCTTCCAGTCACGAGCGGCGCGGGCTTCGTCGCGTTGTCGTACCAGGGCGCGCACCTCGTCGCTGATGACGCGCGGTGCTTTTGCCTCAACTGCTTCTAATCGTAGCCCAAGTACGCGATCAAAGTCAAGCACGAGTCGGCGTCGCTCTTCCGGGGCGATTTTGCTGCTGCGTGCCGCTTCGCGTGTGATGCTAAGAGCGGTCGGTAGCTCCAGGTCGTCGTTAATGGCGCGGATAAACTCCTCTCGCATGCGCTCTGCTGCCGGTGACCACTCGTGCGGAGTGGTCGGGTCAATACGCGGCATCTCTGCGAGGTCTTCGCGCAGATTCCTCAGACCATTCTGCGCGGCGGTGATGGACTCATCAGTAAAGTTGAGTTTGGAGCGATAATGTGCGGTGAGCAGCAGGTAGCGATAGGCCATCGGGTCAATACCCCACTCTTTGAGCGTGCTGACCAGGATGACGTTACCCTTAGAGCGCGACATTTTGATGTTCTGATCCTCGTCTTCCCCGTCGGTCGTGTCTTCGTTGCCGACTTTCATCTTACGATGACCAATGACGAGGAATTCGCCATGTACCCAGTAGCGCACCGGGGGTTTGCCGGTCACACCTTCGCTCTGGGCGATCTCGTCTTCGTGATGTGGAAAGGCGAGATCGATGCCGCCGGTATGGATGTCGAACTGCTCGCCCAGATATTTCATGGACATGGCAGAGCATTCGATATGCCAGCCGGGGAAGCCAATACCCCAGGGGCTGGGCCAGTTCATCTGCCGTTCTGGCCCACCATGTTTCCAGAGTGCGAAGTCTTCGGGAGCGTCCTTATCGGGTGCGGTTTCCATCTGTTGCCGCCCGTGCCCGCCCGCGCGCAAATTTTCAACAGTGTTGCCGGAGAGAATGCCATATTTAGGGAAGCGACTGACATCGTAGTAAACGTTCCCATCATGGACGTAGGCCAGCCCGCGTTCGATGAGCCTCTGCGTCATGGCAATCATCTCTGGAATGTGATCGGTGGCCTTTGGACTGAGGTGCGGCGGTAGGATGTTCAATTCCTCGGAGTCGCGCATATACTGCTGTGTATAATATTCAGCTATTGCGCGAGCGGAACGACCGGTAGTGCGGGCCTCGTGTTCCAGTTTGTCTTCGCCACTCTCTTCGATATCATTTTGCAGATGGCCCACGTCGGTGATATTGCGCACCAGGAACACATCATATCCGTTATACTCTAACATGCGGCGCAGCCAGTCGGTCATGACGAAGGTGCGGAAATTGCCGATGTGAATATCTTTGTAGACCGTTGGGCCGCAGGAGTAGATATTGACTCTTGGCGGGTTCAACGGCACAAACAATTCTTTATTGCGTGTTAATGTATTGTACAGGTAAATCGGCTCGTGAGTATTTGTCACCATAAGCTATCTATCCTTCTCTTCACAAGATGTTTGTCTGGATCATTGTTAGCCGTTATTGGGTGGCTAAATGTGAGGTAGCCGCTCAGACAGTGGAAGCGTGTGAGGGAAAAAAAGGTTTGCTAGAGCAATGTGAAGCACATATTCACACGTTCCTACGTCCACGAAGCGCTGAGCGAGATGAATGGCCTTCGTGGACGTAGAGACAGGTGCAGTTGTGCATCGGATACTTCACTATTTTCTCCAACCTTGCCTGATCTTTCTGCTCTCAGAATTTTGTCCCAGTATAGCATATCCTGCAAGCAAAAACCAGTAGGCAGGATGTCGGCAAGACATCTACGCACTATCAAAAACGGGTAAAATACCCATTGTTATTGCAGGCTGCTCGTTCCTTCACATAACCTTTTACGGTATCATCACATTGTTTGTGAAACAAATGTGTGGATATAGACAATTTTCAATAGAAGCGTAACATTTTTTAGTGTAAAATTTCTTTAATGAAGATGTTAGAGATTTGTTATGTCAGGCCGTCTAAATCAGTGATAGGGTAATTGTACAATAATCTATAGACAGATTTTACCAATTGCTGCTATCAATGAAGTAGCATAATCCATGCTGTAATGGATTAGAGAGCGAGGGCATGAACGTGGCTATGATCTTGCAAACCTGCCACATCAAAGGTAACGTGTTTCGTCACTCTTATCTATCAGACCCACTAGCTCAGCCTGCTAAACCTGACTCCGGGTCTTCTAGTTCTGACTCCGGTTCCGACTCCGGGTCCTCTAATTCCGGCTCTGGCTCCGACTCTGAATCCAGTCCCGGCTCAGGCTCTACCATTCCTCCCATTGTTGTAGAGCCTCCCTCTGGACAGGGTGGCAGGTGAGGCAAAAGGCAACAACTAGCGCCCAAGGCAGACTCCACCGTGGGCGCACTCTCTCACTTTTCTTTTGTGTGCTTGCGGAAGAGCTAGATATCCAGTCCAGTGTCGGCTAAGTGCGGGTTGCCTCAGCCATGACTGCTCGTACTGCAAAGTAGACGGCTTGAGGATGATGTACTACTATCGCTGCCGTCGATTGTTCTGGTACGAGTTGATAAGCTTCCGTCAGTTCAACACCAATCGTCTCCGGTGCAGGTAGCAACTGGAAGAGGCGCGCATGATCCTCCAGATCGGGAATGGCAGGATAGCCCCAGCTATAGCGTCGTCCGCGTGTCTCGTCCAGACCCAGTTCGCGCCGGATATGGCGGTTGATATACTCGGCCAGCCCTTCAGCCATCTCGACGGAAAGGCCGTGAATGAAGTATGCCTCCGAATAGTTGCCGATCTGTTGCAGGCGGGCCACCATATCGCTGGCGGCGGTACCCATCGTAACGATCTGCAACGCCACCACATCCACCCTGTCACTGTTGACTGAGGCAAAGTAGTCGGTCAGGCAGAGCCGCTCATGGTCGCGCTGGCGCGGACAGTGGAAGCGCGTCACTTCGCGTAATGTACCGTTGCGCTGGTATTGCTGATAATCATAGACAATCAGTGAGTTGCCGCTAGACTGGCAAGGGAAGTAGCCGTAGATGGCCTTCGGTTGCAGGTAACGTTGCTGGCGTGCCTCTCGCAACATTCGTTCCAGACGTGGCTCAAATTCCTCTTTTACCAGGCGAGCGAACTCCTCGCCGTGTGACTTACCGCCCCAATGCAGACGATAGAGTGTTTTGAAGTCCATGCAGGCCGCCACATCTTCTAATCCGATACGTTCCATAACACGCGGCCCCCAGAATGGTGGTGTAGGAATAGTCGGTGCTGGTTGGATGCTGGCCGAAGGTGTCTCATCTTCCGGTTCACTCACTGCATGTTGTATAGGGAGTGTAGTCTTCTTCTGGCGTTCGCGTAGCGCCTCTTCCTTGATGCGTTTGACGTAGACAGCGCGCTCTTCTGGCGAGGCCGTGAGTTTATCAACAATCTCCAGACCCTCGAAGGCATCACGCGCATAGAAGACGCCCGGCTCATAAGCGGTCGGTGTCTCTGACTCTGGGCCATCTACGAACAGGATGCGTCGCCCGTAGGAACGGTTGATGGCGGCCCCACCGACGATGACGGGGAAATTCAGGCCGCGCTTATGGAGTTCTTGTACGCAGAGCGGCATCTGTTTTGAGGTGCTGACCAGCAAGGCAGAAAGACCGATGGCATCGGCTTTGACCTCGATGGCTTTATCGAGGATGGTATTGAGCGGAACCTGTTTGCCCAGGTCATAGACGGTATAGCCGTTGTTGCTCAGGATAGTGTTGACCAGATTCTTACCGATGTCGTGAACGTCGCCGAAGACCGTTGCCAGCACCACTTTCCCCTTTGTATAGCCCTCTTTTTTCTCCAGGTATTGTTCCAGGTGGGCGACTGCCCGTTTCATCACCTCCGCCGATTGCAGCACAAACGGCAGGATCAGTTCTCCGGCTCCGAAGCGGTCGCCTACATCCTTCATGGCGGGCAAGAGGACGGTATTGAGAATATTGACGGCGGCCTCACTCTGTTTGACCTGCATGGTTTCAGCACGCTCTGCAATGAGGGTATCGATCAATGGCTCAATGCCTTCTTTGTGGCGATGGAGAATCTGCCAGTGAATGCGTTCGGCGGTATTCATACCCTCGGTGGGATCGATCTTCTCTTTGCCCGCGCTCTGCTGTGAGCCATGTTCTTCAAAGTAGGCGATATAGTGCGACAGGGCGTCGGAGCGATTGAAGATCAAGTCCTCGGCAAGCTGGCGCTGCTCGCTGTCGATCTCGGCATAGGGCGTGATATGCGTCGGGTTGACAATAGCCATATCCAGGCCCGCTTTCACAGCATGATAGAGGAAGACGCTATTGAGGATGGCGCGCGCGTGCGGTTTCAGTCCGAATGAGACGTTGCTGACACCGAGAAGGGTCATGACACCGGGCATCTCTGCTTTGATCTGCGTCAGAGCGTTGAGCGTCTCAATAGCGGCTGTTTGTAGCTCTTCCTGGCCAGTAGTGACGGGAAAAGTGAGCGGGTCAAAGATCAGCGCGTTGGGGGGCAATCCATATTCATTGACGCAAATATCGTAGATGACGTGCGCGATCTGCACCTTACGCTCGGTCGTCTTGGCCATACCGATCTCATCGATGGTCAGCGCAACTACTGCTGCTCCGTGTTCGAGTGCCAGTGGCAGCACGTTTTCGATGCGCTGGCGGCCTGTCTCCATATTGATTGAGTTAATGATAGCGCGCCCAGGATAGATTTCCAGGGCTGACTTGATGACGCTGGCCTCAGTCGAGTCAATCACCAGGGGAGCCTCGATCCCCATTGAGAGCTTTTTGACAGTCCTCGCCATCTGTTCTGGCTCATCGGTGCGTTCGGTCAATGCCACCTGCACATCCAGCACATGCGCGCCGCCCTCGACCTGCTCACGGCCAATGGCGAGAATAGTGTCGTAATCATCCTTCAGTAAGGCTTGTTTGGCCTTGCGACTGCCCTGAGCGTTGACACGCTCGCCGACCAGCAAGGGGGGCGGGTCTTGCTGCATGGCGACGGCGCGAATGCCACTGGAGACGAAGGAGGGTGTGAAGCTCCTGAAATCTTTATTGAGAATATTGTTATCGGCGATAGGACGAGCGCGTCGTGGGGCCTCGCGGGAGGCTTTAACGATGGCGCGCAGATGTTCATGTGAACTGCCGCAGCAGCCGCCAATGATGTTGACACCGAACTCGGTGATAAATTCGCGTAGCGCTGCCGCCATCGGCTCTGGCTCCATCGGATAGACTGCCTGCCCGTTGACATTGAGCGGGATACCAGCATTGGGAATAGTTGAGATGGGCAGTGGGCAGTTTTCCGCCAGGAAGCGTACCGGCTCGCGCATATATTCCGGGCCGGTGGAACAGTTAAGGCCGACGACATCAACGCGCAAAGCGACCAGCGTGGTCATGACGGCGGCGATGTCTGTGCCGAGCAGCATGCGCCCGCTGGTGTCAAGTGAAACCTGAGCCTGAATCGGTACAATGCGCCCCACCTGCTGCATGGCGCGGCGCGCACCGGTGATTGCTGCCTTGACCTCCAGCATATCCTGGCTGGTTTCAATTAGTATGACGTCAACACCACCTTCCAGCAATGCGGCGGCCTGCTCGTGAAATATTTCTGCCAATTGCTGATAGGTGATCTTGCTGAGCGTCGGATCATCGGAAGAGGGCAACATGCCAGTTGGCCCTATCGACCCGGCAACGAAGCGGGGCTGCTCCGGCGTGCTGTAGCGATCAGCCAGGCGGCGTGCGAGACGCGCGGCGTTCAGATTGATCTCATGGGTGCGCGCGCCGAGGCCGTATTCATCGAGTTTGAGGCGGCTGGCGGTAAAAGAGTCGGTTTCCAGCACATCGCAACCGACCTCGAGGAAGCCAGTGTGGATCTCTTCAATGACGCGGGGTTTGGTCAGGACAAGATATTCGTTACAGCCTTCAGTTGTCTGCCCTCCATAGTCCTCGGCGGTCAACTGGTAGCGTTGGATATTCGTTCCCATTGCGCCATCATAGATTAAGACGCGCCGGGCAAGGGCTTCAAGAAAATTGCTCATATGGATCCCCTCAACTTCCCTATAAACTTTTAGTATACTTTTTCGTGAATGTTATGATTGCGAGTGTTCTGCAAGAGCTGCTACAAGTTCGCGGCAGAAGGCGGGAATATCTTCGACGACACGTCCCCAGACCATATTGCCTTCGCGAAAAGCTGGCTCGTCTACCCATAGTGCGCCCGCATTGGTTAGATCATCCTTGATGCCCTTTGAGCCGGTTGCTTTGTGCCCGCGCACGATGCCAGCCGAGATGGGTACCCAACCGCCATGACAGATAGTAGCAACGATTTTGCCGTGTGCATGTATATCGCGTACCAGTTGCAGTACTTTGGTATTGCGGCGCAATTTGTCGGGTGCCCAGCCGCCAGGAATCACAATGCCATCCAGCGTATCTGCTGCCGGAGCCTCATCGATACTGATGTCGGGTGTCATCTCTAAGCCATGTTTGCCGCGCACGGTTTCTGCCGTCAGGCCAATAACGATGACGCGTGCACCCTCTTCGCGGAGCCGCATCACAGGTACCCAGAATTCCAGGTCTTCCACTTCTGATGCTACCAGATAAGCAATAGTTTTTCCCTCTAAGCGCATAGACAGGCTCCTCTACATAAGCAAGCTAGATCGATGATTTTCAGATTCTGATGTAAGTATACCACGTAGGGAGATGGTGACAGGGAAAAGGGGAAAAAAGGCGTACCGAGCTAGCTAGCCTGTGCCTTTACCCCCTTTGATAATGAGATATGTCAATTTTCCTCTCTCGCTTATCTATTCAATTTTCCCCCGTTTTTTGTTACAGGTGACGGAGCTTTGTAGGAGCTTATCAAGATCATAATGGGATGCAATGTGGTATGAGAAGTGGGGATAGGGCGTGGCATAGACGCCCTGTACCCCAAATTTGCGTTTGAGTTCCGCCCACAGTTGCTCAACGCGCTCATAATAGGTGTTGTCAAGCAGAGAGACGATAGCGTGCATACAATGCCTACTTTACAACAATGACGGGTAGTAGCATACCCATCGCGTAATGATTGCCATAGTGGCAAGCAAATTCGATGCTCCCTGCCGGTTCTGGATATTGGAATGTGTAGGCCAGAGTTCTGATAGTGTGCGGCTTGATGTGTTCGACCAGCGCGAAGGTGACGCCCATCATACTGCTGGACATGATATGTCCGCCCATGCCTGCCGGTGAGATCATAAACTCGTGTTCCACGTTATCCTTGTTGATGATGACAAAAAAATAATGCACACCAACCTTGAAGGTGGTCATCGATGAGTGAATCTTGATGTTTTGCAGCGTAATCTGCACTAGTGTATCGCCCGCCGGTACCGTCGGTTGCGTTACTGTTGCTACCGGAGCGGCGCTGGTGGATGGTGCTGCATTACTGCCACAGGCCACCAGTAGCACAAGGCAAAGAGCCAGGGCAGACAGTGATACTGTAGATAGAAACCTGTGTTTCATAGTGATCTTCTCCAAATATTAACCTGCAAGCTCTGCGACTCTGGCGCAAAACTGCTCAATCTCATCCTCAGTATTATAGTAATGTACAGAGGCGCGTACCATGCTAGTGAGTTTGCGTGCATCCATATCGAGCAGGGTTGAACTGCGTGTCGTGACAGAGACGTTTATCTTATATACGGCAAGCTGGCGCTGAATCTCTTCCGCTTCAACACCTTCAATAGTAAACGTGACGATTCCGCACTGGATGCTGCCGCGATCATGCACGATGACGCCCGGCAATGGACTGAGCTGTGTGCGCAGTTGGTAGGCCAGTGTTTTGATACGCCGCCAGATGGTATCCATTCCCCATTGCATGGCATAGTCGATGGCAACGCCCAGGCCGATTTTCGCCGCGTAATTGGCTTCCCAGTTCTCAAAACGGCGTGCGTCAGAACGAATGGCGTAGCGGTCGGGGGCCGCCCATTCTGCCGCATGCAGATCGAGGAATGGTGGTTCCAATTGCTCTAGCATGGCGCGCCGAACGTAGAGGAAGCCGGTGCCACGTGGCCCGCGCAGATATTTTCGTCCGGTGGCGGAGAGCATATCACACCCAATCTGCTGCACGTCGAGCGGCAACTGGCCCACCGACTGGCAAGCATCGACCAGGAAGGGAATACCGGTCGCCCGCGCGATCTTTCCTATAGCCTGAATTGGCTGTACCAGCCCGCCGTTGGTCGGCACGTGGGTGATAGCGATTAGTTTCACCCGCTCGTCGATGCGTTGCTTCAGCGCGTCGAGTGAAACCTGCCCATATTGGTCGTTGGGAACTGGCTCGACAATGGCTCCGGTTTTCTGTGCAACCTGCAAGTAGGCGATATAGTTGCTGGCATATTCGGACATGGCCGTTAAAATGCGGTCACCAGCTTTGAAAGGGATGGAGTAGAAGGCCATGTCCCAGGCGCGGGTGGCGTTCTCCACGATGGCAACCTCGTCGCGTGCGCAATTGAGCAGGGCTGCTACCGCGTCGTAGACGTGTTCGACCTGTTCATGCGCGCTCTCGGCTGCCTCGTAGCCCCCTATCTGCGCCTCCAATTGCAAGTGGGCGATAATGGCATCCAGCACCGGCTGTGGCATTAATGATGCCCCGGCATTATTGAAATGTAGCACGTGTGTACAACCAGGGGTATCCTGCCGTGCCCGCGCGAGATCAAATTGCATGGTCATGCACCTCATCTCAGTGTTATCCTGGTGTTTTTCTCCATTGTAGCAGATAGTGGCGTATATGAGGATACAGCATGACACCCTGAAAAGTGCCATGCCGCTTTATGAGTTATTCACTGGACGGGAATCACTACCCGGCCCTGGCCCGTGGGGGGAAGATGTGGCCCATTGCCGATATAGCGGATGGCCGTTCCAATAGCCGTGTAGGATAGGAAGCCGACGAGTTGCCGTTGCCGACACTTTTCCGACTCCCCTCCTCCGAACCGGACGTGCCAGTTTCCCGGCATCCGGCTCTCTAGCATCAGTGTCATTCTTGACCTCCTTGAGCTTTGGCTCGCCTCATTGGTCTCCCGTAGGTGACATCTTGATGGCAGGTCCGACATAGAACGAGTGTTTTGCGTTTACGTGCGGCCATTGCCTTAACCCACTCTGGTTTCTCTCGACCTGTGTATTTTTGCAGGTCTTTGAGAGCGCGGATATGGTGGACCTCGATGTGGTCTGTGGCACCGCAATGCTCACATTCCCGCGCCAGCAGGCGCTTTTCGAGTTCCGAACGGTTATTGCCGTACAGTCGCTTTGGTTGGTCCTCTAGGGTAGCTTTCATATCCCAAATGAGCGGAATTCCTCCCCATGTTACCACAAGGGGGTCTCTCCCTTCTCTAGGTACGACGACGCGTAGCCCTTTGTAGGTTTTTCCGCCTGCTACTATCTCTTGCTGGTATTTCTCATACACTTGATTTACTGAACATTTCAGTTTCATTGCCAGCGTCTTGGCGAGTGATATTTCCATCACCCACTTCAGATACTTGAGCGTGTGCATGTTACTCGCCAGCTTGTAATAGTTGGCAATACCCCGAAATTCAAGCTGGTATTTGGTGATGATGTCGAAGACGCTCTCGTTTTCCAGCTCTGAGCGATGGATTGCCTTTCCGTTTCGCATATATTTTTGGCTATATGCGTCCCTTACGTCCTTTGGGATAGTGAGTTTAGCCCTTCCATTGATGCTTCTGCGGCTAATGGTCCCCGTTGTGCGGTTATCCTTATGCCGTTTGGTATCTGCTTGACTGGTGCTAATTTCATATCCCAGAAATCTCGCTTTTTCACTCCTTGCATTGGTGATGAGCGTCTTGGCTTCAGAGAGTTCGAGCTTGAGTTCATCTTGCAGGAACTTTCCAATTTCCTTTTTGATTTCTTCCGCTTCAGACTTCGGACCAATAAACCCCAGTAGAAAGTCGTCAGCGTATCGGACGTAACGCAATCGTCGATAATTCGGGTCTTGGGTGTCAATTGACGGCAGTTCCTGGAATTGTTTCCGTAGCCTTCTGGCTTCTTCCTTGTCTCCGTGTTTCCACTGAGCATGGTATTGCCGTTGGAGTTGGATGTATTCTGGGTTAGGCCGTTTCTTTTCACCTCTCGTGTACTTTGGGATGAGGACCGTTTCTACGTATTTGTCCAGTTTATCGAGCAGGATGTTTGACAAAATCGGGCTGATAATCCCACCTTGCGGCGTTCCGCTCAGTGTTCGTTGCCATTTCCAGTTTTCTATATATCCTGCATCGAGCATATGCTGGACGAGGCGGATGATTCTTCCATCATGAACTTTCTCCTGAAGGGTTTTCAGGATAAGTTCGTGATCTAACCTGTCGAAACATGCAGAGATGTCGCCCTCAATGAACCAGTTGGTTCCCGGCCACTTGTAATAGATTTCCCTGAGTGCAGTATGGCAACCTCGCCCTGGACGAAAGCCGTGTGAATGGTCGCTAAACTGGGGTTCGTAGTACGCGCTCAAGATAGAGCGGAGCACTTCCTGAACCAATTTATCTGACCAGGTTGGCATACCTAAAGGTCGCTGTCTCCCGTTTTTCTTCGGGATATACGTCCTTCGGGCTGGTTTAAACCGATACCGTTCATGTCGCATGGCTTCGATGATGGTTTCGATTTTCTCTTCTGACATGCCATCCACCGTTTCTTTCGTTGTCCCAGGCGTCATAGCTCCTGCGTTGCGGTAGATTTTTCCATAGGCCGTGAGGTACAGGTTTTTGTTGAACATCTGCCTGTAGACTCGTTCCAGTGGCAGACCTTTTCTGCCTCGCTCTTGGATGAGTTCCAGGTATACTTGGGTTTCCTGCATTACGCATACCTCCGTATCTTCTGAACTCCTGATACCTACTCCCCTTCGCCATGTACCGGGCTTTCTCCGGTTCGGACTACTATGAGAGTTCCGTTGTCGTAGGACTCGCGTCCCGTAGACAATCCCGTTGTTACGAGTATGGAACGTATAGTACGTTTAGGTGCCACGTTCGGTGCTTACACACTCGGTTCATTACCGAACCTCCGCCGTAGGGAGCGTTTTTGCAATCGAAGTCACTGATTGCATATTTCCATTGCGAACAACTTGCAATGTCTTACGGCGTCACCGCTTCAGATATGCTGCGGTGGGTGTGGATATCCACCAGGTCGAACTTTGGTTCGTTTTTCACTCACCATGCGTACAGGACTTGCAGAGCCAGGTCATACATATCTTCTGGCCTTCTCCGCTTTAATGCCATGCTATTTTCCTCTTCGAGTTTCCCCGTTAAGTAAGGCATCGTCCTAGAAGTCATTTGCTCCCAACTTCTCCCGTGTTTCACGGGTATTCCATATTCGCCTCTAACGGCGCACGACCTCCATCCATTCGTTGTTATGCATGAATTCAACTTTGATATCGACGCCAATGACCCCATCGGCACCTGGTTGGTCGGCCTCGAACTGCATGCGACTGAGCGCCAGTTCGCGTGCCTGATACATCAGTTGTGAATACTCTTTCAGTTCACCCTGAAAATTGCCCTTGAAGCCGGCCAGCCAGTTACGTACCGCTCCCATTGAATAGATGCAGTTGCCCAGCACCAGCCCCAGCGGCTGAAAACCCTTATCAACGACTAGCCAGAACTCCTGTCCGGTCAGGTCTGAGGTAAAGGCTCGTCCGCGATAGCCGGGTTTGACCTCCATTGCGTTGCGTGGCTCGCCCATCGAATTGCTCTCTTTCATCAACTATCAGGTCAGAACAGCCTGAGACGTTCAGTTGCCATAGAATAGAGTATAAAGCCCTCTCTGTCAACGTATGGGGATCATTACTTTTCAAGTGAGCAGTTTTATTGTATGGTAGAAAACTTGGCTCACCATATGCAACTTTGTGGGCGTGATATCAAGGTTCGGCGTGGGTTATGCTACTGAGTCGGGAAGGGATATATTTGATAACTTCACGAACTTTCATGCATTGTTCAGCCGCCCTTATAATCTCTTCTTGCTACCCATCCCTATTATGCGTACTTGATCAGGATTGTCAAGGATACCCCCCTTGACAGCCAGCTTGCCTATATGGTATATGATTCATGACTCATGTGTCATGTTCACATAGAGAACTTCACAACCCTGTTTCGATGAGAGGTTTTTTCAAATTGAGTTGCTCGTCGCGCCTCTCATATCGTACTCCATCAGGAGGTTGTTATGTCCAGGTTTTTGCGCTATCTTATCGCATTCGTACTAACACTGGCGTGTGTCTGTTCTGTTGTATTTCTGTCCAGTTGGCATGCTCATGCCAGCAGTAGTGGCACCTTCACGCAGTACACCTATAATGGGCCTGCCGGAAGTCGTCCCTATTATGTCTATACTCCTGCCAACTATCAAGTTGGAAAAGCCGTACCTCTAATTGTCATGTTGCATGGATGTACGCAAACCCCAACCGATTTTGCCAATGGGACACAGATGAATGCGCTGGCAGACCAGGATCAATTCATTGTGGTGTACCCGCAGCAAACCAGTACCTATAATTCTCTTTCATGCTGGAACTGGTTTCAGCCTGCTGACCAGTCACGAGGTAGCGGTGAGCCAGCCATTATTGCCGGTATTGTGCAGACTGTCGAGCAGGCAACCTCACAGTGGACTATCGACACTAATCGGGTCTATGTAGCCGGTCTTTCGGCAGGAGCGGCTATGGCGGTTATCATGGGCGCAACCTATCCTGATATCTTTGCTTCTATTGCCTCGGCGTCGGGACTGGAGTATCAGGCGGCGACCTCAGAAACGGCAGCCACGACGGCGGAGATGCAAGGTGGCCCTGATCCCACGACGCAAGGTCAGGCAGCCTATCAAGCAATGGGGAGTGCGGCTCGCGTCGTACCGACGATTGTCTTTCAGGGGGAGAGCGACTACACTGTGTATCCCATCAATGGCGATCAGGTGGTCGAACAGTGGATGGAGACAGATCATCTGGCCTCCAATGGCAGCTACAACGCCAGCTTTAGTAGTCCCACGACTACTACAAATGGGCAAGTTCCCGGCTCTGGTGGCCACTCTTATACTGTGCAGACATGGAATGATAACAACGGGAACGAGATAGAAGAGTACTGGAAGATCAACGGTATGGGACATGCCTGGTCTGGTGGTAGCAGCAGCGGCTCATACACTGACCCTAACGGGCCGAGTGCTACAAACGCCATCTACACCTTTTTCATGAATCACCCGATGCATCCAGGCTCTGCCACCCCCACTCCCACACCCGGCACAACGCCGACAGCCACTCCTACCCCCACGATGACTCCAACGGCCACACCCCCAGCTATAAGCTGTCAGGTGCAGTATAGTGTGGTTAGCACCTGGCCCGGTGGCTTCCAGGCGGGCCTGACAATTACCAATACTGGAACAGAGGCTATAAACGGTTGGACTCTGCAATTTGCTTTTGCTAATGGACAGACCATCACCCTGGGATGGAACGGCAATTTTTCGCAAACTGGTAGTGTCGTCACAGTGACGAACCAATCGGTAAATAGCACTATACCGGCAGGTAGCTCATTAGCTGTAGAACCGGGGTTCCAGGCTACCTGGAGCAATACAAATTCTCCACCAACCTCATTTACGCTCAATGGCTCAGCCTGTAGTATTGGGTAGACGGGCTGAGTAGTGTCAAGTAGCGCCTCTGCTCTTCAGAATGCAATTTTTGAAGAGCAGAGGCACCTGGCAGAGAGCAGTGTTCATCTAACAGAGATGGACTTATCAGGGAGATGAGTCCGGCAGATCAACAGACGCCATCTGTACCATGAGGCACGTTCATACAAACCTGGCTCCTGGTGAGATAACCGGTGTTGATGATCTCGGAGAGAATATTGCTGCTATCGACCAGTACGGGAGTTTCGAGGACAGAAGGGATGAGGCCGCCATCGTAGGTAGCCGTCTTTCCATTAATCAAACTGGCGGTAGAGCTGCCGTCGTAGATCGCTTTCACCAGCTTGCCGGTTGCCTGGGCCTCCAGAGAGATGGGTTTGTAGACCGTCATGCTCTGGTATCCCAGCAGGATATTGTTGATTCCCTGGGCGGTTCCGTCCTGGCCTGTCACCAGCACCTTGCCGTTCAGATGGACTGCGGTTAGCGCGGCAATCACTCCAGCGGCCATACTATCGTTGGCAACATATGCGATCTGAATGCTGTTGTTATCCAGTATTGCCGCCGCTTCGGACTGAGCGATATTGTTATCCCAGTTGGGAGTAAATATCTCAGGTAGGCTTTGCAGTCGTATACCATCGGTCATTTTCAGACCGGCCAGATAGGGATCCAGTACCTGATGCGCTCCTTCGCTAAAAAGGAGCGCGTTATTATCGGTTTGTGAGCCGCTAATCATCATCATGTTTACCGAGGTGCTGCCGTTCTGAGCATAATTCTGGTAGTGACTGACAATGTAGTCGGCCTGGAGTTCGCCAACCTCGATATTGTTAAAAGAGACATAGTAGTTCAAGCTGTCCGACTCGATCATGCGGTCATAAGCAATCACTGGAACATTTTGTGCCCTGGCCTTCTGGACAATGGTTGCAGCGGCTACGCTATCATGAGCGCCAACGATCAGGATGCAATCTCCGTTGGCAAGGTCTGTTTCGGCCTGTTGTTCCTGGAGATTGGAGTTATTCTGGGCGTTATTATAATCGATATGCACTCCCGGAATAGCATTTTTAATGGCCTGGATCAGCAGAGGACGATCCTCTGTCTCCCAGCGTGGCGAGGAGATTGTTTCGGGAAGTAGAATGCCGACTTTCGTGCAGCCTTTCCCCCCCTGCGTAGCATAGGGGCCAGGGGTAGTGCTGCTATTGCAGGCCGCCAGTAGTAGCGTGGCCAGAAGGAAGGCACTGATCAGAGAAACACGTGTCCAGGCGTCTTGCCGGAATACAGGTACGATTTTCATTGCATTTTTCAAGGCTATTCTCCTACCACACGGCGCAGTTGTGCGATAACTTCTTCCAACTGAGAAGCAGCATCCGAGGCAGCGGCGGCTCCCGAAAGAACCTGTTCGGTGATCTGGCTCGTTACCTGGATTGCGGTAGACAATCCCCGGCTGCTGCGCTCCTCGTGCGCATTTGCTTTTATGATATAGTCCGCGGCTCTAAAGATTTCGAGCAGATAATGCTGCCGTCTCTCAAGGTCAAACCTCTCCCAGTTTTGCATCAAATCTTGCACAACCTCTTCCAGTCTCTGTGCGGCTGTACTGCTGGCCTTTGCGTAGTATTGGACCGATTGCAGACCTGTCTGAGCCGACTCAACAATCCACTTCTGCTCCTTGGCCCTGGCCTCTTCGCGGGCGGAGAAGACTTTCAGCGTTTCGCTGTTCTTCGTAAGAGAAGCGACTGATTGCAGGAGAGGTCTGGTGGTGCTTCGACCAACCAGCAGACCGACGATACCGGCCAGCAAGGTGACAACAACCGCGATAATCAACAGGTAGATATCCTGCTGGCTGGCCGCGCCGGTGATGGTACTGACAGGCCGCAGAACGATGTAGGTCCAGGGGACCACTTGAACCGGAATCTGGTAAGCCTCATACGCTTGTGTTTGCTCTACCGGGTTGAATTGGTAAGAGGTTTGTTGTCTTGTGTCAATCTTCTGGGCCAACGTGGCATCGAAGTAGGTACTTGTATTGACGACACCATTGCCATAGAGGCCCTCTTGCTGGATCGTATGCTGAAATTGTGGTGAGAGAGGTTTAATAGCTTTAAAAAGCAGGGCTGGCAGAGTGGTTAAAGTCGTATCGGTGTTAGTGTAGGCGATACGCACCCCATTCCCATCGATGACTACTGCGTAACTGCCCGTTGCAGCGTTGGTTTCATTATTGACCGCCGTCCATATCTCATTCAGCGTCAAGGTCGAACGAGCAATGCCGTCCACCTTTCCGTTGCCTGGGTTGACGAGAGAAGTATAGATATCAATATATGCCGTACCGAGGCTCCGATTAAAATAGACGTCGGAAATGACTGTTTTATAGGGTTTCTGCAGCTGTGAGAGAATGGCCGGAGGGATATAATGCCCGGCGCGCTCGGAGGGGGTTGTTGGGGTCTTCGGATAAGAAAGAAGAAAATTCCCCTGTGCATCCAGGAGCGTCCAATCGGTATAGTTTGAGTACAGGCTGTATCCTAGCTGCAATTCATTTCGCGCTTGATCAGTATATATTGTGTTACCGGAGAGAACTTGCTGAATAGCATAATATGCCCCTACAGCTTCAAGGTCCTGTTCGCGGGCAATCAACAGCGAATTAATTGCCTGCTCATGTGAAATAGCATCATTCGCCATCTCGGCGAGAGCCTGCGAGGTCAGGGTTGGACGTAAGATAACTTCGCTACTGATAATAGTAATCATTAGTGGTAGTATCACCGCAGCTATGAGCAAGGCGGATATACGTACTGTTAGAGAGATACGCTTGCGAGAACCGGGTAAGCGTTCCTGTCTTCCTTGCATGGAAGGCTCCCTTCTTGGGTTGGTGGCTATTGTTGAATCAGGCCTGCCCGTTCTAGAGCATCAAGCATGACCTGGACTTCTTCAGGGTCGCGTGCCATCAAACGCGCCAACTCGCTCAGGCTTCTTTGCCCGTTCACCAGCAAGAGCAGGCGGCGATAGGCCCGCTCAAGCTGCAATGGTGGAGGATTCGCCAGGGCCGCCTCGCCAGCTTGCAAGCGTCTGGGGAAAGGGGATGACCATGCCATGTTATGAGAATCGGCAGCATTTTGCGGGTGCTGAGGGAGTGGCCTCGTGGGTATTCTGGGGAAGGATTGAGAACGGCTCTGTAACACCTCTGGTTCAGCGTCACCGGCATCTATAAAAGAAAAACGGCAGCTTCTCCAGGTTTTGAGGTAATTGAATGCGCGCACGCCATCGTACTGATTTACCCTGGCATCTACAACCCGACCATTCACGAATACAATGGAGCCTTCTTCTCTTGTTTGGCCTACCATTCGCTCTACGGTAAGCGTTCCACTGCGGTATCCAAGTTGTAGAACCTGGATAATATCCGCAAGATTGTCTGTCAGCGTTTCTCGTTGCGGTTGTTGCATATATATCACCCTGGTCGCCAATGACCCCAAATAAGAGAAACCACCCACTTCGCCAGATTACTTCATCATATGTGGCCTGGCTATTAAAATAAAATACCCTGAAATAGTCCCGGAAGGCCTGGCGAATCCCTGCTTCTCAGCCTTTACTGTTCTCACCCATGTAGGTGAGACAGAACTGAGATTGGGATAACGTTCCAGCCTTGTGAGAACGGTCTGTGGATAGTCTAATATAGCGTATATTTTACACTGATTCTATGCTTTGTCAAATGGCTGTGTTGTCCGATTCCCCCTTTGACATTTTGCACAGAATACGGTAAAGTACATGTGTTCGATAAAGAGCTAACGCACTACATTTATATCGTGTCCATATAGGGGATTGTATTGTTATGACCACGCCCGCGCGCCGACAATATCTGGAGATGAAGAGCAAGTATCCAGACGCGATCTTGCTCTATCAGATTGGCGATTTTTATGAAACCTTCGACGAAGATGCGCAGATTACGTCGCGTGAACTGCAAATTGTATTGACGCAGCGTTCCTATGGCAAGGATGAGCGCGTGCCTCTGGCCGGTATTCCGGTTCACGCGCTGGAGAATTATGTCGGGAAACTGGTGCAGCGTGGGTATAAAGTGGCTATTTGCGATCAGGTCAGTGAGCCGAATGGCCGGGGACTGGTCGAGCGCGCCGTGACACGTATTCTCACGGCGGGTACGCTCTCTGAACCCAATCTGTTGCCGGCGAAACAGAATAATTATCTGGTAGCGATTGCCAGAGGACGCACGCAAACAGGACTTGCAGCGGTCGATGTCAGCACGGGCGAGTTCATGGTCACATGGTTTGCAGCGACCGAACTGCCCGTTGCACTCGATGCCGAGTTGCAACGCTTAGCTCCTGCCGAATGCCTGCTGCTGGAAGGTGACGCGCCGACGCAGTATCAGTTCTCCTCAAAAACGGTGACGATTACCCATTGTCCCTCTTATTTTTTTCAGCCCGAAGCGGCGCAGACGCGCTTGTGCCGTTTGTTCGGTGTACAATCGCTGGTCGCGTATGGCTGCGCGGAGTCGCCCCAGGCTATCGCGGCAGCGGGCGCGATAGTGGCCTATCTGGAGAAGATGAACGAAGCCTTGCTGCCCTTGCTGACGGGCCTGCGCTCGTATCGCACAAGCAACTATATGATTCTGGATGCGCACACGCAACGCAACCTTGATCTTCTGCAAGGACCACGCAACGGCACAGTGCATAGCAGTTTACTTGGTGTGCTTGATCGCACGATCACACCAATGGGGGCACGCCATCTACGCAAAATCCTGACGCAGCCCCTGCTCGACCTGCGCCTCTTGAATAGCCGTCTGGATGCGGTTGAAGAACTGTACGAGAGTCCGGCGCTACGTAGCCGTTTTACCATGTGCCTGCAAGCCTTTGGCGATGTCGAGCGTATCGCGGGCCGTATTCGGCAAGGTAACGCTGTACGCAACGAGGTGCTGGGCTTATGTGACTATCTGGGCATCATTCCACAACTGCGCGATCTGCTCCTGGGTTGCAATGCCACTCTGATGCACGAACTGGCCGATGAACTGGATGCCTGCCCGGAGGTAGCCGATCTAATTAAGCGCGCGCTGGTGCGTCCCGGCGATAACGATGATGATGAGGAGAGCCGCCTGATTCGCCCCGGCTTTCATACCGAACTGGATGAACTCTTTGCCTCTATCCGTGACTCGCGGCGCTGGATGCTCTCGCTAGAAGCACGTGAGCGTGAGCGCACCGGTATCAAGACGCTCAAGGTCAGTTATAACAAGGTCTTCGGCTACTATATTGAAATTAGCAATGCCAATCTCAAACTCGTGCCGCCGGACTATATTCGTAAACAAACACTGGTGAACGCTGAGCGTTTTATTACGCCGGACATGAAGGAACATGAAGCGCGTATTTTAAGCGCCGAGTCGCGCATCGAGGAGATGGAGCGCAGCATCTATGCCGATCTGTTGCGCCAGATTAGCTTTTACTATCCGCAGCTCTCAACAACGGCGGTGGCCATTGCACAGGTCGATGTGCTGTTGAGTCTGGCCGAAGTGGCGGCGCATCAGGGCTATGTGCGACCAACTGTGGAGCATGGTCAGGCGCTGGAAATCATCGGTGGGCGGCATCCCGTCGTCGAGTACGCATTGGACGGCGATGTCTTTATCCCTAACGATACGCAGCTTGAAGCGGAGCATGGCTCACGGATCATCTTGCTCACCGGCCCGAATATGGCTGGTAAATCAACGTATCTACGGCAGGTCGCGCTGATTACGTTGCTGGCGCAGATCGGCAGTTTTGTTCCGGCACGCAAAGCTCGCATCGGGCTGGTTGACCGCATTTTCACGCGCGTTGGCGCTGAGGACGATATTGCATCCGGCAAGAGTACCTTCATGATCGAGATGGAGGAGACGGCAACGATCCTGCATCATGCTACGCGCCATAGTCTGATAATTCTCGACGAAATCGGGCGCGGCACCAGCACCTATGATGGGCTGGCTATCGCGCGTGCCGTAGTTGAACACCTGCATAACGTCATCGGGGCGCGCACGCTGTTTGCCACGCACTATCATGAACTGGCCTCGATGGCCGATGAATTGCTACATTTGAGTGTGTATACGATGGCGATCAGTGATGACGAACAGGATGGCATTGTCTTTTTGCATCGTGTTGTTCCCGGCAGTATTGGCAAAAGCTATGGCGTGCATGTCGCTCGTCTGGCGGGCATGCCCCCTGGCGTTATTCAGCGTGCCGAGATGGTGCTGGCGCATTTAGAGGAGAATGCTCGTCACCATAAGCCACTGGTCGCGGAGAGCAACGGCGTTTATGCACTCACAGCACCCTATGTTGCCGACGATGACGGTAAGGGTCTGGCAGTGCCGTATGAATGGCAGAGTGAGGAGGCACGAGCCGTGGCCGCGCGGCTGGAACAGGGCGAGGAGCCGGATGTACAAATTATCAACGTCAGTTCGATCACGCCGCTGGATGCGCTCAATCTCCTCTTCTTGATGCAGAAAAAGAAAAGTATATTACGACGATGAGCCAGAGTAGTTACGATATCATGTCTATGCACTCAACCATGCAGCGCACTCCCCTTCAGACGCTTGCGCCGGAGGTGGCCGAACGTATCGCCGCCGGTGAGGTGATCGAGCGACCTGCCTCGGTTATCAAAGAACTGGTGGAGAATGCGCTGGACGCGGGTGCGCACGATATTCGCGTTGAGGTGCGCGGGAGCGGCATGCACCTGATGCGCGTCACCGACGACGGCTGCGGTATTCTTGAGCAGGAGATGGAGGCTATCGCGCGTCGGCATACGACCAGCAAGCTTACTAGCGTGGAAGACCTCGATCATCTGCGCACGCTTGGTTTTCGTGGCGAGGCGCTGGCCAGTATTGCCGCCATCTCCGAACTGACCCTGCTCAGCCGCGCCATCGAGACGGAAGCTTTGGATGAAGAGCAACCCGCGCTCTGGCTCACATGGCGTGGCGGCGAGATTGTGCAGCGCGGTCGCAAGGCGCGTCCGCACGGTACGACCGCGACCGTGCGTGATCTGTTTTACAATGTCCCGGTGCGTCTCAAATTTACTCATGCTACACGCACGGAGAACAGTCATATCACCCAGTTACTACAACGCTATGCTGCGGGCTATCCAGGTGTGCGCTTCAATCTGGTTATCGATGAGCATATCGCCTTGCAAACCAGCGGCTCCGGTGATCTGGCAACGACGCTGGCCGAACTCTATCACCTGCCCTTGAATGAGTTATTGCATCCCGTGCATGTTGCGCGTGAGCAGGTGTGCCGCATTGATGGCTATATCGGAAATCGCGTGCTGGCGCAAAATAGCCGTCAATATGTCATGCTGTTTGTGAATGGACGCTGGGTACAGGTACGCGCCTTGCAGGATGCGCTTGAAGCTGGCTACCGTCCGCTTTTACCCAGAGGTAAACATCCTCTGCTCGTCCTTCACTTGCATGTAATGCCGGAAAATCTTGATGTCAACGTACACCCGGCAAAGACGGAGGTACGACTGCTTAACGAGAGCGAGGTGACAGCCGCTTTGACGCAGGCGGTGCGCGAGGTGTTGGAGCAAAGCCCGGCCTCGCCGCAGGAGGTGCAATTTCCTGGCCCCGTGTTAGCCAGCCAGCGCCGTTTGCCGGGACCGCGTCGGCGCGGCCTGCATGTGTCTGAGTCGGCGGAGGGTTACAAAGCCGAGGAGGCGCAGCCCGGCACGAGCGAGATCATCCGGCAATTGCGTCCCCTGGCTCAATTGCAACAGGCAGTCATCCTGGCCGAAGCGCCGGACGGTAGCCTCTATCTGGTCGATCAGCATCGCGCCCATGAGCGTGTCATCTACGAACACTTCCGCCGCACCTATACCGGTCTGCGCGCTGATGACGTGCCTGTGACCGCGCATCTCTTGCTGGAGCCGGTGATTGTCGAGATGAAACGCTATCAGGCCGAGTTGTTAGAACAGCGTCTCCCAATGTTGCGCGGCCTGGGCATCGAATGCGAACGCTTCGGCGGACGCAGCTTTCTCATCCGCTCTGTGCCGACCGATGAAGATGGCGAAGGTAGCGAACAACTGGCCGCGCACTTGCAAGAACTGGCCGAAAGCGCCGCCGAAGACAGCCCCGATTGGGAAGATCACTTACTCATCAATCTCTCCTGCCGCTCTGCCCTGCGCCGTGGCCGCGACCTGAGCATGGGCGAGATGACTACGCTCCTCAAGGCACTGGCGAACGTCACTGCCCCCGCCGTCTGCCCTCACGGCAGCCCCGTCTTGCTACACTACAGCCGCTCTTTTTTGATCGAACGATTCGGGTGGTAATACCAAATTATCTGGTATTACTTGAAAAAAATATCCTTACTTTGAGTAAAATACGTGTATCATAGTCCGTATGATCGAGGTTAGGAGGATTACTATGCAGGAATATGAAGCAACCGTGACGGAGAAAGGTCAAGTTACCATCCCGCAAGAAATTCGCCATCTTATAGGTTTGCATCCACGAGATAGGGTGCGTTTTACTGTTGAGGGCCACGTTGTTAAGATTAGTTAGGAGATAGCGATGCGTTTTTTAGATACTGATATCCTCTTGCGTTATCTTACAGGGGATGATGTAGATAAAGCAGAAAAAAAGCTCTTGCTCTGTTACTGCGTGTTGAAAAAGGTGAAGAGAAAGTCATGACTTCACCTCTAGTTATTTTTGAAACTATTTTTACTTTACAAAAGATGTATAGGGTACCGAGACAGAAAATTAATGAGCATGGTACTCTTGTGGGGAGCCATGCTCATTGTTGGGTGGACAATATTATTGATAAAAGCAACTATATAATTGATAGTAGCAAGTAAACAGTTGCCTCTGTTAGACAAATACAGAAATTGTGTTAGAAGCTTCCAAATCGCGGTAGCAACAATCAAACAAGCTGCAATTTCTAGTAGCGTTTGTGATGAAAGAGCCATAAGACTGGCGCTCCTTTCTATGATATGCGAGAACCATCCTATAATTCGTCATAATCTTCATATAGCCATAAATATCTCTTCTATTCGACTTTTCTAAATAGAGAACGCTTATCTGACATAAATTTTGCATTGAGAAAGTGTGATATGCTCACAAAGCCTCGTGGGGAGTATCCATTATTTATGGGTTCGGTTGGCATCTGGTAGCAAGCGCTGTCTCTACCGCGTGTAATAATTTCTTATAGTCGATAGAGGAAAAGTCGGTAGTGTCGAGTTCGTAGAGGGTGCCACCGATTTCGAGTGGTACGATGCGACCTTGCAGAAGAATGGGCGTGAGTTCGTTCAACGCATTGGCATCGACATGGCCGGGATGGCGCTCACTCGACCGGGCCATGAAACGCTGAACGAGAGTGGGGCCGTCGCAGGTGCAGAGAATCTGGAAGGCGGTAAAGGGGTGGCGCTGGTGCAGGCAGAGAAAATCTTCTGTATCTCGTGGATGCATGAAGTTGCTCTCGCTAATGAACGATTGACCGGCACGTAGTTGTACTTCCATTAGCGAGAAGAGGACGGCGATACTGGCCTTGCTGAGTTTACGCGACCATTCGCGGTCGCTCCAGCCTAAAGTGTCGAAGAGAATCTCTTTGATGGCATCTTTGCGTAAGAGCGGCAGGTGCAACTGGTCGGCCAACCACTGCGCGATAGTGGTTTTGCCGGTGGCGGGTAGGCCGGTGACGATGATAACGAAGGGTGTGTGCATGGTCATCTCGTAAGTGCCTTCACGATGATCTCGGCCACGATCAGGAAAAGCAGGTCGAGGAGCAGGAGAACGGTGAGGGCGAAGTCGGTGTGGGCAGCAATCAGCGTTGCGATGTTCAGCACAGTGGACAGGTAGTGGGCGTACCAGCAAAGCACGAGCAGCAGGACGGCCAGCAGGAGCAAGCCGCCGACCAGATAACGTGCGCCATACCAGTCCTGGTGGCTGGGCCAAAGTTCTGAGGTGACGGTGAGAATGAGGTAAGGAGTGAAGGTCAGTGTCCACCAGGGCCAGCCGGGCTGCAGGAGATGAAGGTGGTTCTGGCTGTCGAGGGGTAAATCCCACAGATTATAGCCTGTAGCGGCCCAGTAGAGGAAGATCAGCATGGCTGTGCCACCGAAGAGCGGCGCGATACCGCTCAAGCCATCGCCGATGTAGCTCATGAGGCGTCCCTGCGGGCGTACATATTGCACCTCGCCCAGTTGCAACGACTGGCGTCCGCCCTGTCTTACCACCCGCCCGTTGCCGTTGCGTTGTAGGGTTGGTTTGACGCGGAAGAAGGTAATACTGGTGATACGGAATCCGAATGGATAGAAGAGCAGGACAACAAGAGCGTGGCTGAGTTCGTGTAGAATCACGCCTGGAGCGTTGAGCCAGAACCAGAGCAGCAACCCGCGCTCACGCATGGTTGTGTAGCCGATGATATCGACGCGCCTCCGTAGAGCTTTGCGGGTCAGGCGTAGTAGCAGGAATAGCCCAAAGACCCCGGCGATCAGTAGCCAGGATTGATACGGTGCTATGGCGGCCATCAATGCTGTGTTATCCATCGTCCCTGCCATTCACGATTCATCCATGTTGCAATTTGTATTGTAGACGTTCGTCCAGGTAGCGTCAATGTGCAATTCTGTCCGGCTCCCGCTCATCAGTTCTATCATCCTCCTGCGCGGCTTTTTTTGCCTGTTCCGGCAAAACATATTTTCGCTCATAGTAGAGGCCCCAGAGGCCAAAGGCAATAATAGCGACAGAAAGCAGGTAGAGAACGCGACTGATGCCGAAACTGTCGGCGATGATACCGATAAAGAGAATGATGGGAATGGAGCAGGCGCTGTAAAAAGCCAGTTGTAAAGAAATGATACGTCCTTTAATCCAGTCGGGCGAGAGTTCCTGCATAGCCGTTTGTGAAGGGATATTCACAAAGTCGAGCGCAAGACCGGCGGCGAAGAGAATGACCATGATAATGATCAGCAATAGAGGATTGCCGTTCCAGTACTGTGGGTCTAGTACGCGGAAGAGCCAGGTGATCAAGGGAGTAATTGTGGTGGCAACGGCCAGGCCCACAGTGCCGATAAAGATAGTGCGGGAAGCACCGAGACGGCGCGTAATACGCGGCATCAAGATCGAGCCACCCACCAGTCCTACACCGGCGGGGGCGAATACGAGCGACATTGCATTGGGCGGGAAGCCCAGCAGGTTGGTGACAATCGGCGTGGCGATCTGACTGATGACCAGCAGTAGCACGCCCGCAAAGGAGAGTTGGAGCATGGAGAGAAAGAGTGCCGGGCGTGTGCGAACGAAGCTCCAGCCCTGCAAGGTTTCACCCCAGATGTTACCCATAACCTCAAGGGGTTGGGTGCTACCGGTGGATGAAGGGTGTGATCGGTGATCGAGCTTTTCAGCAGGAATGAGCGAGACAAGTAGGGCGCATAGCAGGTAGAGGAGACCGATAATGACATACAGTTGGATCACCGAATCGACGGTGAAGTGGTAGAGATGGAACGTGGGCAAGAGGGCAATCAGTACGGGGGCAAAGATAATAAAGCCTAGTGCTTGTGAGAGCATCAAGGTAATGTTAAAGAGTGAGAGCGCGGGCATCAGTTCAGACTCATCGACCAGTAGGGGGATGGACGAGCCTTCAGCGGGCGCGAAAACCTGCGCGATGATTGAGATTAAGAGCGTCAGCAGGTAATCGGGCAGCAGATTGTGACGATTGAAGAGGAGTGAGATGACAAAGAGGAAAGCGGCTACGGCCCGTAGACAGTTGCTTGCCCATAGGATACGGCGTTTGTTCATGCGATCAACAACGACACCTGCTGGTGCGCCCACTAGCACGGCGGGGATACTGAAAATGATAATGGCTAAGCCGATTAGCGTCGCTGAATGAGAGACTTCAGCAATCAGGACGATCAACGCATAGTTTGAGGCGTTGAAGACCGTCATCGAGATGAGTTGAGCCAGCCACAGGTATAAAAAATTCCGCTTTTTGAGCAGCGTGCGAAATCCCCCGCTACGGTTGACGCCAGTCATCGGCACTCTCCCTTATTAAATAGATATGCTATTATTATGCATCATCTCCAAAGAAGTCGTCTTCGTTCCGCTCGATGCGGGGGAGCCGCTGTTTGGTACGGCGCTCAACCTCTGAGCGCGGGAGCAGTACTCGCCGTCCACATTTCTCGCAGCGCAAGCCAATATCGGCTCCCAGGCGCACGACCTCCCAGTCATAGCCTCCGCAGGGATGTTGTTTGCGCAAGCGCAGGCGGTCACCTAGCGCAAATTGCATTGGCTCCATAACTTTTCTGCTCGCCCCACTCTCTTGTGTTCTTAACTATGTGCGATAAAGTCCATGTTCCTGAATATAGTGCTCAACCGCTTCTGGTGTCTGATACTTGATCGGACGCCCCTCAGCGACACGTTGACGAAGGTCGGTGGCCGAGATTTCCAGTTGCGGCGCTGGAATGACGCGCAGACGCTGCATAATGCCGGGAAGACGTGCCTCTAATAGATCATTATAGGCTGGTTCTTCCACATAACCCGGTCGTCGCACAGCCACCAGATAGTCAAGCTGTGCGAGAATGTCGAGCGGTTTGTACCAGGTATGCAACTCTTCCAGGCTATCCCAGCCGATCACAAAATAGAGTACGACCCCCTTTCCCCACTGTTGGCGCAGTTGACGCAGCGTCTCGGCGGTATACGATGGTGTTTCTCGATCTACCTCGATACGCGAGAGCGAAAAATAAGGGTTAGAGGCGATTGCCAGCTTCACCATCGCAACACGGTGTCGGCTCTCCGTCACAACGCGCCTGGGCTTATGTGGCGGTTTGCCGGTCGGGATGAACACCATCTCGTCGAGGTGTAGCACGGCCCGTGCTTCTTCTGCGATGACAAGATGTCCGTAGTGGATGGGGTCGAAAGTACCACCAATCAGACCGACATGCCGCGTTGCCGATGTTGTTCTATATTCTTCCAACGAATCAACTCCCCCTTAAGGAACAGTGTGGATGATTACACGTTACCCAGTGGCTCGCTGACCTCTAAATCCGCGTCGGGCAAAACTTTATGTAACGTATATATTACGTCTGAAATGACAGAAAGTTGTCTACTCGGCACCCAGAAGCGCACCTGCACGATAGCTTGTTTATCAGTGTTGTAGCCTTTGAGCAGCACCTGTGGCTCCGGTTTAGGTCTGACCGCTTCAAGTTCTTGAATAGCCTTGAGAATCTGTTGCGGTGTTTCATCTTTTACAAAATTCTCTTCGGCCAGTTTGGCGGTGATGATGACTCGCCTTTCCATATAGTGTGTGTTGTTGACAACAACGCCTCCGAAGACCAGCGCGTTAGGAATAGAGACCTCTTCACCGCTGATTAAGCGCAGGCGCGTGGCGCGCAACTGCACGTCCTCGACTGTGCCTGTATAGGGGACGGCCACCGCGCTGGTAGTGCTGATCTGATCGCCGATATGAAAGGGGCGTTCAATCAAGATGTAGAAGCCACAGACCAGGTCTTTCAATATATCCTGAATGGAGAAGGTAATAGCGACAGTAACAACGCTGAGAGCGGCCACAGGGACGCTAAGCGAGATGTTCCAGAGGGAGAGTATCCAGAAGGCGATCAATATCAGCGTGAGGATATAGAAGATACGTCCGATGAGGGTGCGCGTATTAATGTCGATGCGGTTAGTACTCAGGCCACGCATTATCACAGCCTGAATAGTGCGGGCTGCGCCGATGCCGAGCGCAATGAGTAGAAGAGTGCCGATGACCTCTCCGAGAAGAGCAGCGACATTAATATGTAATTGTAGTTGTAAACTTCTCCAGTAGTCGAAAAAGATTGCCGGGTGCCAGACAATTGGAATAGCCAGGGCGGCAATCAATAGCGGCACTATGACAATAAGCACACCAAGCGTCTGAATGATCCAGTTGTCGAGGACGGTGTTATGGAGCCGCCGAACCGCCTGACGGCGTAGCAGCCAGCCAATAAGCAGTGCGACCAGGATGGCCGCGATTGTCAGGATGATTTGTAATGTCAGGCTCATCGTCTCTATAATCTGTGCGTTGGTGGTGCTATTAAGATGTGATATGAAAAACATAAGACCGAACAAATCCTCATAGGGGCATTATACATCCTCAATCCTCTTCTCATCCACATGGCCTTGTGCCCAATAGTTTTTATCTCAACTGCTGTTTTGCTATCGAGCGCATTATATCATGCGGTTGCTTTTGCAGATGGTTGAGTAGCTCTTTTGGGGTAATCGGCTCTTCCTGGCTAAGCAGCGCGCAACTGGCGGCCAGGCGTCCTGTGACCTGAGCTGGGGAGAGACCGGCGGCGCGTAGCGGTTCCAGCCCCGTGCTTTGGGCGCGTTTCGCCATGCGCTGACCCTGCTCGTCGAGCATGAGTGGCACGTGTGCGAAGCGAGGCACGGGAAAACCAAGCAATTGGTAAAGGAGAATCTGGCGTGGAGTGGAAGAGAGCAGGTCGGCTCCGCGCACTATCTGGTTGATATGCATGAGGGCATCATCAACTACAACGGCAAACTGATAGGCGAAAATGCCGTCGGAGCGATAAATAATGAAGTCACCGACGGTTTGCTGCACGTGTTGCGTGATCGGCCCGGCGATTTCGTCAGTAAATGCAATCAGGCGCTCGTCATCCACGCGCAAGCGCAAGGAAGGGCGACGCCCGCGTGCTTCATAGGCACGGCGCTGAGCTGCGCTTAAATGGCGACATGTGCCGGGATAGCGCGGGCCTTCTTCGCCCTGCTGTGCGCTAGCAGCCTGAATTTCTGCTCGGCTGCAATAGCAGGGATAGAGCAGGCCGCGCTCCTGTAGTTGTTGAAGATAATGCCGGTAAATCTCTATGCGCTCACTCTGGGTATAGGGAGCATAGGGGCCGCCATAATCAGGCCCTTCATCCCAATCCAGACCCAGCCAGCGCAGGTCGGTCAGCATGCGTTCTGTTGCGCCGGGGCGGGTGCGTGGACGATCCAGGTCTTCAACGCGCAGCACAAATTGGCCGCCCTCTATTCGGCTAAAGAGCCAGGCCAGCAAGGCGGTGCGCAGGTTGCCCAGGTGCAGGTCGCCGGTTGGACTGGGGGCGTAGCGACCGCGTGTTAGCGATCTTGCCGGTAATGCAGACATTTCTCAGACCAGGGGCATGTATCCGCCACCATCGGTGTCTGTGTGGCGGGATAGACATCGAATTTTGCCAATAGCGAGACCAGCGTGCAGAGCGGCAGACCGACGACATTAAGATAGCAGCCATCAATACGTTCGGTGGGCTGAAATTGTGGATGCTGAATGCCGTAAGCGCCGGCTTTATCGAGTGGGTCGCCGGTAGCGATATAGGCGTCAATCTCTGCGTCGCTATAGGGGCGCATCAGGACCGGCGTGCTGCAACTGTCGCTGTATAACACAATCTGGCCATCATGCGCGGTGCAGACCACGACGCCCGTTATGACACGGTGCCAGCGACCGCGTAGTGCCTGTAGGAGTTCGCGCGCGTGCGCCTTATCGCGTGGCTTACCCAGTTCTTTACCGTCGAGAATAACGGTGGTATCGGCGGCAACCACGAGCCGATTAGCTGCTTCGGGCAGGGTCAGGGCCATGATGGCTTTGTGCGCGGCAGTCCAGACGCCCAGTCCCTCAACGGGGCCGGTGTAGTGCTGTTGCGCTGCTGTCTCATCAGTGGGCGAGATGCCGACGGTGTAGGGGAGACCAAGCTGAGTGATGAGCTGGCGACGACGCGGTGAGGCTGAGGCCAGCAGTAAAGGTAACAGGCTACTCATGCAGTACAATACTCCAGAATTGCTACACATTCGATATGCGCTGTGTGGGGAAACATGTCCAGCGGCTGTACCGAGCGCAGTTGGTAGACAGGCGCGGATTGTCCATGACAGAGGATGTCGAGATCGTGGGCCAGAGTCGAAGGTTCGCACGATACATAGACGATGCGTTTAGCCGGGTGACGCAGCAGCGTCTCCAATACGGAAAGCTGGCAACCAGCACGCGGCGGATCGATGACGAATCCGTCCAGGGGCATTGCCAGCGTGGGCAACACGTCTTCCACCTTGCCCTTGAGAATCTCCACGTTCTCCACGTGGCGCAGATTCCACTGTGCGTCCTTAATCGCGCTGGGTGACTCCTCAATGGCGATCACGTGCTTGACATAGCGCGCGAGCAACAAGGCAAAGGTGCCGACACCGCAGTAAGCATCCACGACCGTCAATGGTTGGTAGACTGGTGCGGCTGTTTCCTGCTCGTTGGGTAGCGTGAGCAAGCCGCGTAGCACCATCTGCATCATCTTCTCAGCCTGTGCACTATTCGTCTGGAAGAACGAGCTTGGACGAATACGGAACGTTTCGCCACAGAGTCGCTCTTCCATTGTCTCGGCGCAAAGCGTGATACCTGTTTTGGCCAGTTGTTGCGCCACCTCTGGGGGTTGCTCAGGCTGTATCAGCATCTGATGAGTCGCTGTGCCATAGCGAATGAGTACCTGTGGACGTGGATTCACACGCTGGCTGACAATGTGCAGTGCCTGGTTAATCTGCTCGTGTGCGATGGGGCAGTGGCTGAGCGGCAGCACGCGATGTGTGCCTCGTGCTGTCAAACCCACCTGACCATTGCGGTTGACCGAAAAGCGCATGTGATTGCGGTAATGCCAGGGCTGGTCACACGGCACTATTGGCAGCATGGGCGGCTCAACAAAATGGCCGATCTCACGCAGTAGTTGCGTCACCATCTCCTGTTTCCAGGCTAGCTGTGCCTCGTAGCGCATATGTTGAAGTTGGCAACCGCCGCAGGTGCCAAACACCGGACAGGGAGCCGCAACCCGCAGTGGTGACGGCTCATGAATCTCACTGATCCAGATGCGCAGCGGACGCGGCTTCCAGTGACGATGACGCTTGCCTGGCGGCTTGGGCGGTGCCTCGACCGCGATGGTTACACGTTCCCCCGGCAAACCGGCGGGAACGTGTAAGACCTGCATCGCCGTCTGCCCCTCGTCGTTCTCTGTGACAATTTCTGCTATGGCCTCGCCGGAGCGTGTGAGAGGGCCGAGTGTGACAGTATGATAGGTGACGACCTGTTCCTGTTCGATCATTTCTTGCGCTTCTTCGGCTGTGACGACTTATTTTTGCCCTTCGGTTTCGAGGCACGCTGCTGCGCTTTAATGGAATCGAAGATGAGGCGTGTATCGATAACGATTTCATCGTTCGGGTCAATCTCTTCGCCCATTGCCAGGTACTCTTCAGCGTGGAGCAGGTTGCCACTGCGCATCTCTAGCATGGCAAAAATGGCATACAGCTTAGCTTCTTCAGGGAAGAAGCGTAACGCATCTTCCAGGATGGCACGCGCCGGCTCTATTTTCCCCTGCTCAATATAAATGGCAGCCAGTTCGACGTAGGCGTCCGGGCTTTCCGTGCCTTCATCGATGGAACGCTGGTAGCTGGTGATAGCCAGCGTTTTTTGCCCTAGTTCGCTTTGCACATTGCCCAGGTAGGTCCAGACTTCCGGCAACTTGGGATCGAGCTGCGCGGCCTTTTCATAGAGCTTCAGCGCCTCTTGTGGTTTGTCCTGCACCTCGGCTAATTTGCCCTTGCTGAAGGCAACCGCTGCCTCATCTTCCGGTGTGTGGATGTGTTCCTGCGCCTCTTGCAGCAGTTGTGTGGCCTCGTCTAGCTTGACTTCCTCGTCAATGAAGAGATCGGCAAGCATAGTATAGCTGGCGGTCGAGTGGTCGGCCTCGATAGCCGCATGCAATGTCTGTTCAAGCAAATCCCTGAAGTGCTGTGAGCGCTCTTCCGACTCATCTTCCATCATGTGTGATTGACTGATGGCGAGCAAGCGTAGTGCCTCACCGCGTTCGTCGGGAAAACGCTGGATGTACATATCCAGGTAGGCGGCGGCGCGTTCCCATTCATCGATAGAGGTGGCCTGCGCGATGGCGGTGTTATAGAGGTGCCTGTCTTGCGGACTCTGCGCAATAAAAGCATCGCTATAATGCATACCGCGCAGGGTAATCCAGCGAATCTCCTCGGCCTGACCCAGAAAGTCATCGAGCGAAAGCTCATCTTCGCTAATTTTTGTCAGGAAATTGTTGACCTGCGTCTCGCTGTTAGGGTCAAGATCGGTTAGTCCAAGCTCGTCGGTAACGGCTTTAACGTTCTCGGTAAGGGCGGCCATGCGCTGCTCAAGCTCGGCGGGAGAGAGGCGCAGAGCGGCGGCCCCTTCATCTTGCATATCCTGAATAAGCCACTGACCGTTTTCTTCAACGAGCTGGAAGCGCGTCCAGAACCAGCGACGTTTCACTTCTGGATACATCGCGGTGGCTTGTGGTAGCTCTCTCAGTGTGCTGCTGAGTGGTGTGTCTTGCATTTCCAGCGACCAGAATACCTCTAGCAGTTCATGACTCGCGTCTGTGGCGATGTCGCCCGGCAATGGCAGCATGGGTTCGACCTCTAGCTCGGAATCCTGCACAATCTCGAAAACCATGTGCTCCGGTTTAGCATCTTCGACCCAACTGCGACGACGAATGGCCCAGGCATCGCGGGTAAGGCCCTGCTTCAATGGGCTATTAGTGGCAAGCTGATCGTAAGCCTCTTCAAAATTGCCTTCCGACCACGCTTGCAGGAATGTATCGAGGGTGGCTTCCGCTACTCCGTAGTCTTCGTCAAAAAACATATCTTTATCCCTTTTCTCAGTCAGTAGGAGTGGTAGTTCCACAGGGCGACGACCAGGGTCGCCTTTAACCTACTACTTTTTTCTACTATTTATGTGTTGAGTGACAGTTTGAACAATTTCAGACTGTGGATTCAGGGCGATAGCCTGATTTAACTCGCGCTGTGCTGTGCGTACATCGCCCAGCTCGAAGACGAGAGAGGCGTAAAGCGCGTGTAAATCTGCTGAGTCGGGAATAGCCTGAAGGCCCTGCTCCAGAATAGCGCGTGCGCGTGCTGGCTGCTGGCGATTCAGGTAGATTGCCGCTAACTCGTTATAGGGACGTGGGTCGTTTGCTTGCTTCAGAATGGCGCGC
>Ga0080006_1147026_pt1 | contig 60381 bp, 64 predicted proteins | sample RS3BMetagenome_FD_69209 | JGI IMG/M metagenome (GOLD analysis project Ga0080006, IMG submission 69209) | Ferric oxide microbial mat and aquatic microbial communities from Rainbow Spring, Yellowstone National Park, USA - RS3B (SPADES... ...
CCTGCAGCTGAGCAGCTATACCATCAGTAGATGCATAATGACCGGTTGGATAGGTTAGTGTGAACTTCAGTGGATTGCTTGAACTGTAGCCAGCCTGCTGCAATAGCTTCACTGCATAAGAGTTATTTACTAATATAGCATAGACGACGTCATAAGCTGATTCTGCAGACTCAAAAAATTAACAAAACACCATTGTATCCATATTGTATGCAATTTCTTAAACAGAATATACTTGGAAATTTTTACCAAGGTAAAAATAATGACGGTCAAATTAGCACACTGTTTAAATAAAGAATCTACATTAAAGTTAGTCATGAAAACGTATTTGGTAGTTTGTGAAACAGAGAACAGAATACTATCTGAAAAAAGTAACATAACTATCGCTAAACATTTAGCTTTTAAACACTCCTTGCGTTCTCATATCGTTAAGATTAAAGGGATTAACAACGAAGAACTGAAATTTAGTTGGAATGGATGGAAATTCATATGTAATAAATGCGGAGCCTCATTCGACGATGATGCTGTTTGGGTTACTCATATGAGTAAACAAGATTGCATAAAAAAATAATAATTAAAATCCATGTTAATCATATCCCACCCATTGGAAATTAGAATCTTCATTATATTAGAGGTTCTACTTTGATTATGTCAAAATATTTTACTTGTCGCAAAAAAGTGATGAAAAGTTATAATGCTTCAGCGAAGGTATATGACCAATTATATCTTAAAGAACAAATGGAAAAAAAGAAATTAATTCTTGATTCTAATTTTCAGTTAGGACAGAGGTTATTGGATATTGGCTGTGGGACCGGCATATCGATGTTTGATGAATATCCAGTAGATCTGTGCGTCGGAATTGATATATCCATTGGAATGCTTAGATTGGCTTTAGACAAAAGAAAAGAAGTAATTCAGGGCGATATGACCTATATGCCATTCAGAGAATGCTCATTTGATTGTTTAACTCTAATTACAAGTTTCCACCATGCACCAAGGAAAAGAGGCGTAGTTAATGAAATACTCAGAATAATGAAACGTAAAGGTCAGATTGGTATTAGCTTATTAAAAAGACCAAGAATAACAGAACAACTCAAATATTTTCGTAATAAAGAATTAAAAACGATTTATAATAATAACAACGCAAAAGATGTAATTATTGTATTAGAAAGAATTCCTTATAACTCTCTTTGGAGCTGATTAATTTTCCATTCAATAGCTGCAATTTCTTCTGAATTATCATATGGTCCTAACTGTCCTCCACACTCTGGACACCTGAAATCCAAATCCATTGCCTCTTCGAACGTCCTCTTTTTGCAGCTTTGCGTACCACAGAAATAAAAATCATGAGACTTCTCATATTCTAATCTTTGTTTGAGCCTTTCAAGGATCTTTCTCTTCCTGTTATTTAAGAATGCCTCAACTTGATCTGCTTGGGCTTTCCATTGATAAACATACCATCCTCTCTTTGGATCTTTTACTCTTATACCGGAAATGAGCGATTTACCAAACAAATCATATAGAGCTCTTCTCACTATGTTTATCTTTAACCCTGTGGCACTGGCTATCTCTTCGTCTGTCGCGTTTTCATTATTAAGAAGAGCCCTAGCTACTCTGATGTATTCGTCCCCACCGAGAAGACCAGCCACTTTTACAAATGAATCTTCATAAAGCAACTTCTTCATGTGCTGAGTCTTTCAATAGTATTTCTATCTTAAAAGCATATCTTACTAAACTTATCATAATTGTCATCAAGCAACGTTAATATGTAATTCTAATTAAGAAATTAAATAAAGCACTATTATTATAATTGAGTTTTAATGGCACGAACGAAGATAGTAATCTTGAGATTATTTCACAGAAAAAGCAGAGACAAGCGAGTAACTACACATTGTATGCTTGTCGGAAGAGCGTTTGGATGCAATGGAATGTATTATAGCGGGGAAGAAGATCTGCAGTTGCATTATACTTTAGACAAGGTCAGCAAGAATTGGGGAGGAAACTTTTTCCTACAATACGTAAGTGACCCTAAGGAACTCGTTACAATGTGGAAAAAGAAAAATGGCAAAGTCGTACATTTAACAATGTATGGAATAAATATAATAAAAGTTGAAGAAATTTTAAAAAAACTTTACCTCAGGAAGGACTTAATGATAATAATAGGTGGCAGTAAAGTACCGTTGGACTTCTACAAGATTGCAGATCTAAACATAGCTATTGGACATCAACCACATTCAGAGATAGCTGCACTCGCTCTGTTCTTAGACAGGATATATTCAGGAAAAGAACTTGAATTAGAATTTTCAGGCGCTAAATTCAAAATAGTAGAACAAAGTCACTCCAAAAAAGTGACGAAGGTAACTGAATCATATTAGGCAACTATCGATTCCGCCTTTCCAACAACATTTTCGATGAATATTTTTAATTGTGTAAGACCGGTACCTTTTGAGGCAGAAATAAAAAATATATCATTGATATCATTCTTTATTAATCTCTTCTTCTCTTCTAATTCATCGTTGGATACAAGATCTATTTTATTCATTACAGCTACAATTTTTTGATCCGGAACCCCTAGCTCTGTTAATGTTTCTTTACATGTATAGAATTTTCTTTTGAAGTTCAAAGTCGGATCGCTTACATCTAAAATTAATAGAACCAAGTCAGCAAAGGAAATTTCTTCGAGAGTGCTCTTAAAAGCCTCTATCATGTAATGAGGAAGCCGACTTATAAATCCTACTGTATCTGTTATCAATAAGTTCTTTGAGTTTATTGTAATTCTTCTTGTAGTTGTAGTTAAGGTAGTAAATAAATGAGAAGAAATAGGAAGTTCAGCTCCAGTGAGCTTGTTAAACAAAGTTGTTTTGCCAGCCGAAGTATAACCAACAAGTAAAGCAACAGGTAAGCCAAGTTTTTTACGATGTAATCGATATAATTCGCGTCTCATTCTGATTCTTTTGATCTTCTCCTGTATATTATGCATTCTGAATTTGATACTGCGATAATACTTTTCTGTTTCATATGCCCCATAACCAAAAAATCCGGGCTGTTCTCCAATTTTTTGCAACTTAACATACTCTTTCACACGTGGTAACTCATACGAAAGCTCAGCAAGTTTTACTTGCAATCTTGCTTCCTGAGTTTGGGCTCTTCGAGCAAATATTTCCAGAATTAGTTTTTCTCTGTCAATAACCATGCGTTTACAATATTTAGATAATTCATATAATTCGCGCACATTAATCTTATCGTCGATAATTATAAGTTGTATGTTGTCCTTATCACAATATTCTTTGATTATTCGGGCTCTTCCTTCACCGACCGCGTATCTGCCAACATGTAATCTTTTTACTGGTAGTACCCTTGAAGGGAAATATCCTGCTGACAGTGCAAGACTCTTGGCTTCTTCAATGTACAATCTATCCTTAAATGTGATTATAATCGCGCTTGACCTATGATCCATTTCTTATAGCTCTCGTCTTTCAAGCAATCGGATTTTCATTACATGTTCCAACTTTTTTGCTAAAGCTATACTTGGTTTCATCTTTCCGCTTTCAAGCTTAGCTATAATAGAAGATTTCTCATTTATCTTCATTCCAATTTGTTCTTGAGTTAGATGCATAGATTCTCTTGCATTTCGCAAAACGGTAGCGAAATCCTCCCTTACTACGAGTTCTTCCTCAGAGTCAAAAGTCTGAGAATATCCAATCGATTCCGGTTTTGGAGTCCCCTTTTTCTTTATTTCATGCATCGGTGTAAGCTTTGCGGGTTTACCTAATTTGGCACACCTAGGGCAAACAGACAAGATAGCACCATCAATTTCTACGATAATAGATTCTGATGGTATATTAACACCACAAACTTCACATTTGGAAGTCAACATTTTACCCTATCGATATATATTTAATAAAGATGTATAGATATTTTGAATCGGATGCTCAATGAATCATGAGAGACAGATGTTCGAAGCATCATTAGAATACTTGTATGGAGCGGGAGTAACCTCGACCTTTCCCTGGAATCAGTTAATCTATATAAGGTCAAAAGCTACTAAAAGATTAAAATCAGTAAAATATAAAGGGAAAATATTTGCAACAATTAAAGAAAACGGAATAATAACACTATCAATCGAAAGTGCAAAATACATGATACAGGCGAAGCGTTTTTTAGAGAATTGCGTAAAAGTAGAAAGAGGTGTGGAAGAATTCGTGTCTAAAGGAGGAAACTTATTTTGCAAGCACGTCAAATCCGCAGGTAAAAACGTCCGGGTTGGGCTCGATGTAGGTGTATTAAATACAAAGAATGAACTAGTTGCTGTAGGAAAGGCAGCGGTACCTAGAAACTATATGCTATCATTTAAACGAGGAATAGCTGTTAAGGTCAGAGAAGGATCATATCAGAGTTAGTAGAGCTAAACATTTGCTATATAGTATGACTGACTATATACGAGCCCTCTGCTTTTGCAAGTATCAAAAGTTTCCAAGATGGTACAATTCTCATATTGAAAGTTGAACGGTTGAATATAAATTGTCCAAACCTGATTTGTTAACTTAATACATCTGTAAAGCGTAAAACGTGATCACATCACTATACCTTTTCAAAGATACTAGAAAACATTTTAAAGTATATATCCCCAAAATCGATTCAACTTGATAGACAATAGACAAGCTCGACGCTTAATGGAGAGAATGGGGTTAAATATGAATCAGATTAACGATGTTGTAGAAGTAACCATAGTGTCTAAAGAGAAAGAAATTAGAATAAAAAACCCTCAGGTCTTTGAAATTACTGCCAAAGGGTCTCGTGTATTTCAAATTTCATCGGATGAAGTTGAAGAACATCCTGTAAAGACAAAAAACACTAAGGAAGAAGATATAGCACTTGTGATGAGCCAAGCAGGAGTAGATCACAAGACCGCAGAAGCAGCATTGGAAGAAGCGGATGGTGATATAGCTTTAGCTATAATGAGACTGAAATCGTAGAATACAATTGTCAAATGTTATTGTCAATTCACTACGAGAGCAAATTATACTTCAAAAATAACTAGCAGACGTAGTCTCCATAAAGATTATTTTATTGTACTTGACAATTTAATAAACATGTTTTTTTATGTGCTAAGGGATTCATTTGTTGGCGATAGAAACGCAAATACAAGAAATAAAGAAACGCGATGGACGTGTAGTCCGTTTTGAACCATCGAAGATAACAGAGGCCATTTGGAAGGCTATCAAAGCGACGGGTAGCCGAGACAGAGGTCTTGCAGAAAAATTATCTTTTGAAGTTGTAAGAAAGTTAGAAGAACTTTTTCCTCCTGGCACCACTCCCACCGTAGAGGATATTCAAGATATAGTCGAGCATATGCTTATTGAAAAGGGGGAAGCGAAGGTAGCCAAAGCGTACATTTTATACAGACAAAAAAGGACTGAACTTAGGGAAGAAAAGAAAAAGATATTAGAAAAGGAACAGATAGACGAAGTCGATAAATCATTCGATATTAATGCTCTTCGTGTCCTCAAAGCCAGATACCTTAAGAAAGACGAAAAAGGAACTCTTAAAGAGACCCCAAAACAATTGTTTACTAGAGTAGCTATCCATACAGCTCTTCCAAGCCTCTTTTATGACAGAAGAATCTTCGAAAAAGATGGAAATCAAGAAATTAAGGAGGAAGTTGGTCCAGTTCAGGAGACGTTAAGGATAGGAAAGTATGAATTAAACGAATTTCATGTAGAAGCATTAAAGAGACTATATGAACACTTCAATAAAGAAAGAAAGCTAAAAATAGGATGGTCTCAATTGATGCAGATGTTTCAAAATAGAGAATTTGATATTTATGAAACTGAAATAAATCAATATTATGATATCATGGTAAATAGAAAATTTCTACCCAATACTCCAGCATTAGCCAACTTTGGAAATTGGCTAGGAATGGGATCGGCTTGCTTTGTCCTAGACATAGAAGATTCTATAGACAGTATCATGCAAACGTTAGCTAATGCGGCAATAATTTTCAAAGCAGGAGGAGGAGTAGGATATAATTTCTCTAAACTTAGACCAGAAGGAGATTATGTAAGGTCTACCTCGGGCATAGCATCAGGGCCGGTTAGTTTCATGAGGTTATTTGATACTATGACAGAGGTAATTAAACAAGGAGGTATAAGAAGAGGAGCGAACATGGGAATATTAAATATTGACCATCCAGACATAGAAAATTTCATAAAAGCAAAAGAAGGAAACAAAGCTCTTAGGAACTTCAATATTTCTGTGTTAATAAAACCAGAATTTTGGAAATATTATGAGGAAAACAAACCTTTTCCATTGATAAATCCACGAAATGGACAGGTAGTTAGATATGTAAACCCCAGACAACTCTTCGATATGATAGCTTACCAAGCATGGGAAAGCGCAGAACCTGGAGTTATATTCTTTGATAGGGTTAACGAATACAATCCTTTCTTTAAGGTTTTAGGACCTATAGTAACTACAAATCCATGTGGTGAAGTTTTACTATATCCTAACGAGTCATGCAATCTTGGTAGTATAAATGTACATGCATTTGTAAAAGAAGACGAAGAAGGAAACCCCTTTCTTGATTGGGAAGAACTCAAGAAGGCTATTTTTATTGCAACAAGATTCCTAGACAATGTAATAGACGTAAATAAATATCCTCTAAAAGCTATAGAGGATACTACGCTTGCCACACGAAAAATAGGGCTTGGAGTGATGGGTTTAGCTGACCTTCTTTTCGAACTAGGTATACCCTATGATACAGACGAGGGAAGAGAATTCATGGAGAGACTTATGGAATTCATAAATTACTATTCTAAAAAAACATCAGTAGAACTTGCAAAAACCAGAGGCCCAATGCCATATTTCAAAGAAAGCTCTTACGCAGAAGGTCAACTCCCATTCAGAGGTTTTTATGAACGATCAAAATCAAATCTGGATTGGGATACATTGTCGAAAGAGATCATCCAGAATGGAATAAGAAATGGTTACACAACAATAATCGCACCTACTGGGAGCATTTCCATGATAGCTGGTTGCAGTAGCGGAATCGAGCCAGTATACTCATTAGTCTATGAAAAGAATGTTTCAATAGGAAGCTTCTATTACATAGATCCAGTCTTTGAGAAAGTTATGAAGAGAGAAGGATTGCTCGACGATGACTTGATACACCAAGTTGTGGCGAACAACGGAAGTATAAAGAATATTCCATACATTCCTGAAAGAATCAGAAGGATTTTTGTTACAGCTATGGATATAGCTCCGATTGATCATGTAAAAGCAATTGCTGCTTTCCAAAAATGGGTCGATTCTTCGATATCAAAAACTACTAATCTACCATTCAATGCTACGGTCGAAGATATTAAAACTGTGTATTTTGAAGCTTATAGACTTGGATGTAAGGATGTTACCGTGTTCAGAGATAAATCGATTAAGAGCCAAGTTCTCCAGGCACCTCCACAACAATATAACTCTGATACAAAGCCGAACCCTCCACAACTACTCGTTAGTGTGGAACAAGAATACAATTCTGTAAATTCTGATTCATCAGCATTATGTCCCGTTTGCCACAGTAAGATGGAGTTCAAAGAAGGTTGCGTGACATGTCCCAGCTGCGGATTCAGTTATTGTCCAACAGCCTAAAATTGTAGTCACGAATAATTGGTTATTAAAGCACCGTTGCAAAACTGACACCTTAAAACATGCTCTGCTTGCTTTCTACCACATCTACTACAAACCTTCAACATAGGTGCAAGTGTAAAGTAATCAAATAGCGAAAGAGCTTTGAAGATATCTTTGTTTATTTTTCCTTCGTCTTTGATATCTAAGACGAGTTTGGTATCCACCCCACCATTTATAAACTCAAGCAATGTTTTGACAAAGGAGACCTTTGATTTGTCATTGATGTCTTCATGATTTAATACAACACCTTGCGAGTATCTTTCTAATGCAATATTTTTCACTTTGGATCTTCCAAATTTATCCCTGTCAAGTTGTATAAATCGTGACGCGCTATCATCCGAAGTTAAAGTAAGTCCAAAGTCACTGTGACCATCTTCTGCGACTGTCTTGAAATATTCACTGATAGACTCAACTGTTTCTTTAACCATCTTCTCAGTATTCTCAGTAGAATTAACCAAAGCAAAGGCTTCGGAGAAACCAGTGATATTAATCCTTAGCAAGGAATAATCTTTCATAACTACATCGTCAAATGTAGAAATGAAGGGAAGTAACCCTTTCTTAATGTTATTTTCAATCAATCTTTTTCTTATTTTTAAAGCATTAATAGCATTTTGCATTTGTAGACGTGTCCTAGCTCTAAAATATACTTCATCGCTTTGAGCATCAAGCGCAATTCTTGGCATATTTATTGAAACCGATCCTAATATCATTGGACCTACCCTTCCTGTTAATTCTGCTGAATAACCATAATAAGATCTCATAATGTTAGAATCCTTATTTAAAGATACTACACCGTTGTTTTTGCCTATTTCTACCAAAACATCAAGAAGATTTCCTTGCATCTTGCCTGCATCTATGATGGCAAGACCAAGTATGGGAAAGGGTGTAGCCTTGACGTACTCTCTGTAACCATTAAGTATACTTAAAAGATTACTGTTTTTTGCATCTACTTCCAAAGTTAAGCGTGGTAGGTTGATATTCTGAACTGATGTATAGGTTATGATATCAAATATTTCTGCTATATCCTTCTCATCAACATCTGCAGGAATTATATTCGAAAAACCATGATAATATAACTCTTTTCTGACTTCCCTCGAAAGTAGGTAATTAATTGCTGCCAATTTCATTAAAGGTCTGTTCGAAATGTTCCACCTAGGGATAAAAAGATACTTACCTTCTATTTGTTTCGCAATTTTAGATTCATTGTCAATCGTTGCAAAAACAATATCAGGTCTTAGGCCCCAATTACCTGCGTCTGAAAGATGAATGTCACCTGAAAGATGACTATCAACTATATCATGTGGTAATTGTACTAACAAAAGATATTCTGATAGAACAGAGTTAGCAGTCTCGTTTATAAGTGATTCAATTCCAAATGTCCCTTCGCCTACCTTGTCAAATTCCTCGGTTACATCATATACAGGCATTCCTAGCCTGCTCAGTCTATGTCTATATTCTTCTAAGCCTTCTTCTATAAGGATCGAATTTACCAGTTCTCTAATAAGTGGAGCTGTCAAATATGCTGTTTGGAATTTATATATTCTGGATTCAGCTTCGCTGGCTACTCTTTGAGCTAATTCAACCGGCATCCCAGCCTCTGTAACTAACGAATGTATTATTCTATCTGTTGTGAATTCTTCCATTTTATGTTTACTGCTTCTAACAAACAATCTTCCACTTTCCAATAAAGCCTGCTCTTCAATCTGCTTGGCTGAATTAAGAACGAGTCGCCCTAGAGCAGTTAACATGTATTTCCTTTCTGCCCTATTCTGCGCAATAAGGCTCTGCCGCAAAAGTTTTCTTAGATGGTACGCAAATTTTCCAGACTCCTTCTTAGCCTTAAATCCGGCGAGAGTTTTTAGTTCAGAGTATGTCATAGGTCCCTTTGTATTTAGTATCTTCAACACTTCGAGGCGACTTGGTGATGCAATAACGGAGAATATCGTTTTTACACGTCGAATAGAAGCCTGAATGCTCAACTCTTTCTGATCGACACTACCCTTAATGATCTAGTCTAAAAGATTTTACGAAGTGAGAATACATTTAAACAATTATCACGACCTCACTGAACTTCTATATTATTTGGAGAATAACCTAAACTGATTAGTATTTGCTTTATTCTATCCCTATGGTCTCCTTGTATTATTATGACACCCTCTTTTACGGTGCCACCAGCGGCTAGCTTTCTTTTTAATTCCTGTGTCAGTCTTTCTAATTGTTCCTTATCATTTTTCAATCCCTGGATTACCGTTGAAGGTTTCTGAAACTTGCGAAACTCTTTTCTTACAACTATATGACTCTGTTCTGTATCTAATTCTTTCAAAACTTCTGCAAAGTCATCGTCTTGTTGCGTTTTAACTTCGATCTCCTTTATCTAACTATTGTTCTATATATTAAATAAATTTAACTAAGACACTCATAAAGACATCAAGATGAACTTTTTAGGAATGGGGTCGGGCGGATTTGAACCGCCGATCACCAGCGCCCGAGGCTGGTAGCGTAGACCAGGCTAGCCCACGACCCCCATAATCTTCCGCAGTGGTTAGAGCATATTTAAATTTGGTAAGTTGATACAGTTTAGAGCACTTTAGCTATTTGACAACTTCATAGACAATATTAGATTAGCCAGGATTTTTTAGTTGCATCTTAGAGATATTTATATCATGGTAATGGATGGCACATTTCAATGGCTAAACTTATAGCATCTTGCATTTGTACAAGAGAAAACTATTTGGTAGTTCAACGTACAAATCAGTTTATTACCTTGCCATCTGTAGTCGTAGAAGATGATACTACTGTAGAAATAGCGTTAAATGACTTTTTCTTGAATAATGGATGGCATGTGGCCATTGCAAGTCTCAGATACGTCCTAGAGGTGTTTGAAAAAGAAAGTAAAAAATTGTTTTTAGTATATTTCGGAAGGATCTTAAGGGAGGGGAAGACCGACAGTTTGCAATTTATTAACATAGAAGAGTTGAATCTAAATCATTCATATCCTAAAATGCTCTTTGAAAAGATGTTAGCAGACAAGGGAAATTGGAACTCCTCTTCATGCACAACTTTAGTATCCTGGTAGTATTATATTAGAAGCATGCCGTTGAAGCATCAAAAATTCAAATAGAGAAAAAATGTGAGTCAGGTTCCACAAAAAAGAAATTTTTCCACTCAGCTTTTGCTAAGCATACTGTCTCCAAGTATGACCACATTTGGTGCATCTGTAGAATTGTGTGGGAGGTTCGTCCCCGCTTCTCGTTTGCAGGAACCACCATTGAGCTTCCATGTTATGACACTTTGGACACTCTATCGTAGTGGTTGGCATGGTTTTGATCAGATCAGCCTCTTCTCCAACCACCTTTATCGAGGGAGCAGTTTGTACCGAATTATCGGAAAATTTTTCACCTTTTTCGCCAGATATACCCTCTGAGTATCCGCATCGCGGACATACTAGAGCTATTACAACCTTGGATTCTATTTTAACCTGACGTGGCTTCATTCTAGATTGACATTTAGGACAAAAATTCATATACGTCTAGTCACCATTAATAAATAATAATTTCGCAATATCATCCTGAAGTTGCTTCGCTTTGTCAACTGCTCTGATACATGCATTTGCAAATACTTTTTTAGGATTTCCAGTTTTTACTATTAAACTCAAAGTTTGCACCCTAAGAAGCGGATGAGGCTTGCTGAAGGCAGCAAACTCAACACTATCATCTGACAACAATTCTTCTTGAACTATTTGGAGTATTGATTGATCAATATTAGAAATTTCAAGGTCCAAGCTCTTTTGATCCTCTTTGACAACTTTGACTTCCATCTTATTCGTCAGATGGGCCTAATGTTCCTCGTTTAAGTGTTTCTCGATTTTGAGATAAATGATGTTTATCTAGAACGCCGTCTAACCCCGTTAAACCTTGCATTTCGTCGAAACATCTTAAATTTTTTGCCCTGATTGTGTAATTTTCGATAAGAACTCGGCTGTAGCTTGAACCCGATAAGTTTTCTTTTTTCTAAATTACCACAATTTAAACACTTAACATTGTTAGGTGGAACAAGATTTACTTCTCCTCCACACTTCGAACAACGTGTTTTAAGAACACCAGTATCAGGACTACTAATGTCCAACCATATAGTCTTATTAGTCAGACTTATAACTCTGGCCCGTACTATATCCCCTAGTTTGTAAAGGTCTTCTTGTCTTTCATGTGACCGAAGAACGCCCGTCAAATCGTTTGAAACAAGCTTGCCATTTATTGAATATATCCGTACAATTCCTCCAGCATTGCCAGAACTCTCTACAACTCCATCGACTATAGAATTTTCAAGTGGGAAAGTAGCACTTAAACCTCTTCCTATCACTTCAATTGAGCGTTCGTTCTTATCCATTTTTACTTTCCCTACAATCATAGACCTTATTCGTCCATCATATTCATACGTCAAACCAAAAGGTGTATATTCTTCAATTACACCAATTTCTTCACCCGGAACTACAACATTTTTCTGTTTATTCTCCATATTCACACCCAGAACGAATAATCAAATATATCCCCGAGCTCTTGACCTTTAAGGATTCTAATAAGACCTAATGCTTGTTGATAAGAGAGCAATGGACGATCAAAATCGTAGTTATCCATAGATATACGGGGGCAAGCCGTCTCAACAAAAACATCAATATTCCTGACTGCTTTTAATCTATCTGGAGTTATTTCTCTTAGCGTAAACATGTATACTGTCTTGCCTAACATTTCAAGTTCATTCCTTACTTCTTCAGCCTGAATTCTAAAGTATTGTCCTTCCTTTAGGCTAGTTATTATACCAAAGTTTTCAGCCTCTTTGGCTTTGAGAATAGACAATATCGCTTTCTTCTCAAAGATTTCTGATTCAGTTTTCATATCAATCACTTCATTGAAAAAGGGATCAACCATGTAAGTCGGCTTTCTTGTACTTAGATTGATGCCTATGGCATGAAACTTGCTTTGACCTAAGAATAGAAAACAATCGACAATGTTTAATACATTTCGTGCAGAATAGAAATTGCAACCAAAAACCTGTCCATCGAACAAAACTCCTTCGGCAATGCCTTTGACTGCATTTAACCCATTTTTGTTTAGAATTTCTATAGCACTATCAAGTTGTGATTTATGGTTGCTGATAGTTAATACACCGATATTTTTGTAATCTCTTTCTTTAATGATTTTAATGGCTTTTTCTAGTACCGGATTAAAATCAACCATATATTCTGCATCTATAAAATAAGTATACCTTCCCAGCTTTTCGGTCGACAATGAATGACCTATGTTTAAAACAAGGTCTACACCCAAACGATTAACATCAAAATTTACCAAATCACAACTACCCCAAGTATGATCTAATATAATGACCGAATCTACACCATGGTCCTTTCTAATCTTTTTTGCTAACTCGGTAATATAAGATAAAAGACCATCAGGAGCCTGCAGAGCTATTTTCTTTGGTCTTTCGTTCTTGAGAATTTTATAAATCTGTTCTTCTTTAATAACAAGGTTCAAGTCAGGCACCGGCTTCCTGCTTGACTTCGCTTCTTTCGAGTATCTTCGTTTTGACGGGTAATTTGCTTGCTGCTATTTTGAGAGCATCTAAAGCATCTTTTGTATTATTTCCCTTTATACCCACCTCTAAAATGGTCGTACCGGGCTCTACTCGAGCCGCTAGACCTGTAGGTTTTCCGAAAGATTTCCTCATTCCTTCCTGCAAACGATCTGCTCCAGCTGTTGCAATCATTTTGTTTTCTTTTAAAACTATATGAGGATACACTTTGATCCTCAGAAAATAATTTCCTTCACCATAGACACTAGCAACCTTGTTTACAGCAACCCTACAGGCCTCCAACGCATTATGTCTTATCTGAGCCCTTTCTTCTGAAACAAGATTAAAGATGTGGTCATACCTATCGTTAGGGTTTCCCATTGTGAATCTAGCTATTTTAGGTTGCGGAGCACCAGCTATATACTCCTTCCTCGTATATGGCTGACCTCTTATTATGGTATAGTTGCGACCGTGCAAATTATTCAGCAATGTCCTCGGACAAGCATTTAAAAGGCTATTGGTAGGTTCACATAATTATTGTACGGTGACTGGGAATGCCATACATATATGATAAGAATGAGCTGAAATCAAAAACGTTCATCCTTGCTCTGGCTTTCGGCGAAGCCTCAAAGTTAGAAATATTTTCTGTCCTTGAACCTTCGATAACATCTATTCATGACGTTTGTGATCAAGTTATTAGGATTAGTTTTGATAGGCCAGAAAATTTTCTGTTTCATCTTTCGCATCTTGCTGGAATAAGGAAAGTCATATTGCAAGTTTATAAGATAATCAGCAAGAACAATCAACTATCCTTAGCTTCTGAAGCCCCTGTTGATTACCTGCTGCGTTATGCAAACGATAAATTTATGTTTGGATTAAGCTATTATTGTTTTGAAGAGTCGGATATTATTGCGTTGAATAATAAACTTCCTAATTTACTTCTATCTATGATAAAGGAGAAAGGAATAAAAAAGGCCAAGATAATACAATCCAACAAAAACGAAATATTCATAAAAGATATTATAAGAAGAAAAATATATGATTTTGTTTGTTATAGGGAAGGTACGAACGATTTTCTTGGATTAACTGTATTTGTTCCTGGTACAATACATCTTAAACAGATTGAAAAAAAACCGTTAGTCTTCCCCGAAATTTCAATGTCACCAATGTTCGCGAAATTACTTATAAATCTGGCTGGCGTGACAAAGGGAAGAAAACTACTTGACCCTTTCTGTGGAACTGGTACAATTTTACTTGAAGCTTTAAACATGGGCATCAATTGTATTGGGATTGACAAAAATCCAAAACATGTGCGTATTGCATTAAAGAATCTACGTCAAGCACAAAAAGAATCAATCATTGCCAAGAAGACGCAATTCTCGGTAAGATTAGGAAACGCAATGAATCTAGAAAGATATTTTGTTAAAGGTAGTATAGATGCAGTAGTAACGGAACCTATACTTTTGCCAACACTGAGAAGCAAACCAACTATGGCAGAAGCGGAAAGAATGATTAAAAAAGCCAAGTCTATTTATCTAAATTCAATAAAATCGATGTCAAAGATACTAAGCTATAATGGACGACTAGTCATAGTTACGCCTTCAATACTTACTAAGGAAGGAAAAACAATAGCCATGAATTTGTTATCAAATAGTATTTCCGAGCTCACAGTCTTCCAGCCCTCATCTAAATATCATTTTACATACCCGGTGGATGTAGGAGTACAAACTACAAGATGGATAAAAAGGGAAATTTATGTATTCCAACATTAATATTATTACATCGTCTTAATAATCAAATTCAGCTTCCTAAAAAATCCTAGCAATGACGTTGCTTGCTTTTCTGTTAAGTTAGATTCATCTATCATTTTTTTGAGGATTATAAGGATACGTCCACGTTTATGTGTCTGGTTGATTGATTTTTCTACAAGTTGTGTAAGATATCTAAGCATAGCTTGTCTTATCTTTCTATTTATGTATGTAGAATGTAGATTAACATGTTTTTGATAAAAAGTATACAAAACAATTGATAATGCATGTGATATGTTTAGTGTAGAATACTTTGTACCTGTCCTTATTGTAATTAGCAAATCACATTTTGATAATTCTTCATTAGTAAGCCCGGTTGTATCTCTTCCAAGAAGTATAACGGTTTCACTTGGATTCCTAATCAATCCTGCAACTTTTTCAGGACTTAAAGCGCCACCAAAGGCATTACTGGCTTTAGCAGCTATCGCAGTAGTGCCTATTACAAGAGAATACTTATTTAATATTTCTTCGAACGACAGAAATTCACAATTATTAATTATTTCTTGAGCATGCGCTGCAAACATTCTAGCATTTTTCCCTAATCTCTTATTTCCAACTATAATTAACTTTTTCAAACCAAAATTTTTCATTACCCTGGCTACATAACCTACGTTCAAGCTATATCTTGGCTCTATCATTGCTATCGATAATTTTGTTATGTCCAATCTATTTTGACTCAATTTATCGTCTACTTCCTTACTTCAACCATATAGACATACAGCGTTTCAAAGAACAACTTCATTGTGCTTATTATTTGTATCTTTCCCTTCAATTCATATTCATTAAAAATTTTATCGTTTAAAGTATTCGATGATAAAACAAAAAAGATTAGTCCATAATTCTTAACAGCCCTCAATGAGGAAATCAGCATTCTTCGAGGAATCGTGGCTCCGTCGTCGCCTCCAATTACCTTAGGATCATCTTCTATTCTGCCTGGAAGATATGGAGGATTAAAAAATGCTAGATCGAAAGAATCATGTCTGAAGGCTTCAGCCGAATCGCATAGAACTAATTCTATATTATTATTCAAATTAGTCCTTGCATAGTACAAAGATTCAATATCTATATCTGTTCCAACAGAAAAATCACAGTGAACTTTGCCAATTATAAAGCCGCTTCCTACACCCAATTCTATGACTTTGTCAGAGAAACGGTACTTTAATGAATCAAGCAATATAATGGAATCATGACTTGGAGTGTACATTTCTATTTAACCGCATGTACGAGACGAGATACATAAATTCTTCTGGTGTCAAACATTCTATTCTTCGAGTATCTTCAGTAATGCTTGGAATAACAAAATCAGAATACATCGACCCTATCCTATTAAGTGTAGATCTTATTGTTTTTCCACGAAAGGAGAATAAAAACTTCAGTATGCGGGATACATTTTTCCAATCAATTAAGCTAAGTTTTCTTTCAAACTTTATTATTCGTGAGTCAACTGCAGGCATTGGTTTAAACAATTTTCGTGGTATCATATCTTCTTGCGTTAAGTTAAAACAAAATTGACTTAGAACAGACACCGGACCATACTTCTTACTTCCAATTGCCTGAACTAACTTATTGACAAAATCCTCCTGTAGAATGACTATAGCCCGTGTGCATCCTTGACCGCTCAACCACTCAATAAACCGACCAGAGATACTGTATGGTAGCGATGATATTATAACATCAACTCCCGCATCTTTCATATCAAGAATGTCACCTTGAATTAATTTAATATTCTTATAATTGCGTAGTGCAACAGCGGCTTGGGCATATAATCCATTATCAAGCTCAACTGCCAAAACATGGCGAGCTTCCTGAGCAATGTACTTAGTAAGCGTGCCTTTACCTGCACCTATTTCTAGTACATTAGTGTTAGCATTTAAATCAGCCAATTCGACAATATGTTTTAGAAGCCTTGTATCAGTAATAAAATGTTGACCAAATAGGTGCCGCTTTGAGTACTTCATCTCTTTAAAAATATATTTATTCTTGATTTCCCTTGGATTTCTTCAAGCAGTCTTTTTGCCATTTGTTTGGCCGGGTCTTTTAAACCTGTACGTTGCTCTATGTCGGCAAAAGAATCGAACAATTTTTCTTCTCTTTTATCAAGTATATGAATCGTCATCGTTCTTCCTATCCCTGGTATTAATTCCAATGCATGCAGTCTCGGTGTCAGTGGTTGTAAATTGTTGAAATAGTTTACGAAACGCTTTTCATTATTAATCACTAATCTCTCAAGTACATTTGGAAGTTCATTTTTTGCACTTTGGGTCAGCTCTTCATATGAAAGTTTACCCAACACACTTAATATCTTTTCGCGTTTGTCTTTGCCTACGTAGATCCTCTCACCTATGTTAATCTGCGCATTGTCAAACGCAAGTAGTTCAAGGAGTGTAAAATACATTTCGCCTATTGCTTGAACGATCAATCCTTCTCTATTTTTTACCAATTTAGAACGAGACCTAGGCATAAAGTCAAGGACATAGGCATATTCTTCGTACTTCTTGGCTTGGATGGAAGAAGACATAGCGACTAACTCCTCAGCGTTCAGAATATCGCATGGATAAAGCAATTCAAACTATTGTTATACGATTCGTAGATTATCATCCGACTTCCGGCTTGTAGATGTATCAACTATGATTTAAGTTAATCTGTTATGTGTTCTTTTTTTCATCTGAAGAATTCAGTATCTCAAGCATCTTGTCTAGGACTTCTGTCGGGGTTAACTGCCTCCAGCCAACAGTAAAGGTTCTTAATTCTTCCCTGCTCTTTGGCATCACGTTAACCACCTCAACCGCTTGGATTTCGGTGAGACCAGTTTCCTTAACTAATCTTTGAACCAAACTTTTTGCTTTATCTCCATCAATTTTGGAAAACTTCATGACGTAGTCGAGTGTTCTTTTCTGTATTTGGTCAGCTTTCTCTACATCTATAGATGAGAGCAAGCCCTTGGCTTCATGCACAGTCAGCGGTCGTCTGAAGGTTTCATTTACCATCTAAACTCAGCTCCTAAGAGGTCTTACATGTTCAAGTCTTACAATGGGTCTTTTTTCTTTCTGTCCTACCATCAAACTTAACAATAGGGATCTTTTGCGTATTTCCTTTACAATACCCACCCTACCCTGGAACCTACGATGAGGCATACCCTTTGGTTGGGAAGGCTCTATATCGATCACAACCTTTTGACCTGCTTTATAATCTGTCATCAGTCTAGATAGACCCTTTTTCCCTTTAGAAGTCAAAAGGCTTCTTGTCTTCCTTTTTGGGCCTTTATGTTGTGGCATTAGAAATCGATCATACATCACTTTAAAGAGACCATAATAAACATTTTGAAGAATTAGGTTCTAGACACTTCTTCGAAGCCTATAACGTCAAAATCTATATTTACATCATAAGTCAATCCTAATAAATCTAAGATTCCTTTAAATCCACCTCCATTATCATAACTTTTCATTACTTTCCAAGGATTAATACCATTGTCCATGTAGCATAATAAATGAAGTTCTTTATCAGTAATAAGAACTGGGCGTACCCAGTATATCACCTTCTTTTTATTCATATGATTTTTGAATTCTATATTCTTCAATGAATAAAGTAACTCTATCCGCTCGTTTGATATATGTTGATAAGTTGATAACTTGTAGAGAATAAATTTCCGCAGGCCTTGAAACTGATAGGTTTTTGTATCTAAGAGTTCTATAAATGAAAACTGTACAGAATTACCTTGTAGTCTATTCAAATTTAAAAAACCTGAATACCTCTTTCTTGGCTCAAATATTCGTACATAGACTGGTCTTCCATTCCCGAGAATAAGGGTTTCGGAATCATCTATACCTGACCAGGAAATTCTTATCTTGTTTGATTCAAACGATCGAGTAAACTCATCATTAATTACATTTTCAACGCTTCTGGAGCCAGCTTCATAGCCTTTATTATTGCAATTTTCGCATCCTTTCCCATTACATGATTTGCAGCTTGGTAATCTTGTATGGATACCACGCTCGAGCTTTACATATTTAACTAACAATGATATCGGGTTAGAACGGATAGACACACATTCTTTGCTTACATTTATTTCTACTAAAACATCCCAGTTTTCGTTCTTAATTTCTTTTTGTAATTTATTCAGAAGCTCGGTCTTAAACAAAATTGTTAAGGCTTTTTTGATCCCTATTCCTTCGTTTAGTCTGAATCTAGTTCTTAATTCGTCTTCTTTTTCAACGCAAGTTTTGGATATTGATATTCCAACCTGGAAGTTTTCAAATTCAAAATTCTGCAGTTGTTCTAATGCTTTTTTCGTCAGTTCGTCCTTTTTTGAATAGCTATCACAACAAAGCACACAACCTTCGGAAACCACTCTTGCACCAATCGAATCACCTATTTTTTTAGCCAATCTGATGTCATTCGTTAGTTGCCTCCCTAGACACCAACTGCATATTGGAACTAATGTTGCGAGCTTGATTATTTTTTTGAGTTTAGGACTCAAAGCGATTATAACCTTTCTTGGAATTGTCTCATTAATTCACGGTTAAATCGCATCTTTTTCATACCTTTCATCATTTTCTTCATTTGTTCGAACCGATTTAGAAGTTCTTTGACATCTTTTTCAGTGGTACCCGAGCCGTATGCTATTCGCCTTATTCTCGAAGCATTGAGAACATTCGTATCTTGTCTCTCTTGGGGAGTCATGGATTTCATAATAACCTTCCATTTTTTAAGATTAGATTCCATCTGATTCAAGGTCGTTTCTTCAACCTTCGGTATGCCTGGAAGCATTTCAAGAATCCTTTGCAATGGTCCTAGCTTTCCCATTTGCTCTAATTGTACTGCAAAATCATCCAAAGTCATCTTGCCTGTTGTAATCCGTCTGGCTGCAACACTATCTACCTCAGCCTCTAAAGCCTTAGCCCTTTCGATCAAGGCTTGTAGGTCACCCATACCTAATATTCTACTAGCAAATCTATCGGGTACAAATTCCTCTATATCGTCTATCCTTTCACCTGCAGAGATATACAATATTTTTGCACCGGTAGCGGCTGCAGCTGTAAGAGCACCTCCACCTTTAGCTGTTCCATCCAGCTTGGTGACAACAATCCCTCCTATCTTGGTTGATTTTGCAAATGCTTCTGCCTGCGCGTATGCCTGTTGACCAATCGTTCCATCAATAACTAACAATTCCAGATTGGGTGTTATGGCCATGTCTAATTGTTTCATTTCTTCTAAAAGAGATTTTTCTTCCTTATGTCTGCCTGCTGTATCTATAATGATTATGTCGTATCCCTTTGATGTAAAATATTCCTTTCCCATTAGAGCAACTTCAACAGCACTATGTTCATTATCCCCAAAAATCTCAACTGGTATTCTCTCTGCAAGTGCCTTCAGTTGTTCATAAGCCCCTGGTCGGTATACATCAGCACAAACCAATCCGACCTTAAACCCCTTCTTTGTAAAATGTTTAGCCAATTTCGCCGCAAAAGTGGTCTTACCAGACCCTTGAATCCCCACCAATAAAATTGTGTAACCGCTACCTTTTGGTGGATTTATCTTTTCCCCTTCACCCATTATTTTAATCATTTCATTGTATAGAATTACAATAGCGGATTCTTTAAGCGAAATGCCTAGCTTGGTCCTCTCTTCAAGTAGTCTTGATTCTACGTTCTTCGTAAGTTGATAGACTATCTTAAAATTAACATCAGCTTGTAGAAGTTCACGTTGAATATCATGTATAAATTCTTTAATTGCAATTTCATCAATAACATTTTTTTCAACGAACTTATGGATTGCTGAAAGTAAGCCTTCTCGTACCTTTTCTAACATAATATTATTTCACCTTTTCTGATAAGCTATTAACCTTTAGGTAACCCCAGTCATTGTACCAAAATATTGTATAATCACTGACTATCAATTCCCTTTTAAAGTATGGCATATCAAGCACTAATGTTTCACCTTCACCACCTTCTAAAGATGGGTTAAATCCATACTTGATAGATCTTTCTATAAGACATTCTATCATTCTATTATCAAACACTTTTCCGAGCCAGTCTTTTCCAAGGCCTAACGCAGAAACTTTAGTAAGAATAAACCGAAAACCAGAGTGTAATAAAGACCAAAGGTATGATATTTCATCAATCCCCCATAAGGGAGAAATGCCAATCACTCCTGTTAGGTCGAAGGTCTTTTGAAATTTATCTTTCTGAAATTTACTTTTTATGCCACCAGTCACTATACCTTCAACACCATATTCTTTAACAGCTCTTTTGATCGCCTTTACAAGAGTATCTGTTTCATTGCTCTTTTGGACCTCGTAGATCTGCGGTAAACCTAAGATTTTTGCTTGGTGTTTTGTAACCCATATATTTGGATAATGGAATAACATGCTCTCATTGGTTGCTGGTTCAACAGTAATCAAACATTCAATTTCGTGTTTATCAAACACTTTATATAAAGAAAAAGTACTATCTTTTCCGCCTGAATATAGAATACCCACTTTCAATTATGTCACCGACCTATCAGGAAAATTAGCTGATAATAATCATATATTGAGGTTCATACGGCTCTTCCTTACTCAGCATCATCTAGGTCACTTATCTATTCAAAACCGGATAAATAACTTTAATTGATGTTTTAATTAATCGAATTCAAAGCCTTATAAACACGAACACCCATATACATAGGTACTTCAATTGAAGAGAAAACTGATAAAAAAGATAGCTCTCTATGTCAAAGAGGGCCTGGAAACAGATCCAACTATTGACCAAGTTCTTACACATTTTATGAAGGAGTTTGACGTTAGAACCGTAGAGCCAGCCCGTTTTTCGGATGTCAAGACAATAAAGTCGTTAAAGAACATTTCTAGCTCCAATTGCGATCTTATAATTAGCTTGGGAGGAGATGGGACTTTGCTTAGAGTGGCTAGAGAGTTAAGGGACCAGATACCTATACTTGGTGTAAACATGGGTGGCAGAGGAATACTTAATGAATTGGAGCTCGAAGATATTCCTATTTCTTTGCAAAAATTACTAGAAGGCAAGTATTATATTGAAGCCAGAATAAGACTCGGTGCTAGGGTCGATAACGAAAGGCTACCATATGCTCTTAACGAGATTTATTTGGAAAGATCTGAGGATTTAGAAACACCCACCTTTTTTGTAAAGTATATGGGTCAATCGTTGGGTTCAAGAATGGATGGCATCATTATATCAACTCCCACTGGTTCAACAGGTTATTCTTATTCTGCAGGCGGGCCTGTTATAGCCGAATCGATTGAAGCTTATATAATAACTCCCGTACTTCCAATATACAGAATACCACCGTTAGTTGTGCCAGTTGCAGAAATTAGAGTATCAAGTAACAGACCATTCGATGTATTAATAGATGGTAAAAGAGAATTATTCAAACAAGAGAAGGAATTGATCGTTGAAAGAGCTCCTCCAGTCTTCTTTGTCAGATTTACCCCACAACCATTTAAGCAACTCAGAAAACTCCTAGGTAGAGATGCAATCAAATAGGAAAAGTGTATACGTATTAGATACATCGGCCATTCTAGCGGGCTTTCTAACCACTGGAACTTCTGAAAAGATGTTTGTTACACCATTAGTAATAGCCGAAGCTAACAAGAAATTGACTCAAGATGCATCTGGAATTTCCCTTAATTTTAGCAACTTGTACGTGCAAGAGCCATCTTTGGAAACAGTAAAAAAGATTATAAAAAGATCCGAAGTCTTTGGAGAAATAGGAAACCTTTCGGCAACAGACCTTTCGGTCTTAGCCCTAAGTCTTGATTTATCTCAATCAAATGATGTTAGAATAATTACTGATGACTATTCAATTCAAAATATTGCTTCAACATTTGGATTAAAATGTTATTCAGTAATGAACAAAGGTATCAGATCTGTTATAAAATGGGAGTACTACTGTAAAGGCTGCAGAAGAAGATTCCCTATTGCAAGTAAGAATGGATTATGTCCTGTATGTGGGTCTGAAATAATAAGGAAACCGCTTAAGAAATTCTCAAAAAAGTCCGAGGGTAGAAATTCTTACAAACATTAAATTCAACAAGTTTATGTACAAACCTAAAACTTATTTGAGCTAGCTTATAAGCAAACATCTCCTATTAGCTCACAGATACCTTTATTCAATCAAATTCTTTTGCCTGAAAAATTAGCTTAAGTATTAACGATGGACTGGGGGGGACTCGAACCCCCGACCTCTCCCATGCCAAGGGAGCATTCTACCCCTGAACTACCAGCCCAGCAGAATATCTTTCCTAATATTACTCTATTTATGCTTGTTTGATATAACTATCTGTTCAGTTACATTTTGAATCTGGTGAGACAAAGGTTCCCATCTGGACTTCGACTTACTTACCCAAGCAAACTTCCTTTGAAGAGTCTTTGTGTACAGTTTTTTCCAATCAAGCCCTATAGCATCACACCATGACTTATATATACGAGGATCGATGTAGTTTTTTAATGATGTGTTAAGATTATAATCTTTTGTCTGTCGCAATAAATCCAAAGTTAGCTTGAGTCTTAAGAGTCGCTTATCAATGGATTGTCGCTGCTTATCTGTTTTGGGGGTAATATTTTGCAATTGATGTAATTTTTCTTCTTTCTTTTTTATTGATTCTTCCCAATTCTTAGGAGGAGTTCTTTTATGATTGCAAAACTTTGCAGCCTCTAGATTTGCAAGTTTAGCATAGTAAATTTTAGTTAATTCATCACTCTCAACAAGTTTAGAATCCAAACCTTTTAGATATTTCTCTACAACCTTTGTGGCATGATAAGTTCTGAATGATTTCGCTGTGATATCCTTAGAAATACTCGATAGGAATTTGTTGACTATACGCGAATCAATTTTATCAAACACTAAATCATCCTGCGATTTTCCTGCCATAAATCGCTCAAGGTTCTCACGTAGCAGGGGATCAGGGTTTTGGATGCTTTTTTCCCACCTAACTGAATCCTTGCCTAGAAAATCAAAATCGATTCTATTATTTGCTAATTTTATGTGTTCGACTCTTAGGGTTGTGGCACCAACCGTGTCAGCTTCATCGTCATCCTTTTCATCTCCCACTCTCATTCCTAACACATCAATAAGATAACAAACTGTAGCTACCTTTCTTATTTTCTCTTCTTTTGAATTCATACCAGATTTAATTATCTTCCTAATTCGTTCAATATGAGTGCTCAGCCGCATGGCTTTATCATATTTCTCTTTATTTCGTGCCTGTAAAAGATATGAACTATCGTGTGGCCATACATATTTCATCTTGCCGTTCAACTTGTCCTGCCACCTTGCTAGCCATAATGAGGAATGATCGTGCACAATCCTCTTCCAATCTCCAAGGGGAATCGGCGCGTCTTCGCTTATATTGAGTTCAATATCAGATTGTGTTATTCTTGGTTTCCATCTTCCTCTTAATGGATGAGAACCTCGACCAATAAATATTCCTGGTGGTTCTATCATCCAATTTCCAACTTCTACCATATTACCATCGATTATTGCATATCCATGTTGCTTTTTCAATATCTCTCGCAATTCTTTTCTTTGCTGAGAAAGAAGTTTTTTCTGGTCTCTTGACAAGGATTCTTTCTGCATTCTTTCTCGATCAATATAATCAAAAAATTCTTCGAATCCGAACTCATCCAAGCTCGCATCTTTTAATTCTTTGGGTAAAGAATTAGTGAAATCAGACATAAAATTTTTCTTAAATATTTCATCGTTGAAATAGATCATATCTTTCTTCTTTGCAAAATGATACGCCATCTCTTCAGCGAGAGGATTCAGTTCGTATGCCTTTCCCTTAAACCATAACTTTAGTCCTTTTGGCTCATAAGGGGGAGGAATAGCAGGTCCGTTATATGAAAGCGTTCTCCATCGTTGAATCCTGTTCAACTTATAGTCGACCTCTGAATTTACCTTATAGATGTTGTGGCTTCAGGTGAGTATCAAACCAGTTCAGGTAATGCTCCAGCCTAATTATTCTGTGTTTTGGTTTTCCTGATCTAGACAGGTCATGATTCTCATGCGGAAAAACAATCAACTTGACTTGTTTGCCAAGATATTTAAGAGATGTATAAAGTTGCAATCCTTCTACAAGCCAGCATCTATAATCTTCTTGCGAATGAACTATCAAGGTTGGTGTATCCACGTCTTTAAGATATTTAATTGGTGATTGTTCAGCAAGTGTATCTGGTTCGACCCATGGATCAGACCCTAACTGATCTAAAGTAAATTCCCTACCAATGTCAGAAGTAGAGAAAAAAGTTACCCAATTAACTATACTTCTGTCCGTAACGGCCGCCTTGAAAAGCTTCGTATGTCCGATTATCCAATTTGTCATGAATCCTCCATACGAACCCCCAGCTACGCCCAACCTATTAGGGTCAACAAAGTTGAAGTTCTGCAAAACATAACCAATACCTTCCATTAAATCTTGATAATCTCTCTTTCCGTAATTTCTTCTGATATCTGCAAATTCTTCCGAATAACCATCACTTCCTCGCTGGTTCATGTATAATACTACGAATCCGCTGCTTGCAAACAGCTGAAACTCGAACATGAAAGCTTCACCAAATGATGTCTTGGGTCCTCCATGTATGTATAATATTGTGGGATATTTATCAGAAGTTTGTATAGGTTTAAGAATCCATCCATCAATCTCTACATTATCGCTTGCTTTGAATCTAAAAGGCATAGGTTTAGAGATAAGAAATTCTTCAATAAAGGAATCATTAAAGTGTGTTAGCTTCTTAATTTGACCATCATAGATGTAGAGTTCCTCTGGATGCACAGAATCCATTGAAACATACACTATTTTGTTGTTTATTATGTCAAACCCTTCCACGCTAATATTGCCTCCAATCACCAGCTCGGGATTACCACCAAGTTCTAACCTGTAAAGGTGAACGGACCCTCCATCTGCAACATAAAAGTAAATGAATTTCCCCACCCATTTGATTTGACTGCTTCCATGAGAATAGGCCCTTACATCACTATTTAACGAATTTGATTTGTTCCTATCAAGATTTTCTATCTGTAAGGGATTCCCATTAATCGTAATTACCCATAAGTGGTCATGTGAAGCAAAGCCCCTCTGCAACCTATGTCCATTGATAGCTATCGAAGAATCATCTGGACTCCATGCTATGGAGGAAATTACCATATCTGAATTAGTAATTCTCAAGTTCTGTGCCTTTTGTAAATCATAAACAAAAAGATCTATTATGTAAGGCTTTGAATCGTCAACTGAGGCACCGTAAGCTATTTTAGTTCCATCGTGCGAAAACTGGGCAAATTTTACATCTATTTCTCCCTTTGTCAATTGAGTTAAATCCCCTTTTTCAATATCTAAAAGAAAGAGGTGTTGCCTAGTGTTGAACGTCCAACCCTTACCATTAAACCAGTAACCTATTCTGTCAATGACCTTTACATCTTCCTCTTCGTCTTTTACGACTTGAGATATAAAGGCTATCCTTCTTGAATCGGGAGACCATACAAACGAGTCTATCCCTTCCTTTCTTCTTAGTAATCTTCTCGCTTCCCCGCCTTTTACACTTATCACATACAACTCGTTGCCTTTGTCTTCTTTATTTAGGCCTCTTTTGGATAAAAAGGCTATCTGTAGGCCATCTGGCGACCAAAGCGGATTATAATCCTTTGAACTATAAGTGAATCTTCTTGCGTTACTATCAGTTACATCAATCAACCATATATCGGATACATATTCATTATTTTCTCTATTAGCTTGATGTAAACTTACTGCTACCAAGTCACCATTTGGAGACAAAGAAGGATATGAAAATGAAGTAAATTTAGTTATATCGTGCGGTGTAAGAATTCTGGACATAGCGACGGGCTAAGACAAACATGGGTTTATATTATGTTCGCATATTACGCATTCTTTAGTCTAAACCACTTTTCTGTAACTCTTTAAATAGTTCTTTTTGTCTGGAGCTTAGATTTTGGGGTATTTTTATATTAACCTTAACGTACAAATCGCCCTTACCCCATCCATTTAATTTGGGTAATCCTCTACCCTTGATTCTAAACGTATCGCCGCTTTGCGTGCCTGGTGGTATTTTTAATTCTACTTGACCGTCCAATGTTGGTACAAATATAGTTCCACCAAGTGTAGCTTTTATTAAACCGATTTCTACGTCATAATGAAGATCTGCTCCTTCTCTTCTAAATCTAGGATCCTCCTTAATTCTGACCATTACGTACAAGTCGCCAGGCTTTCCTTCAGGCGAAGTTCTATCACCCTCTCCTCTGAGTCGAAGAGTCGAGCCATCTTCTACACCAGGAGGAATTTTTATATTGATGGTTTTCTTCGCAACAATCAATCCTTTTCCTTTACAATTCCTACAAACTGATTGTATGACAACACCTCTTCCTTGGCACTGTGAACATTGAACCACTCTCACCAGACGAGCAAAACCAGCCGTTGTTACTTGTTGTACTTTGCCTCTTCCTCCACACATTGCACATGTTTTAATGGGAGTGCCTGGTTCCGCACCAGAACCATTACAGTGATTGCATATTTGACGACTATCCACAGTGATTTCCTTAGTAACACCCTTATCAACATCATACAGACTTAACACAACTTCAACGGAAATGTCCCTTCCTCTATTGGTTTCTTCCCCCATGCCGAACCCAAAAAATCTTTCAAATATACTATCAAAACCACCAAACCCAAACTCTCTTAGTATTTCATCGAAATCTACTCCACGGAACAAGTCTTCTTGTGTATACTGACTATCGATGCCAGCATGCCCAAACCTGTCATATTGCATTCTCTTTTGATCATCTGAAAGAACAGCATATGCTTCACTAATCTCTTTGAACTTTTCCTCTGCATCAGGATTTTTGTTTCTGTCTGGATGATATTGTAAGGCCAATCTTCGATATGCAGCTTTTATTTCATCCTTTGTAGCATTCCTCGGAACGCCTAAAACTTCATAATAATCCCGCTTTGGGCCGCTCATCTAGTTCACATTGACCTATTTTATCTACTTCTTTTCTTCACCGACCACCTTATAATCTGCATCCATAACTTTATTATTATTTTTAGATTCATCTTGTTTTTGTTGTGTGGTCTGCTGAGACGAAGCTGCTGCCTGATATACCGCAGTTCCAACTTCTTGAAGTAGCTTCTGTAAGGCTTCGAGTGTCGATTTGATTCTTTCTATTTCTTTTCCTGCTAATGCTGACCTGAGGTCGTTTTCAGCTTTTTCAATTCTACTAAGTTGGTCCTGTGTCAGTTTATCCTTCAAATCTGTTTTTGTTTTTTGGGCAGTATAAAGTAGCGAATCAGCGTTATTTCTCAGTTCTGCTTCTTCTTTTTTCTTTCTATCTAATTCAGCATACTGTTCTGCTTCTCTTATCATTCTTTCCTTTTCTTCTTTGCTTAACTTTGTAGATGCAGTGATTGTGATCTTGGCTTCTTTGTTAGTTGCTAGGTCCTTAGCTGTGACGTTCAATATTCCATTAGCATCAATATCAAATGTAACTTCAATTTGTGGAACTCCTCTTGGAGCCGGAGGTATTCCAGTTAGATTAAACATCCCTAAGGAGACATTGTCTGAGGCCATAGGCCTTTCGCCTTGTAGAACATGTATGGTAACAGTTGTTTGAAAGTCTGCAGCTGTTGTAAAGATCTGACTCTTTCTGGTGGGAATAGTCGTATTTCTTTCTATTATTTTGGTAAATATTCCTCCTAGAGTTTCAACCCCAAGTGATAGCGGAGTTACATCGAGAAGAAGGAGATCCTTTACTTCTCCGGTTAGAACTGCTCCTTGAATGGCCGCTCCAATTGCAACACATTCCATAGGGTCTACCCCTCTTTCGGCAGGTTTACCAAGAAGGTCTTCGATAAACTTCCTGACTAGCGGCATCCTAGTCTGTCCTCCAATCAGAATAATTTTATCAATATCTTTCGGTTCTAGCTTGGCGTCTGCAAGAACCTTTCTGATTGGTTCCTCTATTCTTCGAACTATCGGTAGAGCTAGCTCTTCGAGTTTTGCTCTAGTTATGGTCATGTGGAGATGCATAGGCGAATTATTCTTCATAGCAATAAAAGGTAGATCAATGTCAGTTGTAACAACATTTGATAACTCTATTTTAGCCTTTTCTGCAGCTTCTTTTAATCTCATCATAGCCATTTTGTCGGTTGACAGGTCTATTCCAGTTTGTGCCTTATATTCAGCAATAATATACTGCATTAATGCATTGTCAATATCTGCGCCTCCTGTTTTAGTATCCCCACTGGTCGCTAAGACCTGGAAAACTCCCCCACCGAAATCCATAATTGTAACATCATGTGTGCCTCCACCAAAACTAAATACAAGTATTTTCATCTCTTTATCCGCTTTATCAAGTCCATATGCTAAGCACGCAGCTGTAGGTTCGTTTATTATCCTGACAACCTCTAGACCTGCGATTTCTCCAGCATCCTTAGTTGCCTGTCTCTGATTATCGTTAAAATGCGCCGGCACTGTAATTACTGCTTTTTTAACAGGAGTCCCCAAAAAGGTCTCAGCGTCTTTTTTGATCTTTTGAAGTATAAAGGCCGAAATTTGTTGAGGAGTAAAGCTTTTCCCGTCGATAAATACTTTATAATCTGTTCCCATTTTTCTTTTGATTTCAAAGATGGTTTTCTCCGGGTTTGCAGTAGCCTGTCTTTTAGCCGGCTCGCCTACCAAGAGCTGTCCGTCTGCAGTGAAAGCAACAACCGAAGGGAACATCTTCCCAGCTACTGTTGGACCTTCAGCACTTGGTATAACAATAGGTCTACCGGCTTCCATAACGGCTGCAGCCGAATTCGTAGTTCCTAAATCGATTCCTATTATTTTTTCACTAGTAGTATCTTTGCTCAAATTACATCTACCTCCTTAACACCTATTTTGACAGCGCTAGGCCTAAGCACCTTTCCTTCAAACATAAATCCCTTACGCACTTCTTCGACGACTTTTCCTACCATGGAGGTTTCCACGGGTACACTTCCCACCGCTTCATGAACAGATGGATCAAAATCTGTCCCGATGGCAGGTATGCTCTGCACACCTTCTTTATTCAACACATTCACAAATTTTGTATAAAGGGTTTCAAGACCTTTTAATATCTGTTCCTTATCTTCACTCTTTTTAACCGCATTTAAAGCCAATTCGAACTCATCTAACAAGCCCAACAATTCAATGATGAGTTTGATTTCTCCGATTTTCCTATCTTCCGATCTTTCTCTCTCTATCCTTTTCCTATAGTTCTCAAAATCAGCCTGAAGATATTGAAGTCTTTTAAGGTATTCATCGGCTCTCTTTTTTTCTTTATCTAGCTCTTCAGCTAACCTTTGAGTCGTCTTATACAATTCACTTGTTTCTTCAGCATCGGTTTTTTGCTCTTCACTCATGACTATCACACCACAGTAAATCTTGCATCATTAAGCCTTGACCTTTAATTCCTTTGCCATGAAAATTTACATAAAAATACAAGTGAAAAGGTTTAATGAACTCTGGTTGAATCATTCAGGTTGGTGCCGCCGGTCATTGAAATAAGAGAGCTTATGAAAAAGTATGGAACAAAAAGAGCAATCGACGGACTTTCTCTAACTATAGGTCACGGTGAGATTTACGGATTGCTAGGCCCTAATGGATCAGGGAAAACCACAACAATGAAGATAATCTCTGGAATTCTGAAACCTGATTCTGGTTATATAAGGATTCTCGGACTTGATCCTGTTCGAGAACCAATTCTTATAAAAAATAAAATAGGATATGTCCCTGAAACACCGACCTTATACGAGTCACTTACTGTTCGAGATTTCTTTGAGTTTATTTCTTCTGTAAGAAGGCTAGACGAAGTCTCTACAAGAATTAGACTAGAAGCCCTAGTTAAAGCCTTCCTTTTGAACGATTATTTTGATTCACCTATAGCTTCTTTATCTCTGGGTAATAGACAGAAAGTTTCTATAATTGCAGCTTTTCTTCATGATCCTCAGTTATTATTGTTTGATGAGCCCTTAAATGGGTTAGACGCTAGAAGTAGCAGAATACTTAAGGACCTTTTGTTTCATCATGCAGAAAAGGGAGGCACTGTCGTCTTTTCTACTCACATAATGGAAGTTGCAGAACATGTTTGTAAAAATATAGGTATAATATACGAAGGTAGGATAGTAGCTCAAGGAAGTATAAGAGACCTACAGAAATACGCGGATAACCAAGAAACTCTAGAGGAAGTTTTCTTGAAATTAACAAACGAAAAGGATGCTATAGAAGAAGCAATAAAAGTTCTGAGAAGTGCTATGGGATAATAACGATAGAAATTGGTGGTAATATAAAGAATGAAATTTGTGGAGGCTTGGAGAATAAGTCAAATACCATATCAAGAGTTAGTATTCAAATCTTTTATCAAAACAAGAGGCATGTCTTATATCTCCAGAACATACCTATCAGACAATAGATCTTCCAACGATAAAACGCTAAGAAAAGTGATCAGGTCTGCGGTTGGAAACAAGATCGTGTTGCTCTAATAATAGCTGTGGCGTCTTTTATTTCTTTTACTCAATTTGAATACCAACATACAGTTTTTTCAATTTTAATCGGAAGTTCGTTAAGTTTACTTATGATTTTTGGCTATACACTCCTTTACGAAATACAATTCTTACCAAGCATGTTAGACGAACAACCCTCTGAAGTACTTTATTCTCTTCCAATTTCCAGCTCGGATATATCCTATATTTTAACATTAGCGTTTATACGAGCAATGGATTTTATTATTATAACAGATATAGCTGCCCCTTCTCTTCTCATACTGATATTTACACATTCTTTGTTAGCTTCACTCATAGAAATGATCGGTGCCATTGTGAGTGCAGCTTTAGCGACTGGTTTGGCAATGTACCTATCAAGAATTTTTTACCACATTATCAATCAGGAAAAGAGATCAAGATCATCATCCATTTTTAGGCTCGTATTTACGATTATGTGGGGGGTTCTTGTGATGAGTTTAGCTTTACTTTATAACTATAATACATATCTTACTCCTGTTTTGGAGAAAATTATTACTGAAGGTAATAAGCTTTCAATTTTGATTCCATGTTCAATTCCATCTTTCAGTTATTCGTTTCTAATTTCATCGACGCTCGGAGATAAATTAGCATCATATGCAGCAATTGGATTCTCAGTATTATATGTTGGGCTTTCTGTATGGATAATCCTTTGGAGCCTCAGGACTGTAGCTTCAATCAATAATATATATTATGTCAAAAACAGAGAAACAACAACAGATTTGAAACTAGTGTTAAGAAGTCAGACGATCGGGTATTCTTTGAAGGATTTTAGGATCGCTTCTAGTAATCCTACCACTGCATTCTTAATAGCCCCCCGTGCTTGAAGCTACTATACTCATGTTCCCACTGATTTCAGTTAACGTTTCAGGAACTATCACAGAACTAGTTGGAACCGTAATAGGTGGAATATTTACTTCCTTTGTTGTGATAGGCTTGCTCATAGCTGAAGGAACTGGAATCGAGTATACAAGAACCCTTCCCCTAAGCCCAAATACAATTATGCATTCAAAGGCTCTTACTGCGACGATGAGTTATGCTCCTGTGCCTATCATTTTTATCTTGCTAGGAGCACTCAAGCCTACAGTTTTTGGCTCCATAAGTTTAATTCCATTATTGGAGTTGCCTGCAGTTACAGCGGCAGCGTTAGTAGAGATGATGATAATAATGAAAGCTTCTGGAGAAGAAAGAATTCTTGTCTTTAACATATCATCAAGCATGTTATACTTTTTTATATCAATCCTAATGTCTTGTTTAGTTCTTGGGTTACCTCTAGCATTCTTTATACTTACAAACTTAATTCTTGGACGAATAGTAACCGCACAGATCATCTTAGTTGCAATATCATTATCAGAATTCATAATAATGATGCAGTTAACCAAAATATGAATGAATCAGGATAACACTGCTACTAGCATCCCATAATAACTCGGTCTTCCATAATAACTGAATACGGTTCTATATTTTCTTTCAGATAATGCACCGTATAAAATTAGCATCTGCCAAAGACCGTCAGGCTTGGCCTTTTGTACCATCTGTAGAGGAAGGTCAATCAGCCTATCCAACCTTGCTTGTTTAACTAATTCTTCTACAAACATATCATATTGTTTTGCTGCCCTATCAAACCCATAAGGTCCGCTTTTAGTATGTGCGTGGGCTTGGTCTGCGCTTGCTATAAAGGCTATATGTCTTCTTAATTTACCAGCAGCTAACCTAACTATCTTGCCAAATTTAACTAGCTCTACTAGAGGTAATTCTCGGGACGGTGTTAGGACAACCACCTTCCTAGAACAACCTAAGAAAAATAAAGGTATTATCGTTCCCCAATCAAGCGGCATACAGGATAATGGTCCACTGTCTGTTCCGTAATTAACCTTAACAACATGGAGATTGTTTTCATATGATTCTTGATATATTGCTTCTGCAAGCGGGAGATCGGTACGTACAGAAACTTTGATGGTTTTGGTGTCTGAAGATAGACTTCCAGCACAATTTTCAGAACTTATCACTCCAATATGACCTTTTATCCTTAAATTGTGAGGAGTAGCCACTACGATCGTATCTGGATTCTTTTGTAGAATAATTCTTGATGCAATCCTAACAGCGTTACGCACCCGCTTAAATTCTTCAGTATTTCCTTCTTCGTTAAATCCAGGTATGAGAGCTGATCCATGAGGAAGAATCCCCCCTGTAACAAAAGTCATAGTTGTTACGTAACAGAAAGTACTTTCTTATGAAATTTTAGACGGATTTATCAAAATCATAAGTATCAATTTATGATATATTTGTTATTCAGAAGTACAAATCAATGCCCAGTAATAGGTTGAGGTATACAGAGGAATACATTGCTTTCCTGGACAAAATAATTAGGGTATGCACAGAAACGGGTGTGGAAGTTCTACGTGCTATACGACCCCCATATCTTAACGGACTATGGCTATTGGTGGTACATACACTGACCGATGAAGCATATGTAAAAATGAGAGAGAATGTGGCCAAGCTAGGTCTTCAACCATATACCATTTTTATTCGTGAAGTGGAATCAGGAGAAAGAACGTTATGTATAACCCTTAAGGAAATAAACCATCAAACTCAAAGTTCGTGGTAAGTTTACTACAATTAAAGTAGGAGAATTATTTTAATTCCATGGTGTAGTTTAAATCTATCGATACGACAAACTAATTCCTATTGCAGCGCATACCTTATGCTGAAATTGAATCTATTGTAAAGAAAGAATTTGAGCAAAAGATGCCTGAAAAGATACTAACTAAAGATGCACTGGGTAGAATAACTGCAACGGATATACTATCTAAGGAAGATTTCCCACCTCATGATATAAGCGAGAAAGATGGATACGCTGTAAACCATTTAAGTATACTTGGTGCATCCATTTCTTCTCCTGTCACGCTGAAGGTAACACAGGTGGTGAGCCCAGATTCGATACCATTATCTTTAGAGATGGATACTTGTGCAAAAATCTTCACTGGAGCAAGACTTCCAGAAGGGACAGATTCTGTTGTAATGCAGGAGGAGGTTATAGAAAAAGGCGACAGTATAACTTTTTTATCTTCAGTTCAACCTGGAACTAATATATTCAGAAAAGGAAGCGACATTAGGAAAGGAGAAAAGATAATTTCAAAGTGGAATATCCTTGGACCATATGAATTAAACGTGATGAGCTCGTTAGCCATAGACCAAGTAGACGTTTTACCCAAGTTGAAAGTTGCCATCCTTTCTACAGGAAGTGAATTAGTATCACAAGTTGATGATACTACTACAGGAAAGATTCTTGACACAAACAAACCTGTTTTAATGAGCGTTCTTAGGGATGCCGGGTTTCAAACGATCGACGCTGGAATCGAACCAGATGATGCGGTGAAGATTGCTAATAAGGTGAAAAATTTCATAGACATAAGCGACGCTGTAGTTGTAACAGGTGGTTCATCAGTCGGTGCTCACGATTTAACGATATCATCCATCAGAGAGATGGGTGCTAGAATTCTCTTTCATGGTGTAAAGCTAAGACCATCTAGCACAGCAGGCATGGCATCTCTTTCTGGCAAGCCCGTCTTTTCACTTTCAGGTCTCATCCAATCTTCTCTTGTTGCTATTCACTTAATTACAATACCAACACTTCGGTACATTCAAGGATCCGACTTCAGATATCCTAGGATCGTAGAAGCTAAAATCGATCAGGAAATACATGTTGACCTTCCACATGATTTTTTGCGTGCGATTTGGGTAAAAGTAACAGCCAAGGATGGAATACTATCAGCGAATCCGACGCTAGCTTCAAGTCATTCTCGTTCTGTTTTTCTAAAAAGTAATGGTATTTTGCTGGTGAAGGGGAGCGAAACCTTGCATAAAGGAGACTTGGTACAAATCAATATTGTGAACAGTCTGTTTTAGATTATTTGAAAAGATTAATACATTAACAGACAGAAATAGATGATATGAATAAAACTGATACAAGACGTGGACCACCTTTACTTATGATTCCCGGCCCCACCAATCTGCACAATAGGGTACTTGAAATGTTATCCCAACCTCAAATCGCTCATACTAGCGATCAATTTTATAAAGAATTTCTTGAAATACTAGACCTGACAAAATACATCTACAGAACCAATCAAGAAGTGATAGTATTTTCTGGCTCTGGAACCTCAGGTATGGAAGGTGTTTGTGCGAGCGTATTGGAGAAAGGAGATCGAGTTCTTAGTGTGGAGACAGGTTTTTTCGGTCGACGATTTACCAGGATTGCGGAGATTTACGGTTCCAACGTAGAAAAAATGGTTGTTTCGGAAGGAGATTACGCAAAGCCAGAAATTCTTTCGGATAAACTTTCAGAAGGAGGGTATGATGCAGTATTGCTAACACATGTGGAGACAAGCACAGGTGTAGAAAATCCAATACCTGATTTAGCAAAAGTTGCTAGGAGGTATGATGTTCTTACGATTGTAGATACAGTCTGTGGACTCGGGGGTATTGATTTTAAATTTGATGATTGGGGCATCGATGTTGCCTTTTCTGCATCTCAAAAATGCATTGCGGCGCCACCAGGCGCTACACTTTTGGCTTTGTCAGAGCGCGCCGTCACAAAGATGTTAAGGCGCAAGTCAGAGATCCCTTCGTATTATTATAATCTCCCAAAATGGCTTGAAGTGATGAAAGATCCCCATATTTATCTAACAACCCCTTCAGTATCAGTATTAAGGGCATTAAGAGTAGCTCTTCAGATGATAAAGGAAGAGAGGATAGAGAACCGATGGACGAGGCATAAGAATCTAGCTAATGCCTTTCGGACAAGTCTTTTAGAGTCAGGTATTTCTATGTTTGCAAAAAGACCAGCAGATACTGTCACCGCTATATATGCAAGGGATCCGGAAACTGTAGCAAGAAAGATGAATGAACAATACAATATAATGATAGCTAGAGGACTAGATAACCACAGAAATGACCTTTTAAGAATAGGTCACATGGGAAATGTAAACAAAGAATCATTAATAGCTACCTTATCTGCATTGGTCAACATTATGATGCCGGACAAAGTACTAGATTCGATAATAGAACCGCTACTTCGATTAAAATATTAAAGCATCGTCCAGAAGCCCAAGTTTATATATCGTATGTAATCGAAAATAGTTTGGTATCGATGTAGAGTATATGTGGTAAAGAATTGAGAATGTTAGTAAAGTATTTCTATTTTATAAATGATATATGTGATGTTATCTGGTTTTGAACCCCATGAGCTCTTTGCTCTTTCCCATGGCAAAACATTATATTGCTGGCAAATATTCATCTGATATAGCTCAGATCGCTAAATCTTTGAACAGCTCAGGTTTCAGGATTATTGCTAACTATCTTGGTGAAGATTTAACAAGAGAAGAGGATATAAAATCAGCTGTCAAGCAGTACATTAATCTTATAGAAGTATTAGATCAGAATAAGATATCTGGTTGCGTAAGCGTTAAATTGACTCAGTTAGGCCTCTCCATTTCAGACAAACTCGCTATGGAGAATCTAGGCCGAATAGTAGATGAGGCTAGGGCCAGAGACATGTATGTCTGGATAGATATGGAGAGCACAAATTATACAGAGAAGACACTTGACATATATTATGACACCCTTGCAACTTATAAACACATAGGGGTAGCAGTTCAATCCTACTTAAAGAGAAGTCTTGCTGATATAGAAAAATTACTAGATGAAGGTGGACAAGTCAGACTTGTCAAAGGAGCATACCATGAGAAACCAGATCTCTTGGTAGGAGGCAAGAGAGAAATCAGAGATAGTTATTCCAAGCTTTTGAAGATATTGTTTACTGGGAAAAACTTCTTTGCCGTTGCAACCCATGATGAGAAACTAATTAAACTGGCACAAGATTTAGCCAAAGAGACCAGAAACGAAAACTTTGAATTTCAATTCTTAAAAGGAGTTCGAGAAAAGAGGTCTCTCGAACTAGTTTCTGATGGGTTCAAAGTTTCAATTTATATTCCATATGGAGAAAATTGGCTACCGTATGCTCTAAGAAGAATAAAAGAAAGAAGAAGGAATATTCTGTACTTTGCAAAGTCAATTGTTGGTATGTGATAGTTAGTCAACGTACTAATCTGTACTTGTCTGTACATAAGATTTAAATAGAGTCCATTTATGTTGCGACACGAGCATAAATGGAGTCATTAATTTCAGTTCATTTAAATGAAGATGAATTACCAAGTGAATGGTATAACATATTGCCAGACCTTCCTGAACCTCTGCCACCACCTCTTGACCCTGCCACAATGCAGCCGATTGACCCTTCAAAAGCTGAAAGAATATTTGCGAAGGAACTAGTACGTCAAGAAATTTCGTCAGAAGTAAACATACCAATACCGGATGAAGTTCTGAATATCTACCGCATAGCTGGGAGACCTACTCCGCTGATTAGAGCCAAAAGGCTCGAAGAATATCTAAATACACCAGCCGAGATCTATTTTAAAGCCGAAGCACTAAATATAGGAGGCAGCCATAAAATTAATACCGCGATACCACAGGCATATTATAATAGAAAGCAAGGAATAGAGCGAATTGTAACTGAAACCGGTGCAGGTCAATGGGGTTCAGCTCTCGCGATAGCTTCATCATTGTTTGGACTCAAAGCAGAGGTTTACATGGTAAAGGCAAGCTATGATCAGAAACCTGGACGCAAAATAATAATGGAAACGTTTGGTGCAAAGATAAGACCTTCACCAAGCGATAATACTGAGTTTGGAAGAATGATCTTGAAAGATAATCCTAATCATCCTGGTTCTCTTGGAATAGCCATAAGCGAGGCTATAGAAGATACTTTAACGCACGAAAACACACGATATTGCCTAGGGTCGGTTTTGAATCATGTCCTTCTACACCAAACGGTTGTGGGACAAGAAGCCAAGAAGCAGATGGAAATGATTGATAGATACCCTGATGTTCTAATTGGATGCATTGGTGGAGGTTCAAATTTTGCTGGCTTAGCGTATCCATTTGTTCGTGATAAATTGAAAGGAAAGAAGAAAGACACCCATGTGATCGCAGTGGAACCTACTGCAGTACCATCTACAACAAAGGGTAAATACGAATACGACTATGGCGATACAGGGGAGAAGACATTTTTAGTCAAAATGTACACACTTGGTCATAAGTTCACACCTCCCCCTATACATGCAGGAGGTTTGCGATACCACGGTAAGGCCCCATCACTTTGTCTTCTTATAAATAAGGGTATTGTGAATTCAATTGCGTTTAATCAAACCGAAGTTTTTATGGCAGGTAAAATATTTGCACAAAATACAGGAATAATACCTGCTCCTGAATCAGCGCATGCAGTGAAAAAGGCAATAGATGAAGCGTTGGATGCGAAAGCTAAAAACGAAAAAAGAATAATACTTCTTAATCTTAGTGGCCACGGCTTACTAGACCTCAGCGCATACGAGTTATTTAATTCGGGTAAATTACAAGACTATGAATATAGAGCATAATTGCAATTAATAATAAGGCCATAAATTTTTTATCCCCAGACAAATACGGCAATTACGGTCCCGCTCCCGCGGTAAGGGATGAGAATTCCCCCGTAAGCTCAGCCTGGTAGAGCTTCCGACACCAAAGGTTCATCCCTTGGTGGAAGATGCTGTAGTGGCTGGCCTTGGCCAGCCCGTCCAGCCTACTAGGCTCACAGAAACCGGAGTGTCGCAGGCTCAAATCCTGCCCGCGGGACCGTATTATTTATTGAATAATATAGAATCAGTTTTAAATCGCTTTATCTACTATAATGCTTGAAGGATTAAATACATATTGTAAGGTACGTCATTAGGTGATATTCTTTGAGTTCTAAAGTAAACAAAAGAACACAAAAAGCCAAAACCAATACCAAGTCAGAGGAAAGAAAAATCAAAAGAATACCACAAATTACTGTTGGAAAAAACATCAAAAGCCTTGTTATCTATTCTAAGCATGGAAGAAGATTGGAGCGAGAGGGCAAGGGCTTTTCACTCTTGGAATTAAGGCAAGCAGGATTAGCGGTCAATCAAGCAAAAGCAGCTAATATTAGAATAGACTTAAGACGAAAGACAGTACATGAGCAAAATGTGAAAATGCTTAAGGAAGCTATTTTAAAGTTAACTGGTATTTCGTAAGTGCACGAATAAATATTGTTGCAAGAATCCTGAAAACTTGCCAAAATACTGTCTTACGGTATCAGATAGCTTTTTGTACTGTTTGATGGTAAGATGCTCAGACAAAACACCTGATTCTTTGACCAATGATGAATAATATTTCTTTAGACCTCTAAACACCCATCTGTCTATAGGAAAGGAAGAATATTTATTCGCTGAAAATAGCAAAATACAATCAGCAACTTTAGGTCCGATTCCTTTAAAGTGAGGCTCTTCTATGACAAGCCTTCTCCAAGCGAATTCATATGTAAGTGTCCGCAGAAGCTCAAATTTGAAGGTGCCCTCTACGATTTGCTTGGACAATATAGTTAAATAATCCCATTTCTTGCCAAGAAAATTACTGAGTGGTCTTTCCATCATTTGCATTTCATGAGGTCCAGGCAAGCAACCTCGCAAATCACCAGTGAATAAGAACGAAATTCTATCAAGTATTTTGTTGATGGCATCAATGCTCAAACTGGAGGATACAATATATGCCATAGCGCATTCCCATGCGTCCTGTTGGAGAATTCGTATTCCTAAATATTTTTTCACTAGATACCTGGTAAATCTATCTTCTGGTAACGAGTCAATGATTGATTTATGATCTATCTGTAAAGAAAAGAAATTGCTAATTACATCAAGATTAAGGGTTGGTACAGACCTGAACTGAATCAGATTGTCAGTTTTCTTGAAGGCTACTTTTGAATGTCCGATCCATCCTTGCCACCAGCCATCTATCTTGTGCCACCTGAAGATTTGCCCGCTTGTGAATGTAGCATCCAACTCGAGAGGCTCTTCGCCAATATTAATTTCCTGCAGCACGGTAGTGTATGAATTAGGACAGAAAAATAAAGCTTAGGAATAAAAATTTTAGGAACTATTACAAAACCTATTGGTGTAGGGAAGTGATAGTAAAATAACGGCAAGAGCGAGGCCGTTTTCGAGGACTGGAGACAGAGGAGATACAGCCACAGCTACAGGACGTTTACCGAAGGACTCTAAGATGATCGAAGTGCTTGGTTCAATCGACGAATTGGTCTCCTTTATAGGATTAGCTAGAGCTATGTTAAGCAACCACAAAGAAGTAAACGTGATACTTGAAGATATACAGAGAAAGTTATTCGTTTATGCGGCGGTTATACATGGAATGAAAGGATATAACATAACCCAAGAAGATATATCTTGGGTTGAAAAAGTTACAATCGATATAGACTCCAAACTACCTCCGCTAAGTCGTTTTATATTACCATCGGGCAGCGAGGCCTCCGCAGCCATACATGTAGCAAGAACTGTTTGCAGGAGAGCCGAAAGAAACATAGTAGCTCTAAGCAGGGAGAAAAAGTTAACAGAGCCTATTATACCCTTCATAAATAGGTTATCCAGCCTACTGTTCGTCCTTGCTAGATACATAAATTATAAAGAGGCGCGTCAAGAGGAGTTTGTTTAGATGCTTTAATTGAATGAGGAATTGGTTAAGCTTGAAAGAGATGTAGTCTCATGTACTGCATGTCCTCGGTTAGTGAGTTTCAGAGAGACTGTAAAGCCAAAAAAGAGGTTTAAAGACCAAATTTATTGGAGAAAGCCAGTACCAGGTTTTGGTGATAATAACGCGTGGCTTCTAATTGTAGGGTTGGCACCAGCGGCGCATGGAGGAAATAGAACAGGGAGAGTCTTCACGGGAGACGAGTCTGGAAATTTCTTGGTAAACGCACTGTATGAAACTGGATTTTCTAATAAGCCCAACTCAGTTTCTAAGGATGACGGTCTTAAACTTACAGGATGCTATCTAACAGCCGCGGTAAAGTGTGTACCTCCTGATAACAAACCTGCAACTGTAGAAATGAAAAACTGTGGTATGTTTCTGAAAAGAGAAATCCATCTATTGTTATATGTAAAAGCAGTACTTACACTCGGAAGATTTGCATTCAACGCATACATAGACTCAGTCAAGGATTTTTTTCTCACAAAGCAGAAGTTTGATTTTTACCATGGAGCCACGTATAGAATATTGGGTTTACCTACGCTCTACGCTTCGTACCATCCCACACCCCGTAACACTCACACGGGGACACTTACAAAGAAAATGTTGGTTGATTTGTTGAACAGGATTAAAAGAGAACAAGGTTGCTAGTGACAAAAATTGATAATAAACTATTAGTGCATTCAAGAGAAGAATAAATTTAGCCAGATATGAATACCGCCTGTGTGCAAATTGCCTACAACATTTAACGTAATATTTACATAACAATGTATAGGAGCGGTCTTAAGTTGTCTGTCTTAAATGAAAGAAAATTTGGTTCGAGGCATCGAATAAGGGGACAGAGAAGCGAAGAATATACTTACATTCAATCAGTTCTTGATAGACTTAGGATATTAAAAACTACAATGAATTATGCAACAATGTCCCTAAAGAGTGGGATAGATTCTACCCTGCTTTGCAGATATGTTACGGGTAAGGTTCGTCCAACCTACGAACGATGTAAATTACTTGAAGAACGACTCCTGTCCACCCAAGATATACAAGAAAAGCTCCGCGAAAGAATATCATTAAAACAAAACGGTTACATAGACTTACACGAATTACTTTGTGATTCGGACGCTCTTAGGTGGATTTCAGGGTTAATAAGAAGTCAATTCAGAGAAGAAAAGATTGATAGAGTTGTCACCGCAGCATCATCAGGAATTACCCTAGCTACATCTGCAGCTCTTTTGATCGGAGCATCAGTGACATATGCTATGCACACAAGAAGCTCAGGGCCAGTCAGTTATTTGGAATCAGAGATAGTCTCGCCTAATCCATCCGAAATATTTTCCCTTTATCTCCCGGCTTCGTGGCTTAAGAGAGGTGATAGAGTACTATTAGTCGACGACGTCGCAACATCTGGTAGAACGATGGTGGGGCTCGTCAATATTGTGGACAGAGCAGGATGTGACATTGTAGGGATTTTCGTCCTAGTTTCTACGGCCAATGAGTGGAAAGAAAGAATCAAGAATCTTCTTAAAAAAGAAACGAAAATATATGTAATGTTTGACTTGGCTAAAGAACCAATATTAAAGGTCTAAAACAACCCCCGGGACCTTGGGGAAAGGTTGCACTTCAGAAATACTTTCAGCTCCTGTAATCCAAGTGATCAACCTTTCTATACCAATTCCAGCTCCGGCGGAACGCTTTAACTTACCTTGTCTTGCTAAACGCAGAAGTAATTCATAGTTTTCTTTCTTGACACTATCTCTTTCCATCTTGTAAAGTATTTTTGAGTATTCGTATTCTCGTCTCGCCCCAGATAAGATTTCACCATATTTAGGAACATAAAGGTCGTAATTATCCCATACGCCACTGGTACTGTCTTCAAAATCATAAAATTCACGTGGAATATTTTTCACCCAAACGGGATTTGTTATGGACCCTAGCAATTTGGTTTCCCAATCATTTCCAAATCTCTTAATAAGTTCTAATCGGTCATATACATCAAATGGGATAGATACTTCTGGTAATTTAAGCCATCGAAATCTAACTTTGTTCTCTGATACTTTTCTCAGCTGGGAAATCGAACCATGAATCAATTCCTCCGTTAACGAGCGAACATCATCGAAAGTTGCATTTTTAATTTCGAAGTCAAGTTGGGTGAATTCATAAGAATGCCATTTAGTAGCCTTCCTCTCTCTTCTTTCTATACGAACGTTCGGTGAAAGTATGAAGAACTTAGGATAAAGGAGTGAAGACGAGATCATCTTGTGGATTATCATACTGGAGGTAAGACTTACCATTTCTCCATAGATTTCCGTTTGAATTCGTTTTTCGATGGAAGCCCCAGGGTCAGGCCACAAGGGGTCTGTTGACTTTGAAAGAATTACTGGAAGCAACCATTGAAAACCTTTTTCTGTCAATTTCTGCGTAATATATCGGAGAATGAATGTAGTAACGTACCCATATCTTTTCTTTTGCATCAGATCTTTATCTGACAGATCTGGTAGGTTCTTTATCTCGTAATTATGGTCGTCTTGAAAACGAATCTCCATCGGTTATCGCGCACAACAACGAAAAATAAAAGCATATCGCCCAAAAAACTGGCAGTTTGCTGGCGTTAAGATATAAATAGACGCCATTTATTGGCAATATGACATGATACTTGACCAAAAGGATATATCAATAATTAATTGTCTTATGAACGATAGTAGGCAGAGTTATGTCGAAATATCTTCCAAATTGGGTTTACCTCGAGCAACTGTGCAAGAAAGAGTCAAGAAACTACTTACTTCAGGAGTGATAAAGAGATTTTCGATTAAGCTAGATTATTCAAAACTAGGTCGCGGCGTTACATCATATATCTTTGTATCATTTAGCAATGAGAAACAAATCTCTCAAAGAAAACTGGCTGAAAAAATAGCTAGCATTCCTAACGTATTCGAAGTTTCAGTCATTTCTGGAGAGTGGGATATATTGATAAAAACAAGAACCTCTTCAGTCGAAGAAGTTGGTACCATGGTTATCGATACATTAAGGTCAATGCCCGGCATACAGAAGACTGAAACTTGTGTCAGTTTTCTAACAATTAAAGAAGAATGAATTGTAAGCTAAGCAAATCCCCTTTCTTTAACCAATGCATAAAGACACTGTATAAAATCATCAGAATCGTTAGGTAGTTCGGTGCGTATTAGTGTCACGCCGCGTGATTTAGACCAATCAACACATTCGACATCTATATCATACAGTATTTCTAAGTGGTCAGAAACAAATCCTATGGGAGCTATGACAAACCTGCTTTCTTCTTTACGATAAAGGTTCTCTAGGAGCTCCAATACGTCAGGTCCGAGCCATCTTTCTTTCGTATTTCCAGCACTTTGATATCCAAAACCCCATTTTTGCAATTTTAACTCTACAGCCAATACTTTTGCCATATCACGCAGCTGAGCATCATAAGGGTCTCCTATGTTCAATATCCTTTCTGGTAAGCTATGAGCTGTAAAGAGAACAAAAGTGTGACGAGAAAGCCGACTCAAAGCTTCATCTATCCTTCTCTTCCATACGGAAATATACAAAGGATGGGAGTACCAAGATGGTATATATTCAACATTAAATACGTAACCAAGCTTCTTATTGGTTTCGTTAATAGTCTGCATGTAAGTTCCGACACTCATGCTAGAATAGTGAGGAGCAAGTATTAAGCAAAGTAGATGATCTATCCCTTCTTTGTGCATCTTTTGCATTACATCTGAAATAAATGGGTGTGAATGTTTCATTGCATAATAAACTTTGGTTTCTGAAGTTCGTTCAAGGAGACCCGAAAGTTTGTACGAAATCGATTTTGTAATTTGTGTAAGAGGAGAGACCCCACCTATCGATGCATATTTTATCTTTAACTTATTTATCTCATCTTCGCTGGGTCTTTTTCCTCCTCTTATATGGGTGTAGTACATATCGACTTCGTCGAGAGACGCTGGAGTGCCATATGTCAGAATCAGTACAGCTTTCATTCATTTCACTTCCTTTGCCTGGTAATATTGTGAACCAGGTCTGTCACTTCTTTCAAATTTTCAACTGGAGTAGTTCTTAAAATCCCATGACCAAGATTAAATATATGACCATTATGTTCCCTTGCCTGTTCCAATATTTGTAGCGTTCTTCTTCTCATTATATCCCCTCCAGCGACAACCAAAGATGGATCGAGATTTCCTTGTACTGCCACCGACTTACCACACCTCTTCCAGACATCATTGATCGGCACTCTCCAATCCACACTTATGACATCAGCACCACTAGACCTTAGCGCTTCTATCAAATGGGATGATTCGGCGCAAAATATAATTCTAGGAATGTTATACCCATGCAAAGAATCGAATATTCTCCTTGTATACTTCAATACATACTTTTCATAATCTTCCCTTGAAAGACATCCGGCCCAACTATCAAACAACTGGACGGCTTTTACACCGTACTTTATTTGAGTTATTAGATACTTCTCTATCATAATGCTTAGCTTATTCATCAATTTATCCCATATATCGTCCTGACTGAACATAACCATCTTGGTTCTGGCGAAGTCTCTCGTGGGCCGGCCTTCTAAAAGATACGATGCAAGTGTAAACGGAGCTCCAGAGAATCCGATAAGAGGAATTCCATCTAGTTTTTCGACCGTTAGTTCAATTGATCTCCACAGAAAATCCAACTGCTCTTCGGGTGACAAATCATCTAATATGTCTATATCATCAAGATTCTGAATCGGATCCAGGATGATTGGACCCTTTTCCTCTTCAATTTTTAACTGAACACCAATAGCTTGCAATGGAATCATTATATCTGCAAAGACTATGGCGGCGTCCAACCCAAGCTTTCGAACTGGTAAAACAGCTATCTCGGAACAAATTTCAGGTTGCCTAAATAAATCCATTATATTTGTTTCGCCTTTGAGCTTCCGGTACTCAGGCAAATAACGACCAGCCTGTCTCATAAACCAGACCGGGGTGTATTCTGTCGTCTTCAATCTACATGCATCAAGAAATACGCTCATGTTCTAACCCCTCACAAAAATCGTAGAAAGCATCAACCGTACTCTCCACATCTTTATAGGAGTGACTCGAAGAGATGAAAAGTGACTCCATCGGTGATGGTGGAAGGTATATCTTCTTTCTCAGCATAATACTATGAAGAACTGGAAATAACTTCAAATTACTGTTCTTAACGTCTTTATAATTTGTTATGGGGCTATCGGCAAAAAAGAGGCTTAGCATCGACCCAACTCTGTTTACAATAATGTTTATGTTCATCGATTCAGCAACATCTATCATCTTACCTTGTAGTGCAGATGATAGGCTTTCTAAATGCTGGTATGTTGAATCATTAAGGAGATTCAGAGTGGCAAGCCCTGCAGACATTGCTACGGGGTTGCCTGCCAAAGTTCCAGCCTGGTATACTGGTCCTTCAGGTGCAACAAACTTCATGATGTCTTTGCTTCCCCCATATGCCCCAACGGGAAAGCCACCGCCTATTATCTTGCCTAAACATACAATGTCTGCATCAACACCATACAAAGATTGAGCTCCACCTAAATCAACTCTGAAACCTGTTATCACCTCATCAAAAATTAATATCGCATCAAATTTATCACAAAGCTCTCTTAGTGTCTCCAAAAAACCTTCAACAGGTGGGATCACTCCCATATTGCCTGCAATGGGCTCTACTATGATTGCCGCAATGTCTTTACCATGTTTATCGAATTCGTTCTTTACGGCATCTACATCATTGTAAGGAAGTGTAATGGTGTTAGCAACAACTTCTTCAGGGACTCCTGGCGAAGCGGGAATACCCATAGTTGCCATTCCAGAACCTGCCAAGGTCAGAAAAGTATCTGAATGACCATGATAACAACCCTCGAACTTTACAATCTTTTTTCTTGATGTAAAAGCTCTAGCTAATCTGACAGCTGACATAGTGGCTTCTGTTCCTGAATTGACAAATCGAACTTTTTCTACATTCTTAACTGTAGCACATATTTTCTCTGCTAAAAGAAGCTCACTTTCGCAAGGGGCACCAAAGCTGGTACCATTAGTAATTGCCTCTGTAACTGCCTTAGTTACGGCTGGATAAGCATGTCCTAATATGAGTGCACCCCATGAGCAGCAATAATCAATAAAAGAATTACTATCAACATCAACAATTCGAGACCCAATACCCTTAGAAAAGAATATCGGCCTGCCTGAAACTGACAGAAAGGCTCTAACGGGACTGCTTACGCCTCCTGGCATCACTTTTAAGGCACGTTGATAATATTCCTCGGATTTATTGTTATCCAATTATTGACACCTAAACAAGTCTTGCAAGCATATCATCCAACGTCGTTCTTCTACAGGTAAATATTGGAGTTTCTAATTTTGTGTATGCACTGGCTTCCGAACTCCTCAGTTCTTCAACTAGACACAAAAATTCGTATGGATCGTCACCTTCAAATGCTAAGACGAATTCTTGATCATCAAGACCAAAAGAATAACCTGTATTGATTCGAATTTTCGGGTATTTATGCCCTATTTTAAAGTGCTCAATCATCATTCTTTGCCTATCCTCAAATGGTAGTCTGTACCATGAGCGCTTTTTCACAAATGGATAGACGAAAATATACTTGGAATTACTCTGAAATTCTGGTCTAGATACTCCTTCTTGACCTTCATGCTTGTGAGATCCTAGATAAGGTGACTTCCTTGTTAAAGAAAGATAAGAATAGCGAACTTCCAAATACTTACCCAGCTGTGTCGAAAATAATGAAGTATGCAAGTCTTGAAATCTGTCTATATTCTCACTTCTGGCAAGAATCATGAAATCGACATCGTGTCTTAGACCAGATAAAGAAAAGAAACTCATCTCTATCTGCTTCATATTTTCCTTAACTACGTTTGAAAATTCCTTTTTCTGCTCGAGTTTATCTGAATCTTTTAGGAATCTCCATTCACGTATGATTTTGAAAAAGTTATATTTATAATATCGCACGGAATTATTTTGTGAACTAAGATTCTCCATTTACGTATCGCTCCTTGCCCATTTTACGAAATCTAAAGCAAAATATGTTATAATTATGTCTGCACCAGCCCTCTTTATGCAAGTAAGTGTTTCCATTACTACCTTCTTTTCATCTACCATACCACTGTTCGACGCAGCCTTGATCATAGCATATTCGCCACTTACACTGTATGCAGCTATAGGCATGTTAAATCTCCTTCTTGCTTCATATATTATATCAAGGTAAGCCAGCGCTGGTTTAATCATTACTATATCTGCGCCTTCATTAATGTCTTGTTCTATTTCCCTCATCGCTTCTCTCCTGTTGGAATATTGCATCTGATAGCTAGACCTATCACCAAATTGAGGGCTTGACATTGCAGCATCTCTAAAAGGAGCGTAAAACGAAGAAGCAAACTTGGCGGAGTAACTCATGATGATAGTATCGTTAAATCCATTCTTGTCAAGTGCTCTCCTGATGGCTTTCACTTGGCCATCCATCATTGCACTGGGGGCTATGACGTCTGCTCCAGCTTCAGCATACTCTACCGATGCTTTCTGCAGATACGGCAGAGTCTTATCATTATCAACGTGACCAGAACGGATAATACCGCAATGTCCATGCGTTGTATATTCGCATAAACATACATCAGCCATTACTGTTAAGGAAGGGAAGCTATTTTTTATCTGACGAATAGCAGTTGGTATAATACCGTTTTTCGAATACGCTTCGCTTCCGAATTCGTCTTTAATGTCAGGTATCCCAAATAAGAGAACGTTGTTTATTCCGTGTGACATTAACTCTTCTATGAACGATATTGTTTTGTCTATTGATAATCTGTAGACTCCTGGCATGGATTCTACAACTTCTGAAATATTACTTCCACTTCGAATGAATATAGGGCAGACCAAGCTAGTAGGTTCTATAGTTGTCTCCTTTACAAGACGCCTGATCGTTTCTGTTTTTCTCAAACGTCTTAATCTTAATATAAATTCACTTGAAGGCAAATTATTTTACCACCTCGACTAACCTGACTAGAGCTTGGAAAGTTTGTTCGGTGGGAAAGAGCACTCTCTCGAAGCCAGCTTCCTTTGCAGCTGCAGCTGTAACCGGTCCTATACATAATGCCGGTTTTTTCCTTAGTTCATCCAAGATGGTTGAATTGGCAAGAGAACAAACAGCAGAGACTGATGAAGGACTACCGAATAATATAGCCTTACCAGTTAGTATCCTTTCACTCAGTCGGACATCATTTTTGGTTGTGTCATATATGTAGACTTCGCTTACGTCAAATCCTCTACTGCGAAGTTTGTTTGATAATAATGCTTTGCTGAGGGAAGACCTAAAAATCAATACGGACTTACCAAAGTTCTCAGGTAACTCTTCTCCTAAACTCAGTGTAGTAAAGGTATTAGGAATAAAATCTGCTCTTAATCCAAGCTTTTTCAACTGTTTTGCGGTACCTGGTCCAACAGAAGCAATCCTAGGAAGCTGTTTCTTCGCCAAGTCTATGCCTAACTCCTTACACCTCATTGCAAAGTAATAAACACCAATCGAAGATGTAAAAAGCAACCAGTTGTAGAGATTCATTTTTTTAATATGTAAATCTACTTGTTTCCAGCTTTTTGGAGGTGCAAATTTTAAGAGATTTATGCAAATGGGCAAATAGCCTGCCTTTCTAAGTTTTCTGGCAAGCTGCTTGTTACCAGCAGAAGACCGAGTGATTATAACCGGAAATTTATGCGCATATTCCACATCAATCACCGTGGCTTAACTGTGTGTATCTTTTGCAAAAGAGTTGTTGCAGCCCTTCTTGCAACCATATGAATATCATCTAGTGATTCGGACCTGTACCTTTCGATATGCATCTTTTCTGGCAAACCTAACAAAGCAAGAAAGGAGACTCTTTCTCTTTTTACAGTTGCGTATGCAGCAACAATATCATTACAATCACCACCTACTTCTTTAAGGAAAATTCTTTCACAATGTGACGCATTATAAGTTTCAACATGATTGATTTCTCTTGCTATCTCTATAGCATAGGTATTTTTACCAAGAACCTCCAAAGCAAGAATACCCTGACAAGCAGCGGGTATTATTTGGTCAACCTCAAAAAATTCTGATATCAAGTCTTCCATCCCTAGCCTTTGGAGCCCGCAAGCAGCAACAATTATTCCATCAAGTTGATTCTCCTTTACCTTTCTCACCCTAGTGTCTACGTTGCCGTGAATATCCACTATATCGATATCACTTCGTAACTCTTTAATCTGGTACTTTCTTCGCAAACTGCTAGTTCCAATTCTGGCTCCACTGGGAAGTTCCTTTAACTTGTAACCTTTCAGCGTTACAAGCGCATCTCTTGCATCTGCACGTTCCGGAGTCCCTGCAATAGTAAATGTAGGGTCTAAAGCTGAAGGTAAATCTTTCATACTATGAACAGCAATATCAATCTTCCCAGATAAAAGAGCATTTTCTAATTCGCTTGTAAAAATAGACTTGTTTTGAACTAAATCACTTGAACGAGAGACATCATCGCCAAGCGTTTTAATAGGTACAAGAGTAACAGAGATATTCCTGTATTTACTTTCAATCAAATCTTTAACTATATTTGCTTGTGCTAAAGCTAACTTACTCTGCCTTGTCCCCAAACGAATATCTTTCAGTGTCTTTTCCACCTCGCAGGTTGAACATAGCAGAAACAAGTTCAAGTCTTTGGTTGGTATGTGCATTAGTATTTGTTTGCTTAACGAATGTAACTACAGATGAAAGTAGTTTATTGACAATACTTTTGGTAAGTGACTCTACCACTTTCGATTGTTTTTCTGTTAAATGGCCAATTCGTTTCATTGCGAACTTTACTTCTCGAGTCCTTATTTCTTCAGCTCTGTAAAACAATTCACCCAAAACTGGTGATAGTCTGGTTGCATACAGCCAATTAAAGAAACCCTCAGCCTCTCTTTGAATTTCTTCTTTTACGAGATCTAAGTCAGGTATTTTGTTGCGACCACCATATTTTGTCAGGTCGTCCACGTTATACAATACAACGTTACTGCGGTTACGTATTTTTGGGTCTATATTCCTCGGGAAACCAAGGTCAAGAATGTATAATATATTGTCAAAAGTTATATCACCATATTTAACTACGTAGTCTGACTTTTTTGTTGCGGAGATTACAACATCGCAATACCTTATTACATTTCTTATATCATCATAACTGATATATTTTACGAAATTGTTCATAACGTTACTGTTTGGACGTGAAGACGCTACATAGAGGTAAGTATCTTCAAGCTCCCTTTGTGCAAGTCTGGCCATCTTACCGTTGCCTATAACAAGCACAACTGGAAGTTTCTTCTTTAATTTATCTCTTAGAAATCGGATACCTAAACTGCTCAGCGATGTATCACGCAACATATCTTTGATATGATATTTTTTTCTCAGTTTTATAGAAGTTGTTATTGCTGAATCAAAAACTGATGATAAGATTGAGCGTGCTGTACCTTGCAACCTAGCTGACTTGCTTGCCTCTCTTATTTGTTGTAATATTTGCTCCTCACCTATAGCGATCGAATCAAGCCCAACAGCTACACTGTACAAATGAGTTATAGCGTCAACATCGGTTTTAATATAGAAGTTTACGTTACTTTTGTCGTTTGCGGCGGACAACCTAGTTAGAATAAAGTCTGTTAATTCTTTAGGATATATTGTTGCAAAGTACAGTTCTATTCTATTACAAGTTGTCAGAAATAAAAACTCAGATGCGATTGACTCCTTATCAAGCTCTGCTTGCAAACAATTCAAAGTTGCATAAACTGCTTCTCGATACGAAATATCAGAAGTTTTATAGGAAACTCCAATCAACATAATTCTATAGACCTTCCCTCTGATGGCACTGTCGAATTTTTGAACTTCTTCAACCCGAAGAGTAGGCTCTCGTCGGCTAGGCATGAAGGTCTTATACAGTCAGATTCACCTATTTAACGTTTGTTAACCAAACAGTGAATAGTGATTCTGCAGAATTAAATGCGCAAAGGAACCTTTTTTACCTGTCTGGCTTTCTTTTTGCGGGACCAGGAATTATTATTTGGCCTTCATTTACATCTCCTAGTGCGGTGTATTCTCCTCGCAAATACATCATTCCTACTAGCGCAGCTGTGACAGCGTCCAGCTCGTCGTGTGTTAGTGTTCTTTTTTCTATATCTCCACGAATTCCAATATCAATCAACATATCCTGAAGTAAATTAACATCTTGAGTTTTACGGGGGATTCCCAGCACATCTTGTGCAGCCCCGGGATAACATTCAATAACTTTAAACTGTTTGGCTTCAAGACTATCCTTTAATCTCATTCCCCTGGCAGTCAACATTCTCATCGGACCTAAAGTTAATGGCAAAAATCTTATGCCCAATCGAATAAGCTCTTTATCACAAGCCCTAAGATGTGGCGGTCCCTTCCTTTCTAAATTCGGTCTTCCTCTGGGCAAAGAAAGGGGGGCGTCAACACTAACTATATCTGGGTTTGCATTTAATACACTTCTGAGTATCTCTTCATCGGATTTTAGAATATATGTCTTGACGCACATATCATCACGCATATAGCAAAAACCAGTGTTTCTAAGCTCACTTCCAGCCAAATCAACACCTACAGACAGCATTAATCACAGAAACAACGCTTTCCATGATAAGCTTTGTTATTGAATTCTATAATTAGCTCCCAGAAGATAGAAATTATAGATAGGAGTTAGAGTCTAACGTCAGATAAGTTATATATCAATAATAGAAACAGCGTAGATTCTGTCTATATCTTACTAACTGTAATATTCATATAGATTAAATATAGAGTGAATTCAGGCGGCGTAGTCCGATAACTCTTAATTAAGTCCGAATTAGTCCATCATGTCCTTGGATTCATGCTGCAATAGGCTAGCAGGCCTGCTCTGTCAAGGAGGCATGTCAACGCCGCGAACCCTCACCAAGGTGACGGAGAAATCAGGCCTGGCAAGGTCGACGGTGATGGCCCACCTCAAACATATGGAGGGAGATGGTCTTGTGGAGAAGGAGGAGCTGGTCCAGGGGAGGGTGGGCAGGCCCAAGGTCCTCTACAAGCCCTCGCCAAAGCTCCTACAAATGAGCAAGACTAAATCGGACTAAAGTCCCAATTATGGGACTAAGCCAATTCAGGCTAAAATGTTAAATGGCTTTCAATTACTACAATCTGGCATACCTTGTCCCATTGATATCAGTAATGGTAATATTGATTGTTCTATTTGCGTTCTTTCCTATTCCTTCTCACCATCCGAATATTTCAACTGCAACCACTGAATACAGTGTAACATTTAACGAAGTAGGGCTACCAAAGGATATCCAGTGGGGTATTACTTTTGGAGGGCATCAATTTAATTCCACTCCAGGCCAAAACCAGATAACCCTAACGGGCCTAACAAGTGGTAATTACATTTGGACTACTTGGAGCATACCATGTGGAAACGGATGCAGGTATATACCTACCCAGCTTGCCGGAAGCATAAGTGTACCTAGCGAATCTTCCCAGACAATCCGATTTGTCAAACAATTCAACATAAACCTTGAACCAATATTCCAAGATAATCCTTCGATTTCATCCTCATTCTATTACATGGCATTGGGTTCTCAGAATACAATACACCTGATAAATTCTTCACTATGGATCGATGCCAATACTTTATGGTATGTATCTCCTGTACTGATACAAGGGAGTAGCGGGCAAGAACGTTGGATAACCAGCCAAGGCAGTGGTATCGTAACAGGTCCTCAGAACATCAATATCAATTATTATCATCAGTTTCTAGTTAGTTATGACATAATCACTTCAGATAGCTCTGTAATTCCAACACCAATACATCTTACTGCTCAGGCATTTGGTACCACACTTGTACAATCTTTAGGGATGGGCATCAATAAATTGTGGTTAGACTCAGCAACTAATTGGAAAGTAGATGCTTCAATTAATGGAACAACTGGTCTTGAAAGATGGATATTAGCAGTTCCATCTTCAAGTGTAGTCGCTGCTCCAGTCAGCGTAGCCTTACCTTACATACACCAATATTACTTGAGTTTCAAAGTGTCACCACAATCTTCAGGATATGTTAATGTTAGTGATGGTTGGTTTAACGCAGGGAAGATAACTATTGCAGCCATACCTTCTGCCAACTATGGTTTCGATAGATGGTATTCTGATAATCCATCTGTCTTTATCTTTAATCCGAATACTCCTGTTACGGATGTGATAATCCATGGAGCAGGCAATATTACAGCATTCTTTAATAAACTAAGTAATTCATTCTTCTTCACAAACATACCGCAACAGTCAGTATATCTGACGGTCGAAGCAGGCACAGGGGGTATGGTAAGTTATTCGTACGGTCAAAACACGGGTTCGGTGTCCCAAAACTCTAAAACAGCATTTCTTTTACCCGTAGGAACTAATGTGTGTTTAACAGCTACCCCACTATCAGGATACACTTTCGCTGGGTGGAATAATTCGATGCTTGGAAACGCAAACCCATATTGTTTCGCAGTTTACGCCAATATGACAATACATGCAGATTTCTCAAATTCTACTCTAAATAATAACGGAGGTAGCTCTGGGGAGGGGGCAACAGTACAGAGTGTTCCGGAGTTTCCATTCGGCAGTCTACCTATTACAGCCGCAACATTCCTATTATTGTTATTCCTATCATCAAGAATTAGGCGAAAAAAATAACATTTAAGGCAAATTTGTTATTCAGACCTTAAGGAGAACGTTTATCATAATTTAAATTAATTTTATCAAACGACTGATAAAAAATTCTGGTTTAAGGTAGACAAGCTTGAATATACTCTATGTTTCTTAAAGATTACAATACTTAGCATTAATGATAGTCCGGATTCGCATCATTAACAAAAAAGGTGGAAAGATGCATCGAAATCAAAATTACCTTGAATGTATTGCTGTGGTAAGGATACATGTTTACAAAGTTGGTCTGCTACATGAGAGTCGTTCAAGACAAAACCATTCAACGTTAGCATAGATATTGGCTGCTATTGAAAAGTAGCATGAATTAAGAATAATAACGTCATCATATTAATAGAAACGGTCGTTTGAAATATATCATCACTTTTTGATATTTACATATAAAAAACTTAATCCAGAGAAGTTTTGCTTTAAAATGAGTTTCAAGAAATTACTTTATTTATTCCAAGTTTGCTATAAGCTTCGTTTATATGTCTTACCAGAGCCTTCTTCCATTCGAACCATCTTTCTGGCTTTTCTGGAAAGTTAAGATTATGCTCTATTAACTCTTGACTTTTCTTTGCAGTGTACCTTAGTCCGTTTGCAAGTTTGTATTCTTTGATAATTCTAGCCCACATAACCGGATTAAGAAACCTTATTCTATCAAATTCAGGATGTTGTCTTCGTGTTATATGCGCAACATCGTCTTCTGATAAGAAATATCGCATTCCGTAATCTATCTGGGCATTGCTTAAAGTCTGCAGGTAAGCCCTGAGAACTTGAAAACTGGCCATCTGATAACCGTATGTTTTCATATATTCCAAGTTGTATCTCCATAAACCTGCTTCACTAGTATCGTTAGCTTCAAGCGCTTCAGATACAACTCTCCCTAGTATAACACTTGAATATATGCTTGGTCCTATACCCCCTGCATCTATAGGTCTCGGCATCCAGGCGGCATCGCCTACGATAGCATATCCGTTGGCCACCATGCAGTCATTGTGTCTTCTTACAGGAACTTGCCAGCTACCCTTGGTGTTACCTCTGTCGTTTTCCGAATCGGGTTGTTTCGGATTTTTGATTGCTTTATTAGCTGCAACATACTGGTCAATCAGGCTCTGAAGATTATCGTTCTTTCCGAAGAGTCTGTTCCTCGCATCTAAAGCACTTTTCTGTACTCCTAGCCCTATGTTGACTTTTGTCTTTCCTTTTGGAAATGTCCAGCAATTATGAACGTTAAATATAGCACTGAAGTCTCCCGCAGAGTTCAGGTCATATACGGGTCCTGAATACCAAGTACGCTGTATTTTCTTGATTTTCAAATAGACTCTGTCATCAGCTATTCTAAGAGTCGAACTAGTATTTGTGGACGAACTGACTATCTTGTTATCTGATGTGAAAACTCCATTCAATACCTTAACTGTATAAGTTTTTCCTTCATTTTTGTGGTCAATGCTGGCAATTGCTCCTATGCTGGCTAGGAGCAACCACATGTCTACAGCTAATCCATGAGACGCTGAATAATAAACTAGTTTGCTTCTGTCTTCTCTTTTTACGCTTCCATTATACTGAAAGATACCGCGTAAAAACGCTATCTTGGACTCGGTTTCGAGTTCATGGATCCAAGAAGGAATTTTCTTTTGATTTTGCTCAACACCGAAATTCTTTGCTAATATTCGAGCCAAATAGCGGTTATAGAGCTCAATGCAGTAATAGCGTTTCGTCTTCTTATTTTGACTCTTCTTCGAAAAGGTATCGTCCAAGCCGATAGTTTTAATCAAGGTCGTAATGCGAGCCAGCATACTGGAATCTAAATTAGCAAAGATAACATAATCATCTCTTATAGACGCAGCAGATACATAAAATCCGCACAGCTCCAAGAATTCGGGTGTAATAGAAAAACCCAGCCTAGCGTTACGGTTTCCCTGTTCATCCTTCAATTCTGTATTAAACTGGCCTTTATCAGGCAGATAGTCAATATGTCCATAGTTGGTGGAGTCATTATGACCTTCCTGTAATTGCAGGAATTTGGGAATCTTCGAAGTTGCAGAAGACTTGGGCAGAGGAATTATCAAGTAATCCCCTAATGTTTCTTCATCTTCCAAGCCACCAACTAACTCGTCTGCTCTCTTCCATCCCTCCCCAGAGTTCGGGTCCCAAACTCTGACAAGATGGTCTGGAGTAAGTTTTATCTGTTCATTCAACATAAATGGTGTCACAGCTACCATATATCCAGCGTATTGCCGCACACTAGTATCTGCTACAGGCATCCAGCCCATTGTAGTTAGAACTTCATCTCCAAGCTTAATCTCTTGTATGGGTTTCAAACTGTTTTTGCATATTACTGGTGTATCAGGTGCAAGGCAATATCCTCCGGGCGCTAGGTATTGGTCCAAATGAATTATCGCATAATCCGGGTCAAACCAAGTCGTATCTTCTTCTGCAGGTTCAAATTCATAAATATATCTACCAGTACTTTCCAAGTCGTCTTTGTCTATCTCTTTCTCAATCTTACTGTTTATTGGTAAATGTTGTCTCAGTTTTGTAGCTGAACCTGCTGAGTCTATTACTACTCGTGCAGTCTTCTTGATAACACTATTGTCTTTGACGTTTCTTCCTATGACTCCTTTGATTGAATTATCTTCAGCCAATAAACTTTCTACACTTACACCAAAAATAAAATCTACTCCAAGCTTTTTTGCATCATTAACTTGTTTTCTGGGTAGAAGTTTTCTGTTAAGTATGTACCCTTCTCCTTCAAAGAGAACTTTTGTCTGGTGGTCTGGTGAAAATACTACTACCCCTTTGACTGGGTGTTCAAGTTCGGGATAGCTGTATGTGATACCTATATTCTTTCGAAGGTATTCCAAGCTTCCCTTGGAGGTAGCGTCACCACATGTCCAGCCATTAATGGTCTTCTTGCCTGGCTCTTCATCAGAGTTTCTGTCTATTACCAAGACCCTTGCATTCTGTTTTGAATAATGGGCTACAGCGGCAGCAGTTAAGAGTCCTGACATTCCCCCTCCTGCAATTATAACGTCGTAATCATATTTCTGGCTCATTTTACCTACCTTTATAGTTGCAAAAGCTACTAAATTACTTATATATAAGCAATTTCTAACCTTGCTCAATTTGGATATAACTTCAATACTATCTGTAATCAAGAGGCTTGGGCTTACAGAATACGAAGCGAAGTGCTACATTCAACTGGTTTTGCTTGGTCCATCCGACCCACGGAAGATAGCTGCAGAAGGAGGCATACCATACCCTAACGCATATGAATCCTTAAAGAGGCTGGAAGGGAGAGGATGGGTCGAAATTATAAGAAGGAGGCCAGCCATCTATAAAGCAAAGAGACCTGACATAATAAGACAAGAAATATTATCTGAAATAAACGAAGCGTTTGACAGCCTTGAATCTGTATATAAAGCAGTCCCCAGTGAAGATACAGAACTTGTCTTTACTATAAGGACCAAGAAAAAAGTTGTGAGTAAGATTTACGAACTCTTAGACAGTGCCAAGGAAAATGTATTTGTCGTGGGACCTTCAATCAGCTTTGCCGAAGCAAATCTGATACAAACTCTGTCTGAAATTGTTGATAGAGGAGTACGAGTCAGAGTAATATCTGACAAAGAGACAGTGTCATCTTTACCAAAGGGAATAGATGCAAGGATTGGTAGACTCGTGGCTTTTGACCTGCTTGTGGATGAACGAATAGCTATGATTGCACTACCAGACCTCTCTGCATGCGGATGGGCTGACAGCGAAGCTGTAGCCAAACATTTTCTTCAATTTCTTGAATTAATGTGGACTAAAAGCTGATATAAACATCAATCAGACAGAAATATATGCTCCCATCAAATCTCCTGAATAAACATATATTATTGCATTATATTTAATTGTGGAACAAACATTTGCTTCATATACAAACGTGGATGAATTCAAAGGTTTCACGTTGTAGAATGCACCATCAAAAGATACTGTTACTTTCCAGCTATTGTTTGATGGAAGATAGTTATCGTTAATCTTGACCACAAAACCGACCTTGCATTCTGAATGATAGACATAGGTATCAAAGTTAATGAGCCCCAAAAACGATAGAAGTAGAAACTGCATTTCTCTGTTTTGAGTTAGGATATCTGTTCCAAATATCCCCATATGATAGACAACGCCCCTTCCAGCATGAAGTTCGTAGATTGCAACCTTTCCTTTTATGTTGTTATTTCCAGATAGTATCCAATATGCGATTACACTATCAGACTTGTTGGTTATGATATTTTCTTCATGTCCTGGATACCCCCACAGGCTCCTAACACCATAGGTTAAACGCAATAGGACACTGTATGAATCAGAAGTATTTGCAATCGCTCCCTGCACGGTATAGTGCTGCGAATCAATGTAATACGCATAATTACTTCCGACCCATTCCGAGTTCTCCTTGTACCATCTATTGTATACCGATTTTATTGCTTCGCTTCCGTTAAAATACCAACCATGACCCTTCACTAGGGAGATAGTATTGGTGGTTGGGCTATACTTAACTTCAGCCAAGAAATTCCCCCCAGAAAGTATTATCAATTTACCGCCGTCAAGAACAAAATTCCGGAGTGATAAATACTCATTCTCTGTGACATATTCTTCAAATCCGAGTATTACAGTGCTAAAGTGCAATGAGCCATTTTCAGCAAAGAGTCTTCCTTTGTCTATATCAATATCGGTTAGAATAAAAGTATTATTCCCAAGCAGCAGCCCTGCATCTTTGGCAGTCCCAGATTGAATAAAAGAATACAAGGCTATAGAGGTTCCCCAACCATCATAAACAGTTGTATTCAATAGATTCAGGTCAGATTTAACAGTATAATTATCAGGTACCTGTGCGTAAAGACGATAAAACGAATAGAAAGACATGTAAGCAGATGTCGTGAAAACAGGTTTAACCACGGCTACTTTAGAAAGAGTTGCATTGGAAGAGTATTTCTTCCAGCAGGAAGTATTATGGTATTGAAACGAAGAAAAATCATTACACCCAGAATTTCTCATCACATCTACATACAAGCCAGCTAGGAAGGTTACAGACAATAGAACTGAAAGAGAAATAGTAATGAACACTATGGTGCGAGGATTAAGCCACAATTATCATCGTTAATCCTTACCATATATTTAAGTTTGAAATTCATACAAACGTTGGTTTTTAGGTCATTATCATCAAAGATACCTAACTGCATGAGAAACGGAATTGAAGTTGCCACTTACGTCAACGGACCCTGTAGAAACCCTATGCTCGGAAATTTATCATAACCAACCTTTTTGCTTCATATTGTCTGAAATTTTTCTCTCAGCTGTCTTTCGTTCTCCTCCCTTCC
>Ga0080006_1174973_pt1 | contig 60237 bp, 51 predicted proteins | sample RS3BMetagenome_FD_69209 | JGI IMG/M metagenome (GOLD analysis project Ga0080006, IMG submission 69209) | Ferric oxide microbial mat and aquatic microbial communities from Rainbow Spring, Yellowstone National Park, USA - RS3B (SPADES... ...
GGGCCGCGGCGGTGAGCTGGTGGCCATCCCCACGATCGGTCTGTTGAGCGACAGGGAGCCGGTGGAGCCAGAGAACGCCGCATCGCCGAAGCTGAAGATGCCGCCGTCACTGGCCACCAGCCAGTAGCCCCGGCCGTCCGGTGTCGAGGCCATCCCCACGATCGGTCTGTTGAGCGACAGGGAGCCGGTGGAGCCATAGAACGCCGCATCGCCGAAGCTGAAGATGCCGCCGTCACTGGCCACCAGCCAGTAGCCCAGTGAGTCCGGGGTGGCCGCCATGCCCACGATGGGCTTGTTGAGCGTCAGGGAGCCCGCCGATCCGTGGAAGGCCGACCCCGCGAACGAGAAGATGCCGCCGTCACTGGCCACCAGCCAGTAGCCGGGCGCCACGTAGGAGTAGCGGCTCCCAGAGGAGTCTCCGCTTGGTCCATTGGCATCGGAGACGGTCACGCTGACCTGTCCACCCCCGGTTGGCCCCGGCGGTACCACCGCGGATATCGAGGTCGGTGACGTCACCAGCCAACGCGGCGACGGTGTGCCCCCGAAGGTGACCGACGTGGTCCCGGTGAAGTTCTCCCCGGTGACGGTCACGATGCCCCCGCCGGTCACCGGTCCGTAGGTCGGATTGAGCCCGGTGACCGCCGGGCAGACCCGGGGTGTGGTGAGGGCACCGAACAGGGACGCGCCGTTCGGCGACCCCCACCCCGAGGCGACGTCGTAGCCACCGGTGGCCGGGTACTTCGGGCCGCCGACGGGGAAGATGTCGTTGTCACCGGTGGTGACATCGTGGAAGCCCGACGACGCCGTCCCGCAGGCGTAGAGCGTGGGGTTGACGAAGCCGACAGGCGAAGGGGTGGGGGCCTGGTCGATGAGTGCCACCAGTGCCGCCCACAGCGGCGAGCCGCCGCTGGTGCCCCCGATCTGGCACCATCCGATGCATAGTTGGTTGGGGGCGGTGACGTACACGGCGTATCCGTGGTTGGGGTCGGCGGAGGCCGCCACGTCGGGCACCTCGCGGCAGCTGGGCCGGCTCACCGCCGCGCACCGGGCGGTGGCGGCCGCGGCGTCGACCCCGGTGCCCGACTGCCACGACGGCTGGCCGAAATCGGACGAGACACCCCCGCCCCCGGCACCGGCGGAGTCGTTCCAGACCGACTCGACGGGCGAGCCCGTGCCGGCGGAGAAGAGACTGGTGCCGCCCACGCCGGTGACGTACGGCTGATCGGCCGGGTCGTCCACCTGGAGCGACAGATCCGTGCTGGCGGGCGGGAGGTAGCAGTCCGACGACCCCGAATCGCCGGCCGCCGCCACCAAGGTCTGGCCCTGGGCGGCGGCCTGGGCGAACAGCGTCGTCTCGGTCGCCTGCTCGCCGGGGTCCATCTGCGCCTCGCACTGGCCCCAGCTGGTGGTGAGCACCTTGGAGGTGTTGGCGGTGACCATGGCGTTGTAGACGTCGATCGGTCCGCTGCCGCTGTTGGGCCCCGAGTAGACGTCGATGGCCGCTCCGGGCGCCAGGCCGGTGACGTCCTCGATGTCGAGGGCCGCCTCACCGGCCTGGGGGCCGCTGGCCCCCCCCTGCACCGTGGTGGTGGTGGGCGCCGGCGTACTGATGCCGTAACACGCCTTGTAGGCGGCGATGTCGTTCGGCGTGAACGGCTCGAGCTCGTAGATGCCCACCGTCATGCCGGCGCCGTTGCGACCATTCGAGTACAGCGAGTCGAATCCGTAGGTGGAGGCCAGCTGATCGGCCGTGTACGCCCCGCCGGCGCGGAGGGCGGCCGCTCCCGAGCACGGCGTGACCAGGTGCGGGGTCGGCCCGGTGGTCTGCGGGCTGGCCACCACCTCGCCGGCCGGCGGGGCGGTCCCCGTGGTTGGGGCGGTGGCCGCGGGGCTTCCCGACGAGGTGGCCGGGGTGGTGGTTGGGGGCGGCGGGGTGGCCGGTCCTGCCGCACGCCGGACTAGCTCGGCGTGGGGCTGGCCCACGGTGCTGAGCCCGATGACACCTTGGAGGTTCGGGGCCAGCGATGCCGGCACCAGCGGGGCGGTGGCGTTGAACCGGGCCAAACGCCCCGACGGGAGGCGGGCGTTCCCGAGCGACACGCCGAACGCCCGCTCCACCACCGCGGTGGTGCCCGAGACCGGAATCAACAGCCCGTTGGCCGACGTCGTTCCCAGGGTGAGCCCGGTCGAAGCCAGCCACGACCGGGAGGCGGCGATGGTGGCCGGCGCCGGCCCGAACGCCGAGGCGAACTGTCCGGTCGCCAGGTAGTGGTGGAAGGTCGGCGATCCGGGGGTTGAGACCGCCGCCACGAAGGCATCGAGGGTCGCCGGGTCACGCGGCTTCAGCGCCACATCCAGCGACATGACGGGGCCGGACGGGGCCGCGCCCTGCACCTGACTGCCTGGCGGGAGGGGCGATGGGGCCCGGCCAAGGGACACGTGGGTGGTGGCGCCGGCCGAGGGGGTGGCGGCCCCGGCCACCGAGGTGGTGCCGAGGACGGCAAGCACGGCCGCCACCGACACCGCCGACCGGGTCAACCCGCGTATCGCTCCCCCCCGCATGGTCGTCAGTCTGGCCCAAGCAGGAGGCCGCTGTCGCGCGACGGCTCCAGGGACCGTCGGGGGGGACCGACAGCCGTCAGCCGGCAGCCGTCGGTGGGTTGGGCGTGCCCGACGATCCCGGCCCCTCGGTCCGGTCCGGGCCCCCGGACCCTTCCGGACCCTCCTGCCGCCACCGCCGGAGCCGATCGCCGACCACGGCTTCGTGCCCGCGGTCGCTGGGCTCGTAGTAGGGGGCATCCCCCAGCTCGGCCGGCCGGTAGCGCTGCTCGACCCAGGCACCGGGCTGGTCGTGGGGGTACACGTACCCCTCACCATGCCCGATCCGGGCGGCGCTCCGGTAGTGGGCGTCCCGGAGGTGGGTGGGCACGTCCCCCCGGGGTCCCTCCTGGACGTCGCGCCGGGCGCGGTCCAGCGCCACGGTGACCCGGTTGGACTTGGGGGCACAGGCCAGGTGCACCACCGCCTGGGCCAGGTTCAGCTGGGCCTCGGGCAGGCCCACGAATTCGACCGCCCGGGCGGCGGCGTCGGCCACCACCAGGGCCAGGGGGTCGGCCTCCCCGATGTCCTCGCTGGCCAGGATCACCAGGCGGCGGGCGATGAAGCGGGCGTCCTCGCCGGACTCCAACATCCGGGCCAGCCAGTAGAGGCCGGCGTCGGGGTCCGAGCCCCGGACCGACTTGATGAAGGCCGATACCTGGTCGTAGTGATCGTCCTCCCCGTAGTGCTGGAGCCTCGAATTCCGGGCCTTCTCCACGTCGCCGAGGGCCACCGGCCGGTCCCCCGCCAGGGCCAGGGCGACCTCCAGGGTGGTCAGCACCGCCCGGGCATCCCCGTCGGCCAGCCCCACCAACGCCGCCACCGCGCCGGGCTCGGCGGTCGTCCCCTCGACGTCACAGGCCCTGGCCACCACCAGGGCCAGCTCGTCGGCGGACAGGGGCTCCAGCCGCCACAGGGTCGAGCGGGACAGCAGCGGGGCGTTCACCTCGAAGAACGGGTTTTCGGTGGTGGCCCCGATGAGCACCAGCAGTCCCTCCTCCACGGACGGGAGCAGGGCGTCCTGCTGGGAGCGGTTGAACCGGTGGACCTCGTCGAGGAAGAGGATGGTCCCCCGGCCCTGCTCCCCCAGCAACCGCCGGGCGTCGTCGACCACCTGGCGGACGTCCTTCACCCCGGCGGTCACCGCCGAGAGCGGCACGAACCGCTTGGCGGTGGCCGAGGCCACCACCGTCGCCAGGGTCGTCTTGCCGGTCCCCGGCGGTCCCCACAGGATCGCCGAGGTCAGGCGGTCCGCCTCGATCAGCGCCCGCAGCGGGGCGCCGGGACCGATCAGGCGCTGCTGGCCGATGATGTCGTCGAGCGTCCGCGGCCGCATCCGGGCGGCCAGGGGTGCCCGGGCGGCCAACCGCTGCTCGGCCGCGTCGGCGAACAGGTCCTCGGCGGCCACCCGGGTTCAGTCCCTGGCCGGCGCCGGGATCGCCCGCAGGCCCAGATCGGTGAGGACCTCGGGTGCCAGCGCCTTGGGGGCGCCGGTCATGGGATCGGACCCGGACTGGGTCTTCGGGAAGGCGATGACCTCGCGGATGCTGTCCTCGCCGGCGAAGATGGCGGTGAGGCGGTCGATGCCCACTGCGAACCCGGCATGGGGCGGGGCCCCGTAGCGGAAGGCACCCAGCAGGAAGCCGAACCGCGACTCGGCCACCTCGTCGGTGATCCCGAGCACGGAGAAGACCCGGCTCTGGATGTCACCCCGGTGGATCCGGACGCTGCCCGACCCGAGCTCCCAGCCGTTGAGGACCAGGTCGTAGGCCTGGGACCGGACCGAGGCCGGGTCCGACTCCAGCCGGTCGAGGTCGTCGGGGTGGGGCATGGTGAACGGGTGGTGGGCGGCCGCCGGGTTACCGGCGACATCCACCCCGTCGAACATCGGGAAGTCGACCACCCACACATAACGGTAGGGGCCCTCGGAGACCGGGCGGCCGGCCAGCTCCAGGCGGAGCTGACCGAGCACCGTACAGACCAGCCGGTACTCGTCGGCCACCACCAGCACCAGGTCGCCGGGCGCCGCCGCGGTGGCGGCCAGCAGGCCGGCCCGCTCGTCGTCGGACAGGAACCGGTCGAGTGGAGAGTCGAGGCCGGGCGCGCCGCCGTCCCCGGTGGTGACCCGGAACCAGGCCAGGCCCTTGGCCCCCAAGGCCTTGGCCCGGTCGGTCAGGGCATCCAGCCGGGAGCGGGTGAGGGTGGCGCCCCCCGGCAGCACGATGGCCCGCACGCAGGGGGCACCGAAGGCCTTCACCTCGGTGCCGTCGAAGATCCCCGAGAGGTCGACCAGTTCCATGCCGAAGCGCAGGTCGGGCTTGTCGGTGCCGTACCGGTCCATGGCCTGGGCCCAGGTCACGGTCTCGATGGTCCCCGGTCGCTCGCCGGTGGCGGCCTCGGCGGCGTCGAGGACGGCCTCGGACACGAAGGCCAGCACGTCGTCCTGGGAGACGAAGGAGGCCTCGATGTCGAGCTGGGAGAACTCGAACTGCCGGTCGGCCCGGAGGTCCTCGTCGCGAAGGCACCGGGCGATCTGGTAGTACCGGTCGACCCCGGCCACCATCAGCAGCTGCTTGGCCAGCTGGGGGCTCTGCGGCAGCACGTAGGAGGCGCCATGGTGGAGGCGGCTGGGTACCACGAACTCCCGGGCCCCTTCGGGGGTGGGTGCCCACAGCAGCGGCGTCTCCACCTCCACGAAGCCCTGGCGGTCCATGGCCGCCCGCAGGGCGCCGTTGACCGTGGCCCGGAGGCGCAGGTTGGCCTGCATGCGGGGACGGCGAAGGTCCACGAAGCGGTGCTTCAACCGGATGGTCTCGTCGACCTCCACGCGGTCGTCGACCACGAAGGGCGGTGGCTCGGCGGCGGCCAGCACGGTCACGGTGCACTCGCCCAGCTCCACCTGACCGGTGGGGAGGTCGGGATTCACCGTGCCCTCCGGGCGGGGCCGGACCACACCCTCGACGGCGATGACGTACTCGCTGCGCACGTCGACGGTGCCGGGGACCACGCACTGCACGATCCCGGTGTGGTCGCGCAGGTCGACGAAGGCCAGGTGCTCCCCGTGCTCGCGACGCTTGGCCACCCAGCCGCACACCCGGACGGTGGCACCCACGTCGGAGGTCCCGACCCGGCCGCACAGGTGGGTACGCATCGACGTGGCGTCGTGCGCCCCGGGGGTGACGGTCATGGCAGGTCCTTTCGATTCGGCGGGGGCCCGTCGGGCCCGTCGTCGGGCGGACGGGTGGCCCGGACAGCTTCTACCACCTCGGCGACGGGCACCCACTGCTGGTCCCCGTCCCCCCGGAGCGGCCGGAGGATCACCGTGGCGGCCGCGACCTCCTCGGGCCCCACCAGCAGTGCCACCCGGGCTCCCGACCGGTCGGCCGCCTTCAGCTGGGACTTCATCGAGCGTCCGTCGAAAGCCCGGTCGGCCCGGAGCCCGGCACCCCGGAGCCGGGCGGTGAGGTCGCGCGCGGCATCCCCGCCGGCCACGTCGACCACGAAGGCATCGAGCACCGGCGGCTCGACCGGAAAGACGCCCTCGGCGTCACAGGCCAGCAGCAGGCGCTCGATGCCGATGCCGAAGCCGATCCCCGGGGTGGACGGTCCGCCCAGCATCTCGACCAGGCCGTCGTAGCGCCCACCGCCGCCGATGCCGTTCTGGGCGGCGTCGAGGGCCGCGGAGGCGAACTCGAAGGTCGTCCGGGTGTAGTAATCGAACCCCCGGACCAGGCGGTGGTCGAGCCGGTAGGGCACGCCGATGGCGTCGAGTCCCTGGCGGACCCGGGCGAAGTGGGCGGCGCAGGCGTCGCACAGGTGGTCGACCAGCTTCGGGGCACCCTCGGTGGCCTGGCGGCACGGCGGCCGCTTGCAGTCCAGGACCCGGAGGGGATTGGCGTCGAGACGCTCGGCGTGCTCGTCGCAGAGGGCATCGCGTCGCTCGGCGAGGTAGTCGCGGAGCTGGCCGACGTAGGCCGGGCGGCAGGTCCCGTCGCCCATCGAGTTCAGTTTCAGCTCGAAGTCCTCGAGCCCCACCGAACGGAAGGTGCCGTCCGCCAGGGCCACCACTTCGACGTCGAGGTCGGGGTCGGCCGGTCCCAGCGCCTCCACCCCCAGCTGGTGGTGCTGGCGGTAGCGGCCGGCCTGGGGTCGCTCATAGCGGAAGGCCGGCGTGGCGTACCAGGCCTTCCACGGGACGGGGGGCCGGTGCTGGACGAAGGCCCGCACCATGGGGGCGGTGCCCTCGGGACGGAGGGCCAGGGTCCGGCCGCCCCGGTCCTCGAACTCGTACATCTCCTTGCCGACCACGTCGCTGCCCTCGCCGATACCCCGCCGGAAGACCTTCACGTCCTCGAAGATCGGGGTGTGGGTCAGCCCGTACCCGGCTCGCTCGACCCGCTCGGCGAAGCGGGCGAGCAGCACCTCCCAGCGCCACGACTCGGGCCAGAGGACGTCGTGAGTGCCACTCGGGGCGCGCGCGGCGGCGCGGTCGTCGGCCATCGCCGGGTCAGTCCTTCTTTCCGGGGAGGATGCGGTAGGCGTCGTAGACGGCGTCGAGGTGCCGGATGAGGTTGAGCACCGACTCGAGGTGGGTGGGGTCGGCGAGCTCCACGTCGAACCGCATCCGGCTGATGCGGTCGGGATCGGTCTGGGTGTTGGCCCCCACGATGTTGAGATGGTGCTCGGACACCACCCGGGTCACGTCGGTGAGCAGGCTGGAGCGGTCGATGGCCACCACCTCGATGGTGGCCACGAAGACCCCCGACGACCGGTGGTCCCACTCGACCTCGATGAGCCGCTCCCGCGATCTGGCGGCCAGCGAGGCGGCGTTGGAGCAGTCGGCGCGGTGGACCGACACCCCCCGTCCCCGGGTGACGAAGCCGACGATCTCGTCGCCGGGCACCGGGGTGCAGCACCGGGAGAGCCGGACCATCAGGTCGTCGAGTCCCTCGACGTAGACCCCCACCGGCGATCCCCGACCGGGCCGCGGAACCTGGGCCTGCTGGCGGGCGGTGACCGGCAGCTGCTCCTCGTAGACACCGCCCCGGAGGTCGCGCAGGAGGCGCTGGGCCACCGCCCGGGCCGACACCCGGTTGTCGCCGATGGCGGTGTGGAGGGCGTCCACGTCGGCGAAATTCATGGCCGTGGCCAGCTCGGCGAAGGCGTTGTCCGAGGCCAGCTTCTGGACCGGCAGGCCCTCCCGGCGCAGCTCCTTGACCAGCTCCTCTCGTCCCAGCTCCTTGGCGTCCTCGCGGCGCTCCTTGGAGAACCACTGGCGGATCTTCGAGCGGGCCCGTGACGAGGCCACGATGGTCAGCCAGTCCCGGGAGGGACCGGCGGTGGCCGCCTTGGAGGTGAAGATCTCCACCGTGTCGGCCGATGACAGGCGGGTGTCGAGGGGCACCAGCCGGCCGTTCACCTTGGCGCCGATGCACCGGTGGCCGACCTCGGTGTGGATGGCGTAGGCGAAGTCCACCGGCGTGGAGTTGGCGGGCAGGGCGATCACCTTGCCCTTGGGGGTGAAGACGTAGACCTCGTCCTGCTCGAGGTCGAGCTTCAGCGCCTCGAGGAATTCGATCGGGTCGGTGGTCTCGTTCTGGAAATCGACGATCCGCTGCATCCATTCGATCTCGGCGGTGGTCGAGGACGTCTCCTTGGCCAGGGCGATCCGCTCGGCCCGGCGGTCGCGCTCGGCGAGCTCGGCCCGCTGGGCGTCGGTCATCGACGACTTGGCCCGCTTGGCGTCCGGCTTGCCGCCCTTGGGGCTCCGGAACCCGCGCATCCGGCGCCCGTCCTCCACCGGCACCGGAGCGCTCGGACCGCCGCTGCGACCCCGGAGCGAGCGGCCGGCCCGGGCCGCCTTCTCCTTGGCCTTGGAGGAGCGCCCGCCCTGGCCGTCGCCGAGGCCGGCACCCTCCTTGTAGCCCCAGTGGGCGGCGATGCCGTACTCGGCCCGGCGGTGCATCTCGTGCGTCCGGACCTGCACCTCGATGGGCTTGCCATCGAGACCGATGACCGTGGTGTGCAGCGACTGGTACAGGTTGAACTTCGGGGAGTTGATGTAGTCCTTGAACCGCCCCTGGACCGGCGGCCAGATGGCGTGGATCGATCCGAGGGCCGCCCAGCAGTCCTTCTCCGCCTCCACGATGACCCGGATGCCGACCAGGTCGTAGAGGTCGTCGAACTCCTTGCCCCGCACCACCATCTTCTCGTAGATGCTCCACAGGTGCTTCGGTCGCCCGGTGACCTCGGCGTTGATCCCCGAGGCGGCCAGCCGCTCGCGCACGGCTACCAGCACCCGGGCCACGTACTCGTCTCGCATCGGGGCCCGGCTGGCCACCATCTGCTCGATCTCCGAGTACCGCTTGGCATGGAGGGTGGCGAAGGCCAGGTCCTCCAGCTGCCACTTCACCTCCTGAATGCCCAGGCGGTGGGCCAGCGGGGCGTAGATGTCCATCGTCTCCTGGGCGGTGCGCCGCTGCTTCCACTCGGGCATGGCCCCGAGCGTGCGCATGTTGTGGAGGCGGTCGGCCAGCTTGATGATCAGGACGCGCCAGTCGTTGGCCATCGCCACCAGCATCTTGCGGACGGTGGCGGCCTGCTGGGCCTCCTTGGAGTCGAACTGGAGACGGTCGAGCTTGGTGACACCCTCCACGATCAGCGCCACCGCGCTCCCGAAGTCGCGGTCGATGACCTCGGTGGTCACCCCGGTGTCCTCCACCGCGTCGTGGAGGAGGGCGGCGGCCACCGTCTGGGCGTCCAGACCCAGATCGGCGGTGACGGCGGCCACGGCGATGGGGTGGGTGACGTACGGCTCCCCTGACCGGCGGAACTGACCGGCGTGGGCCACGGTGGCCGTTTCGGCGGCCCGGACGATCAGCGAGACGTCGGCACCCGGGTGGCGCCGAAGGAAGGCCTGGAGCACCGGGGCCATCAGCTCCCGTTCCGCCGGGGGCAGCGAGGATCCCTCGAGCAGCTCGATGCCCGGGATCTCCACCCCCTCCTGGGGCACTGGTGTGGCCAAGGCCATCCCTACACGGTACCCGTCCGGCTGCGCGCGCCGGGTCCCTGCGGTCGGCCCGGGGTGCGGCTCAGCGCTTCTTGCCCTTGCCGCCCTTGCCCTTGCCCTTGCGGGGACGGGGCGGCGGCCGGTTCCCCGCCGGACGGGTGGAGCCGCCGCCCGAGCGGGCGGTCCCCGACGGCACGCTGGACGAGCCGGCCCGGGCGGACGACGATGCGGACGACGACCGGGCCCCGGACGCCTTCCGGGCCGAGGAGGCGCCCTGGGCGGCGCCGGGGCGGAGCACCCCGGCGGTCTGCGACTTCGAGCGCCCGCTGCGGCCCCCACCGGCCCCGGCACCGGCGCCGGCCATGGCGGCGGCGGCCGCCGGCGTCAGGATGCCCATTCGGTCACCACGGGTCTCCAGGCGCTGCCGGATCGTCACGTACCGGGGCTCGCGCTCCTTCATCAGGGCGAGCAGCGGCGAGGCGATGAAGATCGAGGAGTAGGCCCCACTGGTCAGGCCGATGACCAGGGCCAGACCGAAGTCCTGGAGGGTGGTGGCGCCCAGGAAGCCGGCCCCCACCAGCAGCACCGACAGCACCGGGATGATCGCCACCAGGGAGGTGTTGATCGACCGGGCCAGGGTCTGGTTCATCGACAGGTTGACCATGTCGGAGTACGTGATCCGACCCGACGCCCCGAGGCCCTTGGAATTCTCCCCGATGCGGTCGAAGACCACCACGGTGTCGTAGAGCGAGTACCCGAGGACGGTGAGGACGGCGATCACCGTGTCCGGAGTCACCGGGAATCCGAAGATCGAGTAGATCCCCACGGTCACCAGCAGGTCGTGGATGACCGCCACGATGGCGGCGATGGCCATCTTGAACTCGAACCGGATCGAGATGTAGAAGGCCACCGCGATGAAGAAGAGGATGAGCGCCTCGATGGCCTTGTCGGTGACCTGGCCGCCCCACGTGGGTCCGACGTCGTTCACCGACACCACCGACGTCGGTTGATTGGCCGCCTTGGCCAAGGCGCCCTGGACGGCGGTGACCGTGTTCTGGTGCGCGGCGCTCGACTCGCCGTTGAGGTCGGCCTGGACCTCGATCTGCTTCTCGTGGGTGATCTGGTTGGTGAGCACCACCACCGTCGGCTGGGAGACGCCCGCCGCCTTGGCCGCCGTGGTGGCCTCGGCTACCGTCAGCGTCTGCGACGGGATCGTCCAGGAGGTGCCGCCCTTGAAGTCGATCCCCAGGTTCAGGCCCCGGGTCCCGAGGGAGATCACCCCGGCGAGGATGATGATGGCGGAGACGGCGAACCACCACCGACGGCGCCCGATGAAGTCGAAGGAGGTCTCCCCCCGGTAGAGGCGCCGCCAGGCGTTGGGGCCCTTGTGGTCGGCCTTGCCGGCGGCGTACGCCAGCTCCTCGTCGAACTCCTCCTCGAGCTCCTCCGGGGACACCTCGTCGTCGATGTCGTCGATGCCGCTCCCGACGGTACCGTCGTCCCTCGGTGCCGAACCCGGATCGGGGGCACCGTCACCGGGGCCCGCCAGCTCGTCGTCGCCGCCGGTCGGGCCGGTGGCCGGCGTCGGCTTGCGGGGAGCCATCACGCCGCCTCCTTGGACACGCCGAGCCCGGCGGCCATGCCGAGGGCGCTGGTCTCACTGGCACCCCGTCGCTGGCCGAGGAGGATGACGAACGGGCGGGTGAAGAAGTAGGTGACGAAGATGTCGAGGATGGTGGACAGCCCGAGGAAGAGGGCGAACCCCTTGACCGAGCCGATGGAGACCAGGTACAGGATGGCCGCCCCCAGCAGTGAGACGGCATCGGCGGCCAGCACCGTCCGGAACGCCGACTTGAAGCCCTTGTCCACGCTGGTCCTGACCGTCCGGCCCGATCTGGTCTCGTCCTTCAATCGCTCGAAGTAGACGATGTACGAGTCGACGGTGATTCCGACCGACACGATGAGGCCGATGATGCCGGCCAGGTCGATGGTGGTGCCGAGGGTCTGGCCCATCAGGGAGACGATGGCCCACAGGATCGCCGCGGTCACCGCCAGCCCGGAGATGACCACCACGCCGAGCAGCCGGTAGTAGAAGAGCACGTAGAGCATCACCAGGGCCAGGCCGGCCAGGCCGGAGATCAGGCCGGCCTGCAGCGACGCCTTGCCCAGGGTCGGCGACACCGTGGCCAGGTTGATCCGGTCGAGCTTGACCGGCAGGGCGCCGTAGTTGAGCTCGGTGGCCAGCTGCTTGGCCTGGGTCTCGGTGAAGTTGCCCGAGATCTGGACCTGGCCGTTGAAGGACTGGAAGCTCTGGTTGGTCGGCTGGGTGATGGGGGCCGACACGATCTGGCCGTCGAGGTCGATGCCGATGATGGCGTGGAACTGCTGCGAGGCGAGGGTGTCCCAGGCCTTCGAACCCGGACCGGTCAGGACGATGCTCACCACCCACTGGTTGTTGGTCTGGAGCTGGGCGGAGGCCGACTTGACCGCGGTGCCGGTCAGGGAGGACGGGCCGAGGACCATGCGGCCCGTCCCGTTGGCCGACGGGTCGCTGAACGGCAGCAGCACCGTGGCCCCCTCGACGTCGGCGGTGGGGGAGGTGGACGGGTAGGTGGCGAACTGGGTGTCGGCCGGGATGTTGGTGTTGCTGGTGTAGCCGTTGGTGTTGCTGGAGTTGGGCGTGACCTTGAGGTTGGCCGCCGTGAGCTGGGTGGCGGCCGCGCAGCTGGGCAGCGGCCCGGTGGAGGCACGCTTCCCCTTGGCCACGGTGAAGGCCGGCGCGTAGCAGAGGCCCGGCCGGAAGTAGAGCTGGGCGGTGTTGCCCAGGGTGGCCAGCACGGCCTGGGTGTTCTTCTCACCCGGGATGGAGACGGTGACCTCGTTCTTCCCCTGGCTGCTCACCGTCGCCCCGCTGGTGCCGGCATTGACCCGGTTGTTGAGGATGGTGACCACCGTGCTCAGCTGGTCGGAGGTGACCGGCTTGGCCGTCTTGTAGACCACCGACAGGCCGCCCTCGAGATCGAGCCCCAGCTTCGGAGACCACCCGGCGGCCAGCGTGGCCCCGAGCGCCACCACCGCGATGAGCACCACGGTGATCAGACTCGTCCAGAGCGCGCGCTTTCTCTTCATCGCCGCCTACTTCGACCTCGTGGGCCGATCGTCGCCCTCGGCATCCCCGCCCCCGTGTCCATCGTCGCCGTCGCCGTCGCCGTCGTCATGGTCGCCATGGTGCTCGTCCCCCACCTCGTCGGTGTCGGGCTCGCCGGTGTGCCCGTCGCCCGCCTCGTCCTCTGCGTGCTCGTCGGCGGCATCGTCCTCACCGTCATCCTCACCGTCACCGTCGTCGACCACCGTCGGGTTCATCTTCCGGACGATGTACTGGCGGTGGACCACGAACGAGGCGCCGACGCTGGTCTCCAGCGTCACCCGGTCGTCGTCGATGTCGATGATGTGCCCGATCAGGCCCCCCGAGGTCAGGACCTCGTCCCCGACCTCCCACTGCAGTACCAGCTCGCGCTGGGCCCGGGACTTCTTCTGCTGGGGCCGGAGGATCAGGAAGTAGAAGCCGGCGGCGATCACCACCAACAACAGGATCGTACTGCTCCCCCCGCTGGGCTTCTTGGCCGCAGCCGCGGCGGTGGTGGGCAGCAGGGCGGCGGCGGCCGCGAGCGCGCCCGTCATCGAACCATCGGAGCAAGGGGGTAGGTGCGCACAGCGGACAGACTGTAGCCCAGCGTCTCCGGACCCCGGCACCAGCCCCGCCCGCGGCGCCCGCTCCGGGCGTCAGGTTCCCCAGATCGCTGCGATCTCGGACCGGAAGGAGGCGAACCGCCCGGTGGCGATGGACGTCCGGGCACTGGCCATCAGGTCCAGCAGCTGGGCCAGGTTGTGGATGCTGAGGAGGCGCCAGGCCGTCGGCTCCCCCACCGCCAGCAGGTGCCGCAGGTACCCCCGCGACCACCGGCGGCAGGTGGGGCAGCCGCACGCCGGGTCCAGCGGGCCGTCGTCCCGCAGGTGGACGGCGTTCCGCAGGTTGATCCGCCCGGTGGCGGTGAGGATGGTCCCGTGGCGGGCCATGCGGGTCGGCGCCACGCAGTCGAACTGGTCGACCCCGAGGGCGACGGCCTCCACCATCCCCACCGGGTCCCCGACCCCCATCAGGTAGCGGGGGCGGTCGGCCGGCAGGTGCGGCAAGGTGGCGGCCAGCGCCTCCAGCATCGCCGGCCGGGACTCCCCCACCGACAGGCCGCCGATCCCGTACCCGTCGAACCCGACCTCCACGGTCCGTCGGGCACTCTCGTCGCGCAGGGCGGGGTCGGCGCCGCCCTGGACGATGCCGAAGAGGGCCTGGTGCTCGGGACGGGCCTCCAGGCGGTCGTGGGCGACCCGGGCCCTCGCCGCCCACGCCGCCGTCCGCTCCACCGCCAGCCGCAGCACGTCGATCGGGGCCGGGAGCGTGGCACACACGTCGAGCACCATCTGGATGTCGGCCCCGATCAGTCCCTGGGCCGCCACCGCCGACTCCGGCGTCAGCCGGACCACGGTGCCGTCGTAGACGGAGGTGAAGGCCACGCCGTCGTCGTCCACCTTCGGGGACAGCGAGTGGACCTGGAACCCGCCGGAGTCGGTCAGCGCGTGACCCTCCCAGCCGGTGAACCGGTGCAGGCCCCCGAGGTCGGCCACCACGTCGGCACCGGGTCGGAGCATGAGGTGGTAGGTGTTCGCCAGCACCACCCCCACACCCAGGGCCTCGAGGTCGGCGCTGTCGAGGGCCTTGACCGCCCCCTTGGTGCCCACCGGCATGAAGGCGGGTACCGGGTACGAACCCCGGGCGGTGTGGACCAGTCCGGTCCGGGCCTGACCGTCGGTGGCGGTCACCTCCACGCGGCAGGCGGTCACCGGCCGGTCTGCCGGCTGGCGTCGCCCGGGGTGCACGGGTCGACCGGTAACCCCTTGGGCCCGGCCCGTGCCACCACCATGGCGTCCCCGAAGGAGAGGAAGCGGTAGCCGCGGTCGAGCGCCGCCTGGTAGAGACGGCGCCAGCCCGGCCCGCAGAACGCCTCCACCATCAGCAGGAGGCTCGACCGGGGCAGGTGGAAGTTGGTGACCAGCACGTCCACCACCCGGAAGGTGTGGTCTCCGTGGATGTAGAGGTCGGTCCGCCCCGACAGCCGGCCGGTGGTGGCCGCCGTCTCGAGCGCCCGGACCGTGGTGGTGCCGATCGCCACCACCCGGTCCGCCCGACGGCACGCCTCCATGGTGGTGGCCGGAACCCGGTAGCGCTCGCGGTGGATCACGTGCTCCGCGGGGGTGCGGGCGGTGACCGGCCGGAAGGTGTCGAGGCCGATGGCCAGGTCGACCGGGACCACCTCGGCCCCGGCCTGCCGGCAGGCGTCGAGCAGCTCGGGGGTGAAGTGGAGCCCGGCGGTCGGGGCGGCGGTGGACCGCTCGCCGGGGGCCCGCTCGGCCGAGTAGACGGTCTGGTAACGCTCCTGGTCCTCGAGCCGCCGGTGGATGTAGGGCGGTAGGGGCATCGAGCCCGCCCGCTCGATCACCGTCGGGTCGAGGAGGCGGACCGACCGCCGGCCGGCCCCGTCCCCGCTTCCCGGGGTCCCCGCCAGCCGCTCTCCCACCTCCACCACCGGCGGGCCGCCACCGGGCTCGGCCAGCCGGGTGCCCGGCGCCAGTCGGCGTCCGGGGCGCACCAGCGCCTGCCACGTGGAGGTCTCGGTGTCGATCGGCTCGAGCAGCAGTACCTCGGCCGCCCCGCCGGTGGCCTTCACCAGCTCGAGTCGGGCGGCCAGCACCCGGGTGTCGTTGACCGCCAGCACGTCGCCGGGGCGGAGGAGCCCCGGGAGGTCCGCCACGGTGGCGTCCTCGAGGCGTCCCGACACCGACACCTCGGGGGCCACGAGCAGCCGGGCGGCACTTCGGGGCTCCACCGGCACCTGGGCGATGGAGGCCTCGGGCAGGTCGTACTCGAAGTCGCCCATGGTCACCTCGGTACTCGGCGGGGGAGGCGTCACGGCCACATCGTCGCAGAGTGCCGGAGGGACACCGGCACGGGCCGGTGGACGGGCACGGACACGGACACGGACACGGGCAGCATCACGGCGTCACGCACGGGCCGGATCGCCGGGTCGCTTGCCCCGAACGGGGCCTCAGAGCAGCGGGGCGTCGACCGGGGTGGTCCCGAGGTGGGCCCAGGCACGGGGAGCGGCCATCCGTCCCCGGGCTGTCCGCTGCAACAGGCCCTGCTGGAGGAGGAACGGCTCGTAGGCGTCCTCGATGGTGCCCGGCTCCTCCCCGATGCACTGGGCCAGCGTGGTGAGTCCCACCGCCCGACCGGCGAAGCGGTGGCAGAGGACGTCGAGGATGGCGCGGTCCACCTTGTCGAGGCCGAGGGAGTCGACGCCGAACAGCTCGAGACCGGCCACCGCCGTGGAGCCGTCGATGGTTCCCGCCGCCCGGACCTCCACATAGTCACGGACGCGACGGAGCAGACGGTTGGCGATCCGGGGCGTCCCCCGCGAGCGCTCGGCGATCCGCCGGGCGCCCTCCACGTCCACCGTCACCCCGAGGATGCCGGCCGACCGCAGCACGATCGCCTCCAGCTCGTCGACGTCATAGAGGTCGAGCCGTCCCACGAAGCCGAACCGGTCCCGGAGCGGTCCGGTGACCAGCCCGGTCCGGGTGGTGGCCCCCACCAGGGTGAACCGGGGCAGGTCCAGTCGGATGCTCCGGGCCGTGGGTCCCTTGCCGATCAGGATGTCGAGCTTGAAGTCCTCCATGGCCGGGTAGAGGACCTCTTCCACCGCCCGGGCCAGACGGTGGATCTCGTCGATGAACAGGACATCGCCCTCCTGGAGGTCGGTGAGGAGGGCGGCGAGGTCGCCGGGCCGGACCAGCACCGGGCCCGAGGTGATGCGGAGCCCGACCCCCATCTCGGCGGCCACGATTCCGGACAGGGAGGTCTTCCCCAGTCCGGGCGGTCCCGCGAACAGGAGGTGGTCGATGGGCTGCTGGCGCTTCCGGGCCGCCTCGATGACGATCTGGAGGTGCTCGGTCAGCTGCCGCTGCCCCACGAACTCGGCCAGGGTTCGGGGCCGCAGGCCGAGCTCGTCGAGTTCCTCCGTCGGGGCCGCCGCCGGGTCGACGGTCCGGACCACGGGCATGTCGGCGTCGTCGGGGTCCGCGGGATCGTCACCCCGGCCGGCCAGCGCCTCGCGCCGCGCCTCGGGGGTCACCGGGCTCTCGCCAGCTCGCGGAGGGCGGCCCGGACCATCTCCTCCACCGATCCGTCGTCGGGGACCGACTCGAGGGCCGAGCGGATCTCGTCGGGGCCGTAGCCCAGCTCCACCAGCGCCTCCCTGACCTCACCACGGGGTGACCGGTCCCCCGCCGCCGCCGTCGGTCCACCGCCGTCGAGCGTCGGGAGGTCGAGACGGGCCTTCAGTTCGAGGAGCAGTCGGGCGGCCGTCTTCTTTCCCACCCCGGGGACCAGGCAGAGGGTATCGACGTCCTCCTCCAGCACCGCCGTCGACAGCGAGGCCGGCGACAGCGACGAGAGGATGGCGAGCGCCAGCGACGGACCGACCCCGTGGGCCCCGATGAGTGCCTCGAAGCAGCGGCGCTCGTCGGCGTGGGCGAAGCCGAACAGGACGATGGCATCCTCGCGGACGTGGGTGTGGACGTGGAGGTAGACCTCGCTGCCCGTGGGTCCCAGGGCACCGAACGTCGAGGTCGGGACCGAGGCCCGGTAGCCCACGCCGCCCACCTCGACGAGCACGTCGCCGGTGGCGGGCCGGTCGACCAGCGTGCCCCGCAGCGATCCGATCACGACGCCCCCTCGGTGGCCGCGGCCACGGCCCGGCGGAGCGGCAGCACGGTCAGGTGGCAGGTGGCCAGGGCCAGGGCGTCGGCCACGTCCGGCGGACGGGGCGGCTGGTCGAGCCCCAGGACCGAGGCGACCATGCGCTGGACCTGGTCCTTGGTGGCGGCCCCGTAGCCGACCAGTGCCTGCTTGACCTCGTTGGCGGTGTACTGGGCCACCTCGCACTCCGCTTCGGCCGCCGCCACCAGGGCGACGCCGGCTGCCTGTCCGGTGGCCATGGCCGTCCGGGCGTTCACCTGGAAGAACACCCGTTCCACCACCACCGCCGCCGGGCGGTACTCGGTCACCAGTGCCCGGAGCTCCTCGGCCAGCACCCGCAGGCGCAGGTGGAGTGGCATGTCCGGCGGCGTCGACACCACCCCGCCGGCCACCGCCGACAGGGCCGAACCGTGGCGGGTGACGACGCCGTACCCGCAACGGGAGAGGCCCGGATCGATCCCGAGGACGAACATGCGTTCGACTCTACCCTCGTCGTCGGTCCGGGGTGCGGATGGCCCGTCCTACCCCTCGTAGGCGGCCATCACCTCGTCGGGGATGTCGAAGTTGGCGTAGACGTTCTGGACGTCGTCGTGGTCGTCGAGGGCCTCGATCAGGCGGAGGACGCGCTTGGCCTCCGACTCGTCGGCCACCTCGACGGTGGTGGTCGGCACCATGGTCAGCTCGGCGGCGCCGGGCTCGAGACCGGCCTCCTCCAGCGCACCCCGGACGGCCATGAGGTCGTGGGCGGAGGTGGTGACCTGCCACCGCTCGCCGTCGTCGGCGAGGTCCTCGGCCCCGGCCTCCATGCCGACCTCCATCACGCGGTCCTCGTCGAAGGTTCGCGGCACCGACACCACGCCCTTCCGTTCGAACTGCCAGCTCACCGCGCCGGGCTCCGCCATCGAACCGCCGTTCTTCGAGAAGATGTTGCGGATCTCCGCTCCGGTCCGGTTGCGGTTGTCGGAGAGGCACTCCACGATCACCGCCACCCCGTCGGGGGCGTAGCCCTCGTAGGCGATCGACTCGTAGCGCACCCCCTCGAGCTCGCCCGAACCCCGCTTGATCGCCCGCTCGATGGTGTCGATCGGCACCGACGAGTCGCGGGCCTTGGCGTACATGGTGCGGAGGCTGGCGTTGGCGGTCATGTCGCTGCCGCCCTCCCGGGCGGCCACCTCCACCTGCCGGATGATCTTGGCGAACACCTTGGCGCGCGCCGAGTCCTGTGCGCCCTTGCGGTACTTGGTGGTCGCCCACTTGGAGTGCCCGGACATCCCCCTACCTCTCTTCCTTCTCTTCCTTGGTCATGCCCACGAACAGTCGATGGAGCCGACGGTCGGGGGTCAGCTCCGGGTGGAACGCCGCCACCAGGATCCGACCCTGGCGGCATACCACGGGGCGCCCGGCGCCGACGGCCGCCGGGTCGGCGCCACCCCCGACCGGCAGACGGGCCAGGACCTCGACGGCCGGCCCGGACCGCTCGACCACCGGCGCCCGGATGAACACCGCGGGGACGGGAGGACCCTCGACACCGGCCACCTCGAGGTCGCACTCGAACGACGCCACCTGCCGCCCGTACCCGTTGCGGACGACGGTGAGGTCGATGGCCCCGAACCGGCGCTGGTCGGGTCGCCCTCCGACCACCTCGTCGGCCAGCAGGATCATGCCGGCGCAGGTCCCGAACACGGGCAGGCCGCCGTGGAGCGCCTCCTCCAACGGCCCGAAGAGCCCCGAGGACTCGAGCAGCAGCGACAGCGTGGTGGACTCACCACCGGGGATGACCAGCCCGTCGAGGCCGGGGAGGTCGGCGGGGCCCCGGACCGCCCGCGGCGCCTCACCGAGATCGGCGAGCGCGGCGGTGTGCTCCCTGACATCACCCTGGAGGGCCAGCACCCCGATGGTCATCGCGCGGCCCCCGGGCCGGGCGGCGCGCCCGACTCACCAGCCACGATCGGCCAGGTGTACCTCGAGCGAGCCGATCTCCTGGCCCGGCATGGCATCGCCGAGGCCGGTCGAGACCTTGGCCACCAGGTCGGCGTCGGCGAAGTGGGCGGTGGCCTCGACGATGGCGCGTGCCCGGGTGGATGGCTCCCCGCTCTTGAAGATCCCCGAGCCCACGAAGACGGCCTCGGCACCGAGCTGCATCACCAGGGAGGCGTCCGCCGGCGTGGCGATGCCGCCGGCGCAGAACAGCGGCACCGGGAGGCGGCCCGAGGCGGCGATCTCCTGCACCAGGCCGATGGGGGCGGCCAGCTGCTTGGCCCAGCCGTACTGCTCGGCCGGATCGGCCTGGGTGATGCGTCGGATGTCCCCGAGGATCGATCGGAGGTGGCGCACCGCCTCGACGATGTTGCCGGTGCCGGCCTCGCCCTTGGAGCGGATCAGGGCGGCGCCCTCGGAGATCCGACGGAGGGCCTCACCCAGGTTGGTGGCACCACAGACGAACGGGACCTCGTACCCCCACTTGTCGATGTGGTGGGCCTCGTCGGCCGGCGTCAGGACCTCGCTCTCGTCGATGTAGTCCACCCCCAGAGCCGCCAGCACCTGGGCCTCGGCGAAGTGCCCGATGCGGGCCTTGGCCATCACCGGGATGGTCACCGCCGCCTGGATGCCTTCGATCATGGCCGGATCGCTCATCCGGGCCACGCCGCCGTCACGTCGGATGTCGGACGGCACCCGCTCGAGCGCCATGACCGCCACCGCGCCGGCATCCTCGGCCACGCGGGCCTGGTCGGCGTCGACCACGTCCATGATCACCCCGCCCCGGAGCATGTCGGCGAGGCCGCGCTTGACGGTGAACGTCCCGGTGGGGCGGTCGCCCGCCGCGGAGCCGGATTCGATGGGTGCGTCAGCCATGCCCCGATGATACCGCCGTGTCCCCGAGGGCCCGGTCCGGCACGGTCGGTGGAGCGGCAGTCCCCCCGAATCGCCCCCGGTCAGCCGCCGAACGCCACCGACAGCATCGAGATGGAGGCGGCGTCGATGCCGGAGGTGACCACCCGGACGGGATCGGAAGCGCCGGCGGCACCGAGGGCGTAGAGCAGCGGAAGGTAGTGCTCGGGCGTGGGGATCGAGCGCCGGGCGTCCGGACCGACCGTCGACGGGTCGATGAGGGACGCCCCGTCGCCGGCCAGGAGGCGCCGCCGGACCTCGGACTCGAATCGCTCCGCCCAGTCGAGGGGCGCCACCCCGTCGCCGAACCGGGCCATGCCCAGGTTGTGGACGACGTTGCCGCTGGCCACGAGCAGGATCCCCTCGTCCCGGAGGGGTGCGAGGGCGGCGCCCAGCCGGTGGTGGAAGGGACCGGGCCGACGCCCGTCGATACTCAGCTGCACCACCGGGATGTCGGCGGCGGGGTACAGGTGGCGCAGCACGGCCCAGGTGCCGTGGTCGAGTCCCCAGCCGGTGTCCGCCCCGGTCGGCTCCGCCAGGAGGCCCGAGGCGTCGGCCAGCGACCGGACCCGCGCGGCCAGCGCCGGGGATCCCGGGGCCGGGTACGACACCCGGAACAGCTCGTCGGGGAAGCCCCCGAAATCATGGATGGTCCGCGGCCGCTCCATGGAGGTGACTGCCGTCCCGGCCACGTACCAGTGGGCGGAGACCGCCAGCACGGCAGCGGGACGGGGCAGCTCGGCGGCCAGGGTGACCCATGCCTCGGCGTACTGGTTCGGTTCGATGGCGTACATCGGGTTGCCGTGACCGATGAAGACCACGGGCATGCGGGACCCTGCCGCTCCGGAGGCCACCCCGCCCCCGGTCCACCGGTCGGGCGCGGCGGAGCCGGCCGCCCCGGGCTGCGGGACGGCCGGCTCCGGACCGGCAGGGTCCGATCCATTCGGATCAGGCCTGATAGACGGCCTCCGCCTCGATCTCGAGGGTGACCTTCTTGGAGACGACGACGCCACCGGCCTCCAGCACCCCGTTGAACGAGACGTCGAAGTCCTCACGGTTGAGCTCGCCGGTGGCGCTGAAGCCGACCCGGTGGTTGCCGTAGGGGTCCTTCACGACGCCCTCGAGGGTGGTGTCCAGGGTGACCGGCTTGGTGATCCCCCGGATGGTCAGGTCACCGGTCACCTTCCACGCCGCCGGTCCCTCGGCCACTACGGCAGTGGAGACGAAGGTCCAGGTGGGGTGGTTCTCGATGTCGAAGAAGTCGTTGGTCCGGAGATGGTTGTCACGGTTCTCGTCACGCGTGTCGACACTGGTGGCGTCGATGGTGACGTTAACCGACGACTGGGTCGGGTCCTCGGCGACCACCAGGGTGCCTTCGAACTTGGTGAACCGGCCGCGGACCTTGGAGACGGCCATGTGGCGGACGGCGAATCCGACCTGGGTGTGACTCACATCGAGGGCGTAGGTCCCGACGGCGGGAAGCTCGACCCCGTCCACGGTCCTGCTGGTTACCTCGGCTGGCGCTGCGGCATCTGACATCTGTGTATCCCTTCGTCGTGGTTTCCCCTGCCGACCGGCACGGTTCGTTGTCGTCGCAACTACCATAGCAGTGCATCATTGCGGGCGCAACGACTCGACGGATCCCCTAGACTGTCACCATGGCAGGGGATGTAGTGCTCGATGATCGTCGGCTCACCACGGTCGGCCTCCTGTTCGAATCATCGGCCGCGCTCCGGCGGGTGTTCGAGCAGCGGCTGTCCAAAGAGAACGAGCTGTCGGGGCAGGCCTTCGATGTCCTGATCCGGCTGTCCAGGACGCCGGGCCACCGGTTGCGGATGAGCGAGCTGGCCGCCCAGACCTCCCTTACCCCCAGCGGCCTGACCCGATCGGTCGACCGCCTGGAGGACTCGGGCCTGGTGAGCCGGGAATCGTGTCCCGAGGACCGCCGCGGCGCCTTCGCGGCGCTGACGCCGGCCGGGCGGGCGGTGATGGACCGGGCGATCCCCGACCACGTGGCCCACGTCGGCGAGGTGCTCCAGGCCATTCTGACACCCGAGGAGGAGGACGACCTGGCGGCCATCCTCCGGAAGATCCGTGACCACCTCCACGACCTGTCCCGGCCATGCGACGGTGTCGACGGTGTCGTCTCGCCGGAGCGCTGCCCCGACTCGGCCTGACCTCAGCCCCGCCGGCGCCGCACGGGCGGCACACCGGAGGCCCACGTGAGCCACACCGGCGTCCCCGGGCGCCGGGGAGCGACGCCCGATCCCTGAACTATCTGACCTAGAGGAGCGACAGCGCTTCTGCCCGGACCGACGGATCGTCGAGCTCACCGTCAGCCGGCGCCACCCCGCGACCGGACGTGCCCGGGTCGATCCAGAGCCAGCGGGTGGCCGCGGCCGTCCGGCCACCGCCAGGCGGCCAGGGGCTGGCCACCGTCGCCGGATCCGCCATGATCCGCAGGGCCGAGCCGAGGCCCACCGGATAGCGGACCACGGTGGCCGCCCGCTGATCGGCGGAGAACTCGCGCCCGGGCCCGACCAGCCGGTGGACGAGGTCGGCCGCACCCTGCGCTCCGATGAGCAGCGACGCCGGCGCCGCCAGGGAGATCGCCACACCGGACAGCACGGTGTCCTGGCGCTTGATGTGGACCAGCTCGTGGGCCAGCACGCCCTCGAGCTCGACGAGGCTCAGCGATCCGTCGAGCCCCGACGTGACGATGAGCGCAGCCGAACCGGGGGCGCGGCCCAGGGCCATGGCATTGGGCTGGGGGCTGTCGACCACCAGAATGGTCGGCGAGGGCAGGCCCATCGTGGCGCAGAGCCCGTCGACCAGGTTGTGCAGGCGGGGGCGGTCTTCCTCCCGAGAGGGACGGGCCCCGACCGCCCGGGCCACCCGGCCGGGGGCCGTCCGCCAGGTCCATGCCGCCAACGCGGCGGTGACCACCACGAGCACGGCGATCGCCACCAGCGGCTGGCCGACCGCGGTCACCACCACGGCCAGGACCGCGCCGACCACGAGGGCCGGGATGAGGCAGAGGGTCTGGGCCCGATGCCGGTTGGCGTGGATGGTCCGTTTCTCGTCGATGTTCTCGGGGCTCCGCACGGCGACCGGCGGGGGCAGCTGTGGCGCCGCACCCTGGTCGCCCCGGTCGGCGGATGTCCAGGATCCCGAACCGGACCCTCCCCCGTGACGACCACCGCCACCACTCCGGCTTCCGCCCCGGTTGCCGCCCGCTGGCCGTGACTGCTGGGAGCGGCTGCCGCCCCGATTGCCGCCGGAGGTGGACGACCCCCGGTTGGCGCCACCGCCCCGGTTGCCGCCGCCGGCCGCGGCCGCCCCCCGGTTGCCGCCCCTGGAGCCGCCGCCAGACCCGCCGCTCCCCCGGTTCCGGTTCCGGTTCCGATTCCGGTTGGCACCCGACGCTTCACCGCCACCGCCACCGCCACCGGCACCGCCGCCGCCACCGGCACCGGCACCGGCTGTCGCACGAGGGACGCCACTGGTCGATCCGCCCGATCCGCCCGGATACCGGCGGTCGCCGGCGGAGGAGGCGGGGGAACCCGGTGGATCCGATGCTTCGGGCGGCGGCGTCATGATCTGTGCAGTGTACGGCCGTTCACGAGGTCTCCCCGACCACCAGGTCCCGGTAGATCGCTTCGTACCGGTCGGCCAGGCCCCGCATGGACCACCGCTCCGCCCGGGCCGACGCCGAGTCCAGGACTGCCTCCCTTTCGAGCCCGGGGTCATCCGCATCGTCCGGTGCCGGGCGCTCGAGCACGGCGCCCAGGGCGTCGGCCAGAGCCGACGGGTCACCCGGTGGCACCAGGACGGCGTCGGAGCCGGCGGCGTCCCGGTAGCCGTCGATGTCGCTGGCCACCACCCGCGTGCGGGCCGCCATCGCCTCCACCAGCACCATCCCGAAGGACTCGCCTCCGAGGGACGGAGCGCACAGGATGTCGGCGGCGGTCAAGCGACGGACCTTCTCCTCCTCGGAGAGCACCCCGAGCCATCGGATCCGGTCCGAGCCAGGGTGCAGCCGGCGGAGCCGTTCCGTCTCGGGGCCGTCCCCGGCGATCCACAGTGTGCTGCCGACCACCCTCTCGGACACCGCCCCCGACGGGAGGGCGAAGGCGTCGAGAAGAACCCCGAGGCCTTTGCGTTCCTCGTGCCGTCCCAGGAACAGGACGGTCGGACCGTCGGTGGGCCACGGCTCAGCGTCCCGGTACCGCTCGATCTCGACGCCGTTGAAGAGCACCACGTACTCCCCGTCGAGGGCCCGCTGGGCCGTCGTCCGCGCCGCCTCGGAGACCGCACACCGGACGGCGTACCGTCGGGCCCGACGGCGGGCCAGTGGTTTGAGGAGCGTGTAGAAGATGCTGTCCCCGCTCCGGTGGAAGGTGGCCACCATCGGTGGCAGCCCGCCAACCAGGAGGAGGGCGTACGGCAGTCCCGGCGAGAAGGGCTCGTGGACGTGGACGACGTCGAAGCGTCCGGCCCGCAGGCTCCGGACCGACCGGTACGCCGCCCTCGGTGAGAGCGACACCGGGGCCCGAGAACCGTTCGATGGCAACGGCACCGACCGCCCGGTGACCACCAGATCGACGCCCTCCGGCAGGTCGACGTGATCGTCGATCGGGGCGAACACCGTGACGCGGTGTCCGTCGGCCACGAACGCCCGCGCCAGACCCAACACCTGTCCCTGCACCCCGCCCGGGCGCGACAGGCTGTAGGGGCAGACCAGGGCGATGCGGAGGCCTCGCGGCGCCACCGCCGGCGTCTCGGTCATGACGGGATCAGTCGATCAGGGCTCGTCGTTGTGCACGCCGGCTCCACTTGACCTCGTACATGGCATCGTCAGCGCGGCTGAGGAGCTTCGAGGGATCCACGGTGCGGTCGTCGACCAGCACGCCACCGACCGATGCGCCCACCGAGACGACGCGCCCGTCCACCGAATACGGCTCCGACAGGGCGGCCGAGATCCGCTCGGCGATGCTCGCTATCTCCTCGTCACCGAGGTCGAGTTCGCAGATGACCACGAACTCGTCGCCCCCGAGACGGGCCACGGTGTCCGAAGGGCGCACGGTGGCCAGCAGCCGGCGCCCCACCGCTACCAGCACGTCGTCGCCGGCGTCGTGACCGAGGGCGTCGTTGACCTCCTTGAAGTCGTCGAGGTCGAGCAGGAACACGGCCAGGCCCGGTGCCCGGGTGTCCGCCCCAGTGACCGCGGCCTTGTCGCCCTCCCGCCCGGCGGTGGTGCGCTCCCCGGCACCTGCCCCGATCCGCTCGATGGCGTCCCGCAGGCGCTCGGCCAGCAGGTTGCGGTTGGCCAGGCCGGTCAGGGGATCGTGGAGCGCCAGGTCGGCGAGACGGTCCTCGTTGCGCTTCTGCTCCGTCACATCGTGCATGGCGACCACGGCGCCCAGGCGGTCGCCGGTCTCGTCCACCAGCAACTGGCCGTTGACGCTCACCAGTCGGCGGTCGCCGCTCCTCGCCTCGATCACCACCTGGACGTCGCGCAGGTGCTCGCCCGCCAGGGCCCGGACCAGCGGGTTCTCCTCGGCGTCCAACGGCGCTCCGTCCACGTCACGGAGCCCGCGGGCGCTCGGGAATTTGCCGATCGGGTCCGAGCGGTCCGACAGTCCGTGGAGGCGCTTGGCCGCCGGGTTGAAGATCGTCAGTCGACCGTCCCGGTCGCAGGCGACGATCCCCTCCTCCAGGTTGTCCAGCATGGCCTGGAGGAACCGCTCCTCCCGGGCCAGATCGGCGGAGGCGTTCCGACCCTCGGTGATGTCGCTGAACGAGGCCACCGCACCCGTCGTCACCTTCCCGTCCTCGTCCGCGATCGGCTGGGAGTTGATGCGGATCCAGACCGGTGGGTCGCCGTCACGCCGGATGCCGTGGATGACGCCGGTGAACCGCCGGCCGGTCTCCAGGCTCTTGAGGAGCGGGTGGTCGGTGGGCTCCACCTCGCGGCCGTCGGCGTTGGTGGTCACGATCCCGATGGACCGGCTCAGCTTGTGGATCTCCTCGAGCCGGCGACCGAGCATCAGGTCGGCGGGCACACCGAACATCACCTCGAACGCCTCGTTGAGGCGGACGACCACGCCGTCGGCATCGACCATCATGACGCCGTCGACCAGGGAATCGATGATGGTGGCGTGGCGACGTTCGGTCTCCCGTGCCTGCGCCTCCAGGCGCTTCCGCTCGGTCACGTCACGGATGTGGACCACGATGCCGCCGATGGAGTCGTCGAGGTGGTTGGCGGCGATCAGCTCGATGTCGATCCAGCGGCCGTCGAGTCCGGCCGCCCGGAGCTCGAGGGACACGGTCAACAGGTCACCGGCGACCATCTCGTCAAACGTCCGCCGGAGGGTAACCGCACCGTCATCGTCGAGGATCTGGAGCACATCGAAGCCGACCGCGTCATCGGGATCGTACCCGAAGAGCCCCTTCACCGAGTCGCTGACGTAGCGGATGTTGCCGTCGACACCGATGACCACCACGGCATCGAAGACGTGCTCGGCCAGGGCGACGAACCGGAACTCGAGCTGGTCGCCGGAGGGGTCTTCCCCGACCTGCCCGTCGGCCGGCGGACGACCCGGACGACGACCCGTTCCCGTTCCCCTTGCCGGGGAGATCATGCGTCGGCCTTGACGCGGTCCGCGGGCCACAAGGGCTGGAACACGTGCCACTGCTCCGGGGCGCGTCGGATCAGGCCTTCGAACTCCGTGGCGATGCACTGGGTGACCCGGTGGACGTCGGCCCGGAACGATCCCTGGCGGGCAGTGTCGACGGGCGGGTTGATCACCGCCCGGTGATCGCGGCCGGGGCCGCTATAGACCGCGCCGGTCAGCAGGACGGCGCCCGTCCGAAGCGCGGCGGTGGCCGGGCCGCCAGGCATCGTCGTCCGCTCGCCGAAGAAGTCCACCTCCACCCCGGCATCGTTGAGGTCGCGGTCGCTCAGCAGTCCGACCAGGGCGCCCGACCGGATGGCCTGCATCACCTCGGTCATCGAGTGTGGCCCCAACGGCACGATGGTGAGGCCCATGGCCGCCCGCTGGGCGACGAAGTACTCGAACAGCTCCGGCGGTTCGAGCCGCTCGGCCACTGCTGTCATCGGGTAGCCGACCGCCGAGAGGAAGGCCCCTCCGTACTCCCAGCTGCCCACATGGGGGAGCGCCATGACCACACCACGACCCTGGGCCATCCCTTCCTCGAGATGCTCGAACCCGTCCACCACGAAGCGCTGGAGCACCTCGGTCCGAGGCGTGCTCCCGAGCCGTGCCCCCTCGACCCAGTAGCGAGCGTACGCCCGGAAGGAGCGCTTTGCCCAGCGCCGCAATGCTTCGTCGCCCACGTCGCCGACCACCCGTCGGAGGTTCCTCGACACCATGTCGCGGTGCCCGTCCCGGAACTCGAACAGTGCGTCGCCGACCACCGCCGCCGCAGCCAGGGCGACCGGCTCGGGGAGCGCCCCGAGGGCGCGTCCCAGCAGCGAGTAGGTGCGGAAGACCGCATGATCCCTGTTCACCCGCCCCCCCTGTTCACCCGCTCATCCTCGACCCATCGCCAGAGATCCGCCCCGCAACGATGCGCGCCGTCAGGCGCTGCGGCGGACGCTGCGCTGGCGGAGACCCTGGCGGGCGTGCCGGGCGCGCCACGTCCTGCCCGACCGGCTGGCCAACTCGCCCTGGCGGCGGGCCCGCCAACGGGACGGGGACCCGGTCGAGCGCCGACGCTCGCCGCGCATGGCGGTCCGGGTGCGGCGCGGACGGCGGACGACGGTCGGCGGGACCGGTGCTTCGGCCAGACGCCACACCTTGGCGAAGCGGCCGACGGCGGTCGCCATGGTCAGCACCAGCATCACCCAGAGGACCGGAACCAGAAACGTCGCGGAGAGCAGCCCGATGCCGAGGAGGATCATCCGCTCCGCCCGCTCCATCAGGCCGCCCTTGGCCGCGATGCCCAGCGCCTCGGCCTTGGCCCGCTGGTAGGAGACCAGTGCCGCGGCGGCGAACACCGCGAACGGGAGCAGCACCAGGTGGCCCGGGTGTGCATCGACCAGGTACCAGGCGACGCCACCGAGCAGCAGGGCGTCCGCCACCCGGTCGGTGACCGAGTCGAAGAAGGCCCCGCGCACCGACGAGGTGCCGGAGGCCTTCGCCACCGGACCGTCGAGGAGGTCGTGCAGTCCGGTGAGGATCAGCAGCGGAATTGCCAGGTGGAGGTGGCCCGACCCGATGGCGATCGCCGTGGCGGTCGCCGAGATGAGGCCCGTTGCCGTGAGTACATCGGCGGTGAGACCTAGCTGCTGCAGCTTGCGACCGACCGGACCGGTTCCCCGGTCAACGGTGTCGCGCCAGCGGCCGTCGAACATGGCTAATCCTCCAGGGGTTTCCCCAAGCCTACCATCTGCTAGCTGGAGTGAGCGGTTCCGGTCGGGCTAGAGGGCCAGGGGGCGGATCGGGGCCATGACCAGGGCCGGGTCCGTTCGCCAGTCCACGCCGGGAACGTCGATGTTGAGCTCGATCTCGTTGCCGTCGGGGTCCTGGATGTACAGGCTGTGGGTCACGGTGTGGTCGCTGGCTCCCACCACGGCGACACCTGCCTCATCCAGCCGGGTCCGGGCCTCCCGGAGCTCGTCGTCGGAGTCCCCCACCTTCAGGCCGAAGTGGTAGAGCCCCAGGCGTCGGCCGCGCGGCTGGGTGGCGGCGTCCTCGCCGACCTCGATGAGGAGCAACTCGTGATGGGTGCGCCCGGAGGTGAACGCCGCCGGCATGCCCGGGACGGGCTCGAATGCCTGTTCCCAGCCCAGCACCCCACCGTAGAAGGCGACGGACCGCTCCAGATTCCGCACGTACAGGACCAGGTGGCCCAACTCCTTCACTTCCATCGGCGCCTCGCTCTTCTCGCTCTCCCCGGACCGATCCGACCACGCCTGACCGGCCCACCGCTTCGACCAACACCGCGGGCGGTCCGGAGCTTCCCGGCCACCGACCCGGCCGACGTCGTTGCCGGTCGGGCCGATCAGGCCGGCCAGGCCCGGTGGAGCCGCTCCCAGCTGTCGGACATCGCCTCGGGCAGGACCCGGACACCGGCCACCGCCGTCATGAAGTTGGTGTCCCCGACCCACCGCGGCACCGCGTGGAGGTGGAGATGTCGGGGGATCCCGGCACCGGCCGCCCGGCCGAGGTTGGCCCCCAGGTTGACCCCCTCCGGCCGGTAGGCGGTCTCGAGGGCCGCCACACCGGCCCGGAGCGCCTCCCAGAGTTCGGCGCCCTCCTCCAATCCGAGATCGGCCATCGACCGCACGTGACGGACCGGCATCACCATCAGATGGCCGCTGGCGTACGGGTAGGCGTTGAGGACAGCGAAGACGTGCCGACCCTGCCACAGCACCCCGTTGTCGGCCGACGGCGGGCCGCTGGCGGCGATCCGGCAGAACACGCAGGTGGCCGGGTCATCGAGCGGGTGCCCGCCCGGCCCGGTGACGTCCCCGGGTCCGGCCCCGGGCCCCGGTGGCGATTCGACCTCGTCGGTCGACGGGACCGACGAGACGTACGCCGATCGCCAGCCGGCCCAGAGCTGCTCGAGGCTCACGACCCGCCGGGGCCGGTCGCAGCCCCGGCATCCTCGGGCGACCCGTGGGTGTCGATCTCCACCATCAGGGCATCGACGAAGGCGTCCAACGGCACGTTCCGGTCCGCACCCTTGGAGCCCCGCCGGTTCACACCGGCGGTGCCGGCGGCCACGTCGTCGTCGCCCACCACCAGGATGTACGGGACCTTGGTGAGCTTGGAGCGTCGGATCCGGGCGCCCACCGAGTCGTCGGCGGCGTCGACCGCCACCCGCACCCCGTGCGCCCCGAGGCGGGTAGCCACCGACTCGGCGTAGGCCTGGTGGTCCTCGCTCACCGGCAGCACCCGGACCTGCTCCGGAGACATCCAGGTCGGCAGGTTGCCGGCGTAGTGCTCGAGGAGGATGGCGAAGAACCGCTCCACGGTCCCGAACAGGGCCCGGTGGATCATGATCGGGGTATGCCGGGCGTTGTCGGCGCCCACGTACTCCATCTCGAACCGTTGGGGCTCCTGGAAGTCGAGCTGCATGGTCGACATCTGGTGCGTCCGGCCGATGGCGTCCTTGGCCTGGACGGAGATCTTCGGTCCGTAGAACGCCCCACCGCCCTCGTCCATCACCAGCTTGAGACCCATGCGCTGGGCCGTGGACCGCAGCGTCTCGGTGGCCACCTCCCAGTCCTCGTCGGATCCCACCGCCTTCCCCGCCGGCTTGGTGGAGAGCTCGAGGTAGAAGTCGTCGAGGCCGAAGTCGCGCAGCAGGTCGAGGACGAAGGTCAGCGTCGAGTGGAGCTCATCGGACATCTGCTCCCGGGTACAGAAGATGTGGGCGTCATCCTGGGTCATGCCCCGGACCCGGGTGAGGCCGTGCACCACGCCCGACTTCTCGTACCGGTAGACGGTGCCGAACTCGAACATCCGCAGCGGAAGCTCGCGGTACGACCGCTGGCGGCTCTTGAAGATGAGGATGTGGAACGGGCAGTTCATCGGCTTCAGGTAGTACTGCTGTCCGCCGTCGAGCTCCATGGGCGGGTACATGCCGTCGGCGAACCAGTCGAGATGGCCGGAGGTCTCGAACAGCTCGGCCTTGGTGATATGCGGGGTGTTGACGAACTCGTAACCGGCCGCCACGTGCTGCTGGCGCGAGTACTCCTCCATCACTCGCCGCACGGTGCCCCCCTTGGGGTGGAAGACCGCCAGTCCCGAGCCGATCTCTTCCGGGAACGAGAAGAGGTCGAGCTCCGCCCCGAGCTTTCGGTGGTCGCGGCGCTCGGCTTCCTCCAGGTGGTGGAGGTGGTCGGCGAGGGCCTTGTCCGACTCCCAGGCCGTCCCGTAGATCCGTTGGAGTTGCTGGCGCTTCTCGTCGCCCCGCCAGTAGGCCCCGGCCACCCGCATCAGCGCGAAGTGACCGAGCCGACCGGTGGACGGCACATGCGGGCCGCGGCAGAGGTCGGTGAACGTCGGCGAGTTCCAGTAGGTCGAGACATCGGGCGCCCCGCCGCCGGCGTCGGGCTCCGCATCGACCTCGGCGGCCCCGGCCCCGACCGCCTCGATGATCTCGCGCTTGAACGGCTGGTCGGCGAAGAGGTCGAGTCCCTCGTCGATGGAGTGCTCGTGGCGCACGAAGGGCTGGTCCTCGGCCATGATCTCGCGCATGACCGCCTCGATGCGGGCCAGGTCGTCGTCGCTGAAGTGGGCCCCGTCCGGAAGTTCGAAGTCGTAGTAGAAGCCGTCCTCGATCACCGGCCCGATGGCGAAGTGGGCACCCGGCCACAGGCGCAGCACGGCCTGGGCGAGCACGTGGGCGGTGGAGTGCCGAAGTACCTCCCGGCCGGCCTCGGAGGTGGAGGTGACCACGGTGACGGCCGATCCGTCGGGGAGCTCCGTGGCCAGGTCGACCTGGCGTCCGTCGATGTCCGCCGCCACCGCCGCCCTGGCCAGGCGGGGACCGATCGACTCGGCGTACTGCAGGGCGGTGGTCCCCTCCGGGAGCTCCTTGGTCGAGCCATCGGGAAGTCGGACCTTGACGACGCCTGCCATGGGGATGCCTTTCGTGTCGATGAGGCTGTTCGGTTTGTCTTCGGAATTGCCGCCCGTGGGCTGCGGCGGTCCCGCCCGCCGGGAGCGGCGGGCCGCCGATGCCGGCGGACCGACCGGAACGGCCGGACCGACGTCCGGCTCCGTTCCGCCCGGTGCCGTCCCGGTCTACAGGGTGACTACAGGGTAATGCCCAACAGGTCCGCTCCCGGGCCCACCGGACGTCCGGCCGCCGCCTCGGCATCGAGTCCGAGGAGTGCGCCCGGGGTGTCCAGATCGTCGTCCAGGGCCGCTCGCACCAGCTCCCGCGACCGGTTGCCGTCGCCCGGGCCGGCACCGTCGGCCGCCGAGGCGCCGACCGCCGGTGCGGCCCGCCAGGCGGCCAGCCGGTCGGCGGCCCGGGGCATGTCCCCGTCGGTCCACTCCCAGTCCGGTCGGTAGTGGTGGTCGAGCAGGGCAAGCCGGACGGCAGCGGGCACCCAGTCGGCCAGCAGGTCGCGGACGAAGACCAGGTTTCCCAGCGACTTCGACATCTTGGTGCCGTCGAGCCCCACCAGACCCACATGGAGCCAGTGCCGGACGAACGGCCGGCCGGTCACCGACTCCGACTGGGCCGCCTCGCACTCGTGGTGGGGGAAGACCAGATCGCGTCCGCCGCCGTGCACGTCGAGCGTCTCGCCAAGCTCCCGGAGGGCGAGGGCCGAGCACTCCACGTGCCACCCCGGCCGACCCGGTCCCCAGCGCGACTCCCAGGCCGGCTCATCGGCCAGTGACGGCTGCCAGAGGACGAAGTCGAGCGGGTGACGCTTGTTCGGGTCGCCGGGGTTGCCGCCGTGCTCGGCGGCGAGGCCCAGCATCTTCTCGGTGCCGAAGTGGCTGACGCTTCCGAACTCGGAGAAGCTGGTGACGTCGAAATAGACCCCCCCGCCGGACTGGTAGGCGTGACCGGAGTCGAGCACCGACCCGATCAGGGTGAGGATCTCGGCGATGGCCGAGGTGGCCCGTGGTTCGGAGTACGCCGGAATCAGTCCCAGCGCGCCCATGTCGGCGTCGAACCGGGCGATCTCCTCGGCCGCCAGGTCGAGGTAGTGGACGCCGAGCTCCCGGGCCTTGCGCAGGATGTCGTCGTCGACGTCGGTCACGTTCCGGACGCAGCGGGTCTCGTGACCGAGGTCGCGGAGCCGCCGCTGGAGCACGTCGAAGGTCAGGTACACCTTGGCGTGACCGAGGTGGGCCGAGTCGTAGGGGGTGATGCCGCACGAGTAGAGCGACACCACCGGACCGGGGTCGAGCGGGGCCACCTCACCCCGGGCGGTGTCGTAGAGCCTGATCACGGGGTCCGGAGGACTCAGTGGTCGCCGTAACCGGCGAGGCGGACCGTGGAGTGCACCTTGTGGCGGATGTTCACCGTGATCAGGACGGCGGTGAAGGCCTCGATCGGAGCCGCCTGCGACAGGCTCCCGGCGTCCACGCCACGGAGGCCGTCGATCCGGTCCACCAGGGCCACCGTCGCCTCGGTGGCTTCCCGGTGGTCGGAGCAGACCAGGACGTCGGCCTCGATCGGGGCGTGGAGCTTCTCCATCTCGGAGGCCGGAAGGTGGTGGAACGAGGCCGACACCAGGGAGCCGGGCAGGGCCGCCTGGATCGAGGCGGCCACGGAGCCCCGGGGCGGGACGAGGGCCAGGAACTCGCGCCCCTCCTTCACCAGTGCGTTGGCCATCGAGACCACCACCTTGCCGTCCAGGGCGGCGGACAGCGCCCGCACGGTGGGGACGGCGCCCTCCCAGGGTGTGGCCACCACGACCAGGTCGCAGGCCGCGGTGTCCTCGTTGGATGCTCCGGTGATGGACAACGGGCGGTCGGGCCAGGCCTGGACCAGTCCCGATGCCACCCCGGCGGCCCGGTCGGGGTCGCGGGAGCCGATGACGACCTCACCACCACCGGCTGCGGCGAGCCGCACCGCCAGCCCACGACCGGCAGGACCTGTACCTCCGAGGATTCCGACACGCATGGCCCTTACCTTTGCACACGCCACCCCCGGCCCGGTCACCCCGAGGAGGTGGCGCCTTCACCGAGGCGCAGCAGCATGACCCGGTCCCCGGCGGTCTCCGAGACGGTCTCGAAGCCCAGTTCCCGGTAGAGGGCCACCGCCCCGTTACCCCGCTCGACCCCGAGGCTGATCTGCTCGATACCGGCGGACTGGGCGTCGGCCGCCAGGGCGGCCAGCAGGCTGCGGCCGACGCCCCGGCGACGGAACGGCTCGTCGACCCCGATGATCAGCTCCGGCGTGTCGTCGTCGACGTACCCGAACCCGGGGTCGTCGGCGGTCAGGTATCGCAGCCACGCCGCTCCCACCGGGGTGCCCGTGGGCAGATCACCGTGGTGGCGGCTGAGCTCGGCCACCACTCCACGGTCGTCCCGCCGGGGCCAACCCCCCACGTAGTGGACGAGTTCGGGCGCGGCGAGGACCGCCGCCAGGGTCAGGCGCCGGTCGGCGTGCCAGCCGGCGGCGTGCACCAGCATCTCGGTCAGGAAGGGGCCGTCCCCGGCGGTGGCCGGTCGGACGTTCACGAGCAGTGTCACCCGTGCATCATGATCCGACGGGGGATCACATGAGGTGATCCCCACGGGCCACCGCCGCGCCACCCCCCGACCACCCCCGGGTGGCGCCGGTTCCGGGACGAGCGGATCGCGCCCGGTAACCTGACCGCACCATGGGACTGCTCGACGGCAAGCACATACTGGTGACCGGGGTGCTCACCGACGCCTCACTGGCGTTCGCGGTGGCCCGGATGGCGCAGGAGGAGGGAGCCGAGGTGGTCCTGAGCGGGGCCGGACGCGGGCTCTCGCTGACCCGGCGCACGGCCAGGAAGCTCCCGGGCGAGGTGGAGGTCCTGGAGATCGACGTCACCGAGCCCGGGCAGTTGGCGGTGGCGGCGGCCGAGCTGGCGGGGAGGTGGGACCGGCTCGACGGGCTGCTCCACGCCATCGGCTATGCCCCGCCCGAGTGCCTGGGTGGCGACATCTTCCAGGCCGGTTGGGAGGAGGTACAGGTGGCGATGCACGTCTCGACCTACTCCCTCAAGGCGCTGGCGGAGGCCTTCCGGCCGCTGCTCGCCGCCGCCGGTGCCGACGGGCGACCCGGGGCCTCAATTGTCGGGCTCGACTTCGATGCCACGGTGGCGTGGCCGGCGTACGACTGGATGGGCGTGGCCAAGGCCGCCCTCGAGTCACTGTCGCGGTACCTGGCCCGGGACCTGGGGTCCGAGCGGATCCGGGTGAACCTGGTGGCGGCCGGACCGGTCAAGACGATGGCCGCCAAGTCGATCCCTGGGTTCGGAACGTTCGAGGACACCTGGGCGGAGCGCGCCCCGCTGGGCTGGGACGTGCTCGACACCGACGTGGTGGCCCGGGCGTGCGTCGCACTGCTCTCCGACCTGTTCCCGATGACCACCGGCGAGATGATCCACGTGGACGGCGGGGTCCACGCCATCGGGGCCTGACGATCCCGGCCGTTTTCCGGGCCGCCCGGCCTCCGCCCGGCCCCCACGGCCCCGACACGGCCCGCCCCTCCAACCCATCGAACGGACACGACGACCAGGAGAACTCATGCCCACCCCCGACGAGATCCGGACCCTGATTGCCGGCTACGTGGCCGCCATCAACAGCCGGACGCCCGAGGCGATCGCCGCCCGCTTCACCGAGGACGCCCGCCAGGCCGATCCAGCGTCGAATCCACCCAACATCGGCCGCGAAGCCATCGAAGGCTTCTTCCGGAACAGCATCGCCGGCAGCGATTCGTGGACCTTCACCGCCGAGCGCATCCACACCTGCGCGTCGACGGCGGCGATCGACTTCCGCATCGATCTGGTCGCCGGCGGCTCCCCGATGTCGATCTCGGGCATCGAGGTCTTCGAGGTGAACGACGACGGACTGTTCACTTCGGTGAACGCATACTGGGACGAGTCGGACCTGAGCTTCGGCTGACCGGATCCGCCGATCAGCCCCTGCCGACCGCGCTGCCAGGCCGACAACGGGCCAAGCGTGCCACCGGCTGGTTCCCGAGGGAGTCGGGGACCTGAATCGGTCCTCGCCGGACCGGTTCCCTCCACCCCCTCCGCCCATGCCGCCGGGTTCCGTCACATCCCCGGGCGCGTCGGTGACGCGCCCGTGGCCCTCACTCGGTGAGGGGGAGGCGGGGTGCCGGGTCGCTGGTCCCCGGTGGTGGCCTCACCCAGGAGGTCGGTGGCGAGGGAGAGCGGCACGGGGCCCACCCCGGGGATCTCGCAGACCTGGCCGTCGCCCACGTCGCCCCGGAGCAGGGCGTCGAGGTCGACCCGGAGGGTGATGGTGTCCCGGCGGGTCGATCCGGTGCCGGACTGGTCGGTGCCGGTGGTGCCGGTGCCGGTGGTGCCGGTGCCGGGCCGGTCGGTGCCCCTCGGCGTCGGCTGCCCGGTGACCAGGGCCACCAGGGCGTCGCAGGCGTAGGCGTAGGCGGCCGCAGGCTCGGTCTCCCCCCGCTCCCGGGCCGCCTCGCCGACCGCCTTGGCCCGGGCCCTGGACAGCCGGCCCCGGCGATAGGAGTCCTCACTCATCGAAGCACCGGGACCTGTCACCAAAGTGGAGATGCCGGCGATCTGCTCCGTCACGAGACGATCGGCCCCCGGCACCGGGCTGCGACCCGCCGGCGCGACATCGAACCTCCGAAGTCAGCCCACCGCCAGTTCGTCGTCAGCGGTAGTGGTGCCACCGCCCTCGATCACCAGCTGCCACAGTCCGTCGAGATCGAGGTGGTCCCGGCAGAGATCGGCCAGCCGCTCGATCTGGCCCTGGCGGGCGGCGGCAAAGGAGACGCCGGACGTCTCCCACGCCCGGCCCTGCCGTTCGGCGGCGGCACCGAGCACGGCGTTCCGCAGCTCATCACCCTCGAGCAGTCCGTGCAGGCTGCTCCCCAGGACCCCGCCGGCGTCGTCGACGATCCCCTCATTGCGTTTGCCCCGGGCGTCGCCCAGCAGGAACCACGGCACGGCCGAGGGCCCCGGATACGGCCGGCCGTGATGGATCTCGTAGCCGCTCACCGGTAGGAACGGAGCCTGGCGCGGCGAGCCCTCCAGCTCCCAGTCGTCGTCCGCCAGGGCGGCCGCGGGGGTACTCCGGGCCGCGGGGCCCCGTCCGGGGGCGATCGACCGCGGTGCGGCCGACTGTCGCCACGAGGTGCGGCCGTGTCGCTGGCGTGTGTGCTTGTCGACCAGGAACACCGTGCGAAGATCGAGGAGGCGGAGACCGGTCACCGTGCCGGCCCGAGTCTCCACCGAGCCCGGGTCCTCGATCCTGGCACCGAGCATCTGGTAGCCACCGCAGATACCGAGTACGAGGGGTGAGTCGGGTCGAACGGACCCGTCGACATCCAGCCGCAGCCGATCGAGGGCCTCTTCGAACCCCTGGCGCCGCAACCAGGCCAGGTCCTCCACCGTCGACTTGGTCCCCGGCAGGACGATCAGATCCGGTCGGCCGAGCGAGTCGGTGTGGTCCACGAAGCGGACCGACACCCCCGGCTCCACCGCCAGGGCGTCGACGTCGGTGAAGTTCGAGATGGAGGGGAACCGGATGACCGCCACGTCGAGCGGTGCCGGAGCGCCACCGTCCAGTCCACCCACGTCATCCACTCCGTCACCGGCGTCCACGACCGCACCGCCCGCTGCCGGTCGTCCGGCGAACGGGACACCCGGCGCCGACCGGGCCGGGCGGGCCGGGCGTTCCGCTCGGGGCTGGCGGGCGGATCGGGCCAGCGAGAGCGACACCGAGTCCTCGGCGTCCATGGTCAGGCCCTCGGCGAACGGGAGCACGCCGAACGTCGGCACGCCGAGGCGGCGGCGGAGCTCATCGGTGCCGCGGACGAGAACCGCCGGGTCGCCACGGAACTTGTTGATGACGAAGCCCCGCACCCAGCGTCGAAGCTCGTCGGGTAGCAGCGCGGTCGTCCCGTAGAGCGCGGCGAACACTCCGCCCCGGTCGATGTCACCCACCACGATCGCCGGGATGCCGACCGCCGAAGCCAGGCCGAGGTTGACCAGATCGTCCTCGGGCAGGTTGATCTCGGACGGGCTGCCGGCCCCCTCCAGCAGCACCACGTCGTAGCGCGACCGCAGGTCGGCCAGCGCCTCGAGCACCACACCCCGCAGTTCGGGCTTCCGCCGGTGGAATTCGGCGGCGTCGAGCGTGTCCCAGGGGCGACCCATGACGACGACCTGGCTGGTCGTCTCGGCCGAAGGCTTCAGCAGGATCGGGTTCATGGTGACATCGGGCTCGACCCCGGCCGCCATGGCCTGCATGGCCTGTGCCCGGCCGATCTCGTGGCCCCTCGGCGTGACGAAGGAGTTCAGGGCCATGTTCTGTGCCTTGAACGGCGCCACCCGGACACCCTGGCGGGCCAGGAGCCGGCAGAGACCGGCGACGATCTGGCTCTTGCCGACGTCGCTGGCCGTGCCGCAGACCATCAACGCACCTCTCACGGCGACCCCGTTCCCGACGCGACCCCGTGCACGGAGGCGATGCTAACGGACCGCCCCGGCGGCGGTCCGCACCACGGTGGAAGCAGCAGGGGTACCGTGACCAGGTGCCTCCTACCCGCGCTCCGTTCCGCCGCCGGTCCGAAGGCGGCACGGTCGGTGGCTGACCCCGAGTCCGGCGTGACGGTGGGCGGCGCCGCCCCGGGACCCGGAACGGTCACCGTCATCGGCCTGACCGCCGACGGGTTCGACGCGTTGGGAGCAAACGGTCGACAGGCACTGACCGACGCCGGTCTGGTGATCGGCGGCCACCGCCAGATGGAGGGGATCACCGACCGCCTGGCCGCCGCGACGGGACCGTCACCACGGTTGGTCACGATGGACGACACCGACGAGACGTGCCGGCGGGCGGCGGCGGCCTCGGGCGACGGGCAGGCGGTCTGCGTGCTGGTCCGCGGCGATCCGGGCTTCTTCGGCATCGTCCGATCGCTCCTGCGGGTGCTCGACCGTCGTCACCTGCGTGTGGTCCCGGCCCCCTCCGTCGTATCGCTGGCCTTCGCCCGCCTGGGCCTTCCCTGGGACGACGCCGCGGTGGTCGACGCTCCGGTCGGCTCGCTGGCCGACGCCGTCCGGGCCATCCGCCTGGCCCGAAAGGCCGCCGTGTTGACGTCGACCGACGTTCCGCCCGAGGCGGTCGGCCGGGCCCTGGCGACGGCCAGGGCGTCGGTGGACATGGTGGCGGTCTGCAGCCGGGTGGGCCGATCCGACGAGTCGACCACCATGGTCGGCCTCGACCAGCTGGCCGGGGGCACCTGGGACCCCGACTCGGTCGTGGTGCTGGTCGGGCCGGCCGGGCGCCCGATCGCCGGTTGGGGCGGGGCGGACGCCGACGGACGGCCGCTGGCCTGGGGTCTTCCCGACGAGGCCTACGGCCTCGGCGAGGGGCTGGTGACCCGCTCGGAGGTACGGGCGGTGGCGCTCGGGAAGCTGGCGCTTCCGCCGGCGGGGATCCTCTGGGACGTCGGCGCCGGAAGTGGCAGCGTGGCCGTGGAGGCCGTCTCGCTCTGCCCCGGCCTCACCGTCTTCGCCGTCGAGGCCCGCGACGACGACGCCGCCCGCATCACCGAGAACGCCGCCCGGTACGGGGTCGACGTCCGGGTGGTCCACGGCCGGGCCCCCGAGGCCTGCGACGGGCTGCCGGACCCCGACCGGGTGTTCGTCGGTGGGGGTGGACTCGACGTCCTCGACGCCGCCCTGGCCAGACTGCGACCCGGCGGCCGGGTGGTGGCAACGTTCACCGCTCTCGACCGCGCCACGGCCGCGGCCGGCCGACTGGGCAACCTCACCCAGCTGTCGTGCTCGCGTGGGCGCCCGGCACCGGACGGGAGCTGGAGCCTGGCCGCCGCCGACCCGGTCTTCGTGTCCTGGGGACCCGATGACCGCGGAGGCACCAGATGAGCGACAGCGCCACCCAGATCGCCAACCTGGTGGGACGGTACGCCGAGTACATCGACGCCGGGGACTTCGAAGGGGTGGCGGCGCTCCTGGCCGATGCGGCGGTGGGGTCGGGCGACGCCGGCAGTGGCGACAGCTCCGCCGCCCTCACCGGCCACCAACAGGTCCTCCGACTGTACGAGAGCACCACGCGCCGTTACGAGGACGGCACCCCCCGCACCAAGCACATGACCACCAACCTGATCATCGAGGTCGACGAGGCGGCCGGCACCGCCACCGCCCGGTCGTACTGGATGGTGTTCCAGGCGGTGCCGGGACTCCCGCTCCAGCCGATACTGGCCGGGCGCTACCACGACACCTTCGACCGCGCCCCGGGGACGTGGCGGTTCACCGGGCGGCGATTTCTGGTCGACCTGGTGGGCGACCTCCGCCACCACCTGCTGACCGAGCTGCCGTCCTAGCGGCGAACCCGGCGCCGGGTGCGGGGCGCCGGGCGGCCATCGACCTAGAGCTGCAGGGACTTCACCTCGAGGAACTCCTCGAGACCGAAGGAGCCGTACTCGCGGCCGTTGCCCGACTGCTTGTAGCCGCCGAAGGGGGCCAGTGGGTTGAAGTTGCCGCCGTTGACCTCCACCTGTCCGGTCCGGAGCCGACGGGCCACGGCCTTCGCCCGATCGGGGTCGCCCGACCAGACACCGCCGGCCAGTCCGTACTCGGAGTCGTTGGCGATCTCGACGGCCTCCTCCTCGGTGTCGTAGGGGATGATGGAGAGGACCGGACCGAAGATCTCCTCGCGGGCGATCGTCATGTCCCGGGTGACGCCGGTGAAGACCGTCGGTCGGACGAAGAAGCCGGTCTCCAGGCCCTCGGGCGACTCGACCCCGCCGGTCAGGAGCTTGGCCCCCTCGGACTCGCCCTGGTCGATGAACGACCGGACCCGGTCGCGCTGGGCGGCCGAGACGAGCGGCCCCAGCCGGCTGGCCGGGTCGAAGGGATCGCCGGGGACGAAGGCCTCGGCCGCCGCCACCGCCAGGTCCTCGACCTCCGAGAGGTGCTCCCGCGGCACCAGCATGCGGGTGAGGGCGCTGCAGGTCTGGCCCGAGTTGAGGAAGCATTTGCTGACGCCGTCCGGCACCGCGGTGGCCAGGTCGGCGTCCCCGAGGATGACGTTGGCCGACTTGCCACCCAGCTCGAGGGCCACCCGCTTGACGGTCCCGGCGGCGACCTCGGTCACGCGCTTGCCGGCCCGGGTCGAGCCCGTGAAGGAGACCATGTCGACGCCCGGATGGGCGGCGATGGCCTCGCCGACCACGGGGCCGACGCCGGTGACCAGGTTGAAGACCCCGGCCGGGATCCCGACCTCGTCGATGATCTCCGCCAGCACGAAGGCGTTCAGCGGGGCGACCTCACTGGGCTTCAGCACCACCGTGCATCCGGCCGCGAGGGCCGGCGCCACCTTGGCGGCGATCTGGTGCAGGGGATAGTTCCACGGGGTGATGGCACCGACCACACCGACCGGCTCGCGGACCACCAGGGAGTTGCCCACCGACTGCTCCCAGGTGAAGTCCTTCGCCACCTGCTCCATCGAACCGAAGGTCATCATCGGCAGGCCCACCTGGACCAGCTGCGAGAGCACCCGTGGCATGCCCACCTCGTGGGTGATCAGGTCGGCCAGCTCGTCCATGCGGGCACCCAGGCCCTCCTGGACCTTCTGCAACAGGGCGGTGCGTTCCTCGACCGGCGTGGCGGCCCAGGCGGGGAAGGCAGCGCGGGCGGCCGCGATCGCCCGGTCCACGTCCGCGGCGGTGCCCTCCGGCACGGTACCGATCACCGTCTCGGTGGTCGAGTCGACCACCTCCAGCGTGCCGGTGCCGGCGGATGCCACCCATTCCCCTCCGATGTAGACGCGATCGCGCACGGTCGTCTCAACAGCACCCACGGGACTACCCCCTTCGATGGCCAACGCCCTCACGTTATGCGGAGCGGGGCCGCCGTGCCCCATCCAGGGCGAATCTCCGGCAGTGGATTGCATAGCGTTCGCTATATATGTAGCCTTCACTATCTAAGAGTGTCCGTCGGTGCTCGTCGAGTCAGCGCGCACCACCGTCGGACCCGGACGGCGGACGGGGGAAGGGAAAGGAGGGGACGATGGCCCAGACGCAGCATGAGCGGAAGGCCGAGACACGCGCCCGCCTCCTCGACGCGGCCGCCGACCTCTTCGCCGAGCAGGGGGTCGACGGCGTGTCGGTGGATGCCGTGGCCGAGGCGGCCGGTCGGACGTCGGGTGCCGTCTACGCCCACTTCGGGAGCAAGCAGGGCCTGCTGCTGGCCGTACTCGACGCCTGGAAGCAGTCGGTGCTGACCGTCCTGTCCGCCGAGGTCGCCTTGTCGGACTCCCCCACCGGCCAGCTCGCCGCGGTCTGGGAGAACGTCGGCAGCACCGGCGGCGCGGCCGGCGACGGCTGGGCCCTGCTCGAGCACGAGCTGTGGTTGCGCGCCTCGCGTGACCCCGAGGTGGCCGGGGCCCTGCGCACCCGGAACGCCGAGGGCCTCCGTCACAGCGCGGTCGAGCTCGACCGTTGGGCGGCGTCGGTGGGCGCCCGACCCGTCGGCACCCCCGAGGAGACCGCCATCTTGGTCAAGGCGCTCCTCACCGGGCTCGAGATGCAGCGGCGGATCGAGCCCGACTCGGTCCCCGACCACCTTGCGGTCCGGGGACTGGCGGCGCTGGTCGGCCTCGACTCCCGGGTCGACCCATCCGGCAGGCGCACCCGGACGACCACCAAGCCCTCGACCACCAAGCCCTCGACCACACCCATCGCCACCACTACCACGAGAGAAGGACAGCGACCATGAACACCGAGATCCGTCAGAAGCTGGGCATCGAGTTCCCCATCTTCGCCTTCACCCACTGCCGCGACGTCGTCGCCGCCGTCTCCAATGCCGGCGGCATCGGCGTGCTGGGGGCGATCGCCTTCACGCCCGAGCAGCTCGAGGTGGAGCTGACGTGGATCGACGAACATGTGGGCGACCGTCCCTACGGCGTCGACATCGTGATCCCGGCGAAGTACGAGGGCATGGAGGAGATGGACCCCGACAAGCTGGAGGCCCAGATCCGGGGGCTGATCCCGGCCGAGCACCGCGAATTCGCCCTCAAGATCCTGGCCGACCACCACGTGCCGGAGATCCCCGAGGACGAGCGCACGAGCAACGGCATGATCGGTTGGACGGCGGCCCACGCCGCCGGGCTCATCGAGGTGGCGCTGCGGCACCCGAAGGTGCGGCTCATCGCCAACGCCCTCGGCACCCCCCCGCCCGATGTGGTGGCGAAGGTGCAGGGTGCCGGCCTGATGATCGGTGCGCTGGCCGGCTCGGTGAAGCACGCCCTCAACCACAAGGCCGCCGGGCTCGACTTCATCATCTGCCAGGGCTCCGAGGGCGGCGGCCACACCGGCGACGTCGGCAGCATCGTGCTCTGGCCGGAGGTGATCGACGCGGTGGCCCCGATCCCGGTGCTGGCCGCCGGCGGGGTCGGGAGCGGGCGCCAGATGGCTGCCGCCCTGGCCCTCGGTGCCCAGGGCGTCTGGTCCGGCACGTTGTGGCTGACCGTCGAGGAGGCCGACATCCCGCCCAAGCAGATGGAGAGCTACCTGGCCGCGTCGAGTCGCGACACCGTCCGGTCGCGCTCGTTCACCGGCAAGCCGTGCCGCATGCTGAAGAACGACTGGACCGAGGCATGGGAGGCCGAGGACACCCCGGACCCCCTCCCGATGCCGCTCCAGATGATGGTGGCCATCGAAGCCGTCTCGCGTGGCCACCGCTACCCCGAGCAGGCCCGCGATGTGAACTTCAACCCCTGCGGGCAGGTCATCGGCAGGGCCACCACCGTCCGGAAGGCCAAGGACGTCGTGCTCTCGATGGTGGAGGAGTACGTCGAGGCGACCGAGCGGCTCCAGACGGGCCTCACCGTGTAGCGCCCACCGGTCCCGGTCCCGGTCCCGGCATCCGGATCCCCGCAGCCGGTACCATGCTGGCCAGCGGGACCCGTTCATGGTCGGCTGGACGTCGGGGAGGGTGGTGATCGATGGCGACATTGCATGGGTTCCCCGTCCTACTGGCCGGCCGCCGGCTCTGCATCGTCGATATGCCCGACTGTTGGGGCATCATGAACTCGCTCGACACCTTCCCCCAGGCGGCGTTCCGCTTCCCCAAGGACGAAGCGGGCTGGCGCGACGCTGTCGCCCAGCTCCAGCGCAGTGACCTCCCCGAGCCCGCCTTCAAGCGCGAGCCGGTGGTGGCCAGCCAGGGTGTGGTCACCAACCCCCGCCGGCAGTTCTCCATCGCCCGGATCGGGATCTTCCTGACCGCGGCCGTGCTGACCGCCATGCCGTGGCAGCCGTGGGCGGTGGTCCGCCACGGACCGGCGATCTTCAAGGGCGACCTCTTCTCGTTCATGGACCACGGCTGGCGCCAGGACGTGGCGTGGATCCTGGTGGGCCTGGCCGCCTTCGGTGCGCTGCAGGCCCTGCTCCTGCCGTTCGACCGGGTCAAGCTCTTCGGTTCACTCAGCGGGTTCGTCACCCTGGTCCCGGTCCTGCTCGGCTTCACGCAGATCCACACGTACGACCCGGCCGGTCTGCCGAGCCCCCGTGTGTCGGTCGGCATCGGTGCCTGGGTGGCACTCGGCACCTGCGCGGTACTGGTCATGTCGTGGGCGATCTTCCCGAGCAAGATGCGCCGGAGCCCCCAGGTGCGGCGGGACCTCCTCGGTGAGTACGGGGTCGTCAACAGCTTTTCGGCGGTGTCCGGACACGGCAGCCCGGGTCCGGACACCGGTATCGGCTCCCCGGGCGTCGGGCCCGCCGGTCCGGCGCCGCCGCCGGCCGCCGGCCGCTACGTGAAGCAGCCCGAGGGTCCCGGAGGCAAGGCGCTGGTCGAGGGGCTGCCGACCCTGGGCGCCGCCCTCACCACCCTCGCCCAGCACGGTCCGATCGGACCGGCGGACGACCAGCCGGCCGACGGGACCGGGGCGAACGGTGCCTCCGGCGACGTGGCCACCTGGTCGCCGCCGTCACCGATGCGCCGGAACCCGGTACCCATGCCGCAGTCGCAGTCGCAGACCGAACCGCAGACACGGCCCCAGCCAGCGGGCGGCCCGCATCCGGCCGGCTGGTATGCGGACTACGCCGACCCCAGCAGCCTCCGCTGGTGGGACGGGCAGCGGTGGACCGACCACACCCACCCGGCCGGTGCCGGCTGACAAGAAGCCCCGGGTCGCCTCCGACCCGCCTCAGCCGCCACGGAGCGACCCGACGTCGAAGGCGACCGTCGGGTCGTCCAGCGGCACCACCATCGTCGGCGACAGCGTCCGGTGGACGTCGCCGGCCAGCGTCACCACGGTGCCCCACGCCGCGAAGCCGACGGCGTGGCCGGCGAAGTCCATCGGACCCTCGGTCACCTTGACCTCCACCACCCCGCTCCCGCCGATCCGGATCGCCGAAGCCTGCATCCGCTCCATCGCCGACTCCCGGGCCGAGTACATGGCCTCGGTGAAGTTGGTCAGCTCCACGTTCTGCGATTTCTGCTGGAGGGTGGTGCCGATCGAACGGCGGGGGGCGTAAACGAAACTGGCGCCCACCGCGAGGCCCAGTGCCCGCCAACCGGCCGTCTCGAGGAGCGTGAAGTCGCGGGCCGAGAGATCCGAGACGAAGACCCGGGCATTGTCCACCGGCGCCGCCCCGACCGGCCGGACCGCGGTGCCGAGCAACGAGATGTCGATGTGGTGCCGACCGACCACCCGGTCGATGTGCACGCCGACCACCCCGTGTCCGCCGGCCCTGGCGCACTGGCGGTGGAGGCGCTGGGAGGCCTTCTCGAAGGCCTGCGCGTAGGCGGTCGAGGCGCTGGAGATCTCCCCCTGACCCCAGTTCCACACGCCCATCGGCACCGAGAAGAGCGACACGCCCGCCACCAGCTCCACGGGCTCCCAGCCGATCGAGTGGAGGATCAGTTCCTCGTCGATGGAGAGGTCGGACGTCATCGAACCGCCGGGCCGGGCCGGCTCGTGGAGGGCCTGGGCCGCCCGCCGCATCTCGGCCCGGAGGTCGATCGGCGCCGTAGTCATCCGAGCCGGACCGTCGGACGCGGGACCGGCACGGGGTCGAAGTCCTTGAAGCGGCGCACCCGGTTCCCCCGGAGCAGGCATTGGATCTCCTGGTCCCCCTCCCCCACCTCGTCCTCGGAGACGATCATCTGCGCCCCGTGGAGGGCGTCACCGTCCAGCTGGGACCGGACCTGCTCTCGGGCGATCTGGCGGGCCGCCATCCTGGCCGACGCCACCTGGGTCACCTCCGATACCCCCGGACCGCCCCCCCAGGTGCCGGCGGACCCCCCGAGCTGGTACTCGGTGATGCAGTAGGCCCAGACCCGGACCGACGACACGGCCGCCGCCACCGAGACCGGCACGTAGCCCGCTTCGATCAACTTGGCCAGTCGTTGCCCGGCCAGATAGGTGGTCCACGGCCGTCCACCGGGGGGGGGTGCCCCGTCGAGCACGCGGACCGCGGTGCCCCGGAGATGGAACTCCAGCACCCCGAGGTCGGCCAGCCGCTCGGCGCTGTCGACCACCCCGACGATCCCGTGGGCGCCGGCGGCGGTCGCCTCCTCGATCATGCGGTGGGAGGCGTCGGCGAACCCCTGACCCCACGCCTGCTCGATCCAGGTCTGCTCGTAGTTCTGCCCCCAGGCGCGGTGCTCGGCCGAGACCATGCCGTGGGGGCACTGGTAGTTCTCGAGGTAGCCCGACGAGCCGCCGCCGTAGGGGCCGAGGGCCTGCCGGTAGGGCGAGTTCATCCCGTACCAGCCCCACTGCATGACGCAGAACCCCTGGACGTAACCGACCGGCTCCAGGCCCATCTGCAGGCAGGCGGCGAAATCGGGCACGCTCAGCCCCGAGGTGAAGGGTCCGCCACCGAGGCGCCGATCGGCCGCTTCGGGGAGGTCGGCCGGGGCGTCCGGCATCAGTTGTCGAGGGAGATGATGGTCGTCGGAGTCGGCAGTGTCACCTCGCCGGCGGTCTTCATCACCGCCGTGCCCAGCGAGAGGAACTCGATGGTGTGGCTCCCCCACTGGTGTGACTTCTCCTCGAGACGCACCCCGACGATGCCCGAGGCGTCGAGCCGGCCCGCTTCGTCCTGCATGCGGGTCATGGCCAGTTCACGTGCCTCGTACAGGGCCTGGGTGAAATTAGGGAGCTCCACGTTCTGGCCGGCCGAGCCGAGGGTCTGGCCCAGTCCCCGATGGGCGATGTGGTAGACGCACGTCCCCATCACCAACCCCTGCGGGATATACCCCGTCTGCATCAGCGTCCAGAAGTCCTGGCCCGAGAGGTCCGAGGTGAACGGCTTCCCGAGGGCGTTGCGGTGCGACACCCCGCTCTCGGCCTTGACCGCCGTTCCCACCGCGATGAACTCGGCGGCGTCCTTGCCCCACTCGTAGTAGTTGACGTCGAGCCGCACCCCGACCACGCCGTCGGCGCCGAGCTCGGCGGCCTCCTCCTCCATCCGGCTCATGGCCAGCTCACGGGCGTTGTACATCGCCTCGGTGAGCTTGGTGAGCTCCTGGCTCTGACCCCACCGTCGGGTCTGGATGCCGGTGTGGTAGATCGACGAACCCATCACGAACCCCAGCGGGTGGAACCCGACCTCCTTGATCAGGAGGAACTCGTTGACCGAAAGATCGGAGGTGAAGAGGCCGTGCTCGAGCTCCTCGAGCCGGTGGGCGGTCGCCTCGGGGAGCTCCTGGGGGTCGTCGCTCATGACTGTCCTCCGATGACCATCTGCTCGAGGGCCAGGCGGGCCGACTGGCTGTGGGCCGCCTCCGCCTGGAGCGCGGCCAGGAGCCGGGCGATCCACGTATCCATGTCCACCGGCTCGGTCCGGATGCGGATGCCGCCCGAGGCGTGGCCGATCGAGCAGCGGAGCGAGGGCCCGTCCACCACCGCCTCGAACCGGTCGTCCCCCATGGACACGACCAGCGAGGCGATCGCCTCGGACTTCCGGAACCGACCACCGGCCCGCTCCACCCGGAGGCGGTCGCCGAGCGCGTCGGACAGCTGGTCGACCAGGACCTTCAACAGCACGTGGACGTCCGTCCGGTCGGCGCGCAGGGATGCCGCCGCCAGCTCCAGGTCGAACGAGTCATCCGTACCGGTCATCGGTCGCCACCCTACCGTCCGACGAACGGCGACCCACGGCGGCCCAGCGTCCGACCCACGGCGGCCGGCGCCGGACCGACGAACCGTCCCGTATGCTCACCTGGCGCCGGGTCGGGGCCGGTCGGTCACGAGGGGATGCCGTGGGCCGGCGGAAGGAGGAGACGATGTCGGCAGTCACGGAGGCGATGGCCGGGGTGGTCGGCGCCGCCAACATCACGTCGGGCGCCGCCGTGTCCGACGACTACTCCCACGACGAGTGCCTGACCACGCCCGGGCGCGCGCCGGTCGCCGTGGTGCGGCCGGGGACCACCGACGAGGTGGCGGGCATCGTCTCGGTGGCGCTCGAACACGGGGCGCCGCTCACCGCCCGCGGCTCCGGTACCGGACTCTCGGGCGCCTGCGTCCCGGTGGAGGGGGGCGTGGTGGTGTCGTTCGAGCGGATGGACGCCATCCTGGACATCGACGAGCGGAACCACGTGGCGGTGGTCCAGCCCGGGGTGCGACTCGAGACCCTGGACCACGCCCTGGCCCCGCACGGTCTGGTGTACCCGGTCTTCCCCGGCGAGCAGTCGGCCAGCCTCGGGGGCAACGTCGCCACCAATGCCGGCGGGATGCGCGCCGTCCGCCACGGCGTCACCCGCCACCACATCCTCGGGCTCGAAGCGGTCCTCGGCTCCGGCGAGGTGATCCGGACCGGCGGCCGGTTCGTGAAGGCGACCGCCGGCTACGACCTGACCCAGCTGATCGTGGGCTCCGAGGGGACCCTGGCCCTGGTCTGCGAGGCGACCCTGCGACTGCAGCCCCGCCCCGACCACTCGGTGACCCTCCTCGCCCCCTTCGCCACCCTGGAACAGGTGGCCACGGCAGTGCCACCGGTGGTGGCCAGCGGGCTCGCGCCCCTGATGGTCGAGTACATCGACCTGCTGACCATGGGGGCGATCACCGCCAACGCCGGTATCGAGCTCGGTATCCCCCACGCGGTGCGGGACACCGCACTGGCCTACCTGGTGGTGGTGCTCGACAACCACCGGGACGACCGGCTGGCCGAGGACGCCGAAGCGCTGGCCGTCCTCCTCGACGGCCTCGGTGCACTGGACGTCTACGTACTTCCGGCCGTCACCGGAGGACAGCTGATCGAGGCCCGGGAGCGGGCCTTCTGGTCGGCCAAGGCGGCCGGAGCCGACGACATCATCGACGTGGTGGTGCCCCGGGCCTCCATCCCCGAGTACCTGGCCCGGGTGGGCGAGCTGGCCGCCGGATCGGCCTCCCTGGTGGTCGGCTGCGGGCACGCCGGTGACGGCAACGTCCATCTCTCGGTCTTCCAGCCCGACACCGAGGTGCGCCACCACCTGGTGGGCGACATCATCACCACCGGGGTCGGCTTCGGCGGGGCCGTCTCCGGCGAACACGGCATCGGTCGCGAGAAGAAGGGGTACTTCCTGGCCACCGAGGACCCCGTCAAGCTCGAGCTCATGCACCGGATCAAGTCGGCCTTCGACCCCGCCGGCCTCCTCAATCCCGGCGTCATCTTCGACTGAGCCACCCCGCCCCCTCGATCCACCGACACCCTCGACGCCCGATCCAGTCCACCGCCCAGAAGGAGACCACGACGTGAACGGTGCCCAGGCCCTGACCCGGACCCTCGTCGACCACGGGGTCGACACCTGCTTCATGAACCCCGGCACGTCGGAGATGCACTTCGTCGCCGCCCTCGACACCGTGACCGGTCTGCGGGGGGTGCTGGCCCTCTTCGAGGGCGTGGCCACCGGGGCGGCCGACGGCTATGCCCGGATGGCGGGCCGCCCGGCCGCCACGCTGCTCCACCTCGGCCCCGGGCTCGGCAACGGCCTGGCCAACCTCCACAACGCCCGCAAGGCCCACACGCCGGTGGTGAACATCGTCGGGGACCACGCTACCAACCACAAGAAGTACGACGCCCAACTCGAGTCCGACATCGAGACGGTCGCCCGCAACGTCTCCACGTTCATCCGACGTTCGGAGGCTCCCGAGACGGTGGCGGCCGACGCCGTCGACACCATCGCCGCCGCCTACGGGCCCCCCGGCCAGGTCGCCACGCTCCTGTTGCCGGCCGACGCCTCCTGGTCGGAGGGGGGCCGTCCGGTGGCGCCGGACGCCGGCTGGTCGCCGGCGGAGCTCCGCGGCCGGGGACCCCGGGACGACGAGGTCGCCGACGTGGCGGCCGCCCTGCGCTCGGGTGAGCCGGTCGCCCTGCTGGTGGGTGGTCGCGCCGTACGGGGCGGTCCGCTCGATGACGTCGGGAGGGTGGCCGCCGCCACCGGTGCCAAGGTCCTCGGCGAGACGTTCCCCGCCCGACTCGAGCGCGGCGCCGGGCGGGTCCCGGTGGAGCGGCTGGCCTACCTGGCCGAGTTCACCGCCATCCAGCTCGACGGGCTCCGGCACCTGGTGCTGGTCGATGCCGCCTCCCCGGTGTCCTTCTTCGCCTACCCGGGCAAGCCCAGCGACCTGGTGCCCGACGGCTGCACCGTCCACTGGCTCGCCGGGCCGGCCGACGACGTCGCCGCCGCGTTGGCGGCCCTAGTCGACGAGCTGGGCTGCGGGGGCGTGGAGCCCTCCCGCCAGCCGGAGGGCCGTCCGGCCCGGCCGACCGGCGCCCTCACCGCCCAGACCGTGTGCGAGGCGCTCGGCGCCCTGCTCCCCGAAGGGGCGATCGTGTCCGACGAGGGGAACACCGCCGGGCTCTTCGCCCCCGGTGCCACCGCCGGTGCGCCGCCCCACGACTGGCTCTGCCTCACCGGCGGCGCCATCGGCCAAGGGCTTCCGGCCGCCGTCGGGGCGGCGGTGGCATGTCCCGACCGCCGGGTGGTGGCACTCGAGGCCGACGGCAGCGCCCTCTACACCCTCCAGTCATGGTGGACCATGGCCCGCGAGGGCCTGGACGTGACCACCATCGTCCTCAGCAACCGGTCCTACGCGGTGCTGAACATGGAGCTCGAGCGGGTCGGGGCCGAGGCCCCCGGCCCCCGCGCCCGGGCGATGCTCGACCTCACCGGTCCGGACCTCGACTTCTGCTCGCTGGCCCGCGGGCTGGGACTCGAGGCCTCCTCCGCTACCACCGCCGAGGGGTTCACCGCCTCGCTCGAGCGGGCCCTCGCCACCCCGGGCCCGAGCGTGGTCGAGGCCATCATCCCGTCGGCTCTCTGATCCGCGGCCGGTGCGAACCGACGTGACCGACGCGCCGTCGGTCCCCGGCGCTACCGGGCGGCCCGGCCGGAGCATGGTGCGGTCGCCCGGCCGCCGACCAGGCATCATGGGCGGGTGACCAACGGGGACATCACATCGGACGGCCGGAACGACCCGGCCGGCGCCGCGCTCCCCTCGTCGGCAAGCACACCGGCCGCGCTGGACGACCCCGCCGCCCAGGCCCGGACGAGGCGCGCACAGCTGCGTGCCCGGACCCGCGACCTGATCGTGGCCATCCGGGAGGGCGACGACGACATGGTCGAGGGGTCGGTGCTGGCGCTCAGCCAGACCCGCCGGCTCTTCGCCCCGCTGGCCCTGCTGGTCGGCGCGTTCGTCATGCTCTTCGTCGGCCTCCGGCTGCTGGTGACCAACTGGGCCCTCATGCTGGTGGAGATCCTCCCGGCCATGTGGATCTGGGTCGCCATGATCGACCTGAAGGCCCACGTTCTCCACGACCGGACGTTCAACGTCATCCGCGGTCCGGTGATCATCCCGATGATCGTGGCGATCGCCGCCATCACCACCGCCAGCTTCTACCTGAACGCGGTCTTCGCCTTCGCCATCTCGAACCGGGGCAACCCCGAGGTGCGGCCGGCCTTCGCCGACGCGCGCCGCCACCTCGGGTCGATCGCCGCCTGGGGGATCTCGATCGGGCTGGCACTGGGTGTCGCCACCATCGTCTTCCCCCGGTGGGGCAAGCCGTGGTTCTCCATCGCCCTCAGCATCGTGGTCGGGATCATGATGGTCACCTACGTCTCGGTCCCGGCCCGGATGATCGGCGTCAAGCCGACCGCCTCCACCCGGGACAAGCTCTCCGCCACCGCCGTCGGGGGCGCCATCGGCGCGGTGATCTGCGCCCCGCCCTACCTGCTGGCCCGGGTCGGCATCCTGATGCTGGGCTCGAGGACACTCTTCGTGGCAGGCATCGTGTTGATCTCCGTGGGCCTGGTGCTGCAGTCCGGGGCCACCGGCGCGGTCAAGGCCGTGAAGCTCAGCTCCAAGCTGGTCGGCACCGGAACCTCCGGTGCCGGCAATCGGGCCGGACCCGGCGGGACGCCTCCTGGCGACCCGGCGGTGGCGGTGGCGCCGGCGGACTGACCCCGGGTGATCCACCGGGGGCGGGTTCTCCGCGGCCGTGACCCGGTCGGGGAGGGCGGATCCGTTGTCGCCATCCCCCGGAGGGGTGAAAGGGACGATGGGCCCTTCCGGGGACGCGACGGGAGGCGCACAATCGCAGGAGGGTCACCACCGCCCGGCCCGGGGGAGAGAGCATGCACCACGAAGAGGATCAGCGGCTGAGCGACCCGGACTCGATCCTGTGGACCCTGGACCGCGATCCCATCCTGCGTTCGGTCATCGTGGCCGTGGTGGTGCTGGACCGGGAGGTCCCCTACGACGAGGTGGTCAAGCGGCTCGACCACCTCTGTCGCCATTCGAGCCACTTCCGCTCCGTCGTCCGCACCTCTCCCGTCCCCGGAGCCCGACCCCGCTGGCACCGGGACGAGCAGTTCGACGTCCGCAATCACGTCCGGCACGTCCGGGCGGCGGGCCCCGCCGACATCCGGTCGCTCCTCGACCTGACCGAGCACCTGGCCCAGGGCACCTTCGATCCGGCCCGGCCGCTGTGGCAGGCGGTGCTGGTCGACGGGCTCGCCGACGGCCGGTCGGCACTGGCGGTGAAGGTCCACCACTCGGTGGTCGACGGTGTCGGCGGCATCCAGGTGGCGGCCCGCCTGCTCGACGCCGACCGGGACGGCAGTCCCCTGCTCGGCGCCGGCGGGCCGCCCGGGTCGTCGCACCGGTCCGACGCTGGCCGTCCGTCCAACCGCGAACGGGCCATGGACGCGGCCGGCCGGACCGCCGCCCGCACCGCCGCCTGCACCGGGCGGGTCGTGGGCACGGCGGCACGGCTGGCCCGCCACCCGGCCGGGACCACACGGGACGGCCTGCGACTGCTCGCCGACACCCGCCGGTTGATCGAACCATCACCCTCGCCGCTCTCCCCCACCCTGCGGGGTCGGGGCCTCGACCGTCGCCTCGAACTGGTCTCCCTGACCCCGGGTGGGATGCACCGGACGGCCGCCGACGCCGGGGTGACACTCAACGACGTCTTCGTCGCCGGTCTCCTCCTCGGGCTCGCCCACTACCACCGACGCCACGGCGCCCGTCCCGATCGTCTCCGGATGGTGATGCCGGTCAGCACCCGTCGGCCAAGCGACCCCGCCGAGTCGAACCGGTTCACCCCGGCCCGTTTCACCATGCCGGCGGACCTCCCCGACGCCGGTGCCTACCTCCTCGCCGTACCGGGTCTCCTCGATGGCTGGAAGCACTCGCCCGCCCTGGGGGTCACCGACCTCCTGGCCGCCGGTCTCGACCGCCTCCCACCGGTGGCGACCGTCGGGATCTTCGGCCTGATGCTGAAGGGTGTCGACTTCGTGGCGACCGACGTGCCGGGTCCGCCGGCGCCGACCTTTCTGGCCGGCGCCGAGGTGGAGGCCATCCATGCCTTCGCACCACCCTCGGGTGCCGCATGCAACGCCGCCCTGGTCACCACGGCCGGGACGCCCTCCATCGGCCTCACCGTCGACGCCGTGGCCGTACCCGACCCCGAGGTCCTGGCCGAATGCCTCGGCGAGGCCTTCGAGGAGCTCGCCCGCGCCGCGGCAAGCGGTGCGGTCGGAGGTGCGGTCGGCGGGGCCACCAGGGGCGTCATCTGATGGGACGCCCGGATGCCCTGCGCCCCCTCGAGGCGACCTTCCTCCATCTCGAGAGCGGGAGCCCCATCGCCATCGGCACCGTCGCCATCTTCGAAGGGGCGCCGCTGCGCGACAGCGACGGTCACCTGGACATCGATCACCTCCGGGCCCACATCGAGGGACGGCTCGACCTGGCCCCCAAGCTCCGGCGGCGGGTGCGGCGGGCGGTGCTGCCGGGAGCCCCACCGGTGTGGATCGACGATCCCGGGTTCGCCATCGCCAACCACGTCACGGGAGCATCCCTCGACGCACCGGGCACCATGGCGCAGCTCCTCGAGCTGGCGGCCGACCTGTTCAGCACGCCGCTCGATCCGAACCGACCACTGTGGAACCTCCACTTCGTCGACGGGCTGGAGGGGGACCGGGTGGGGCTCGTCGAACGGATCCACCATGCGCTGGCCGACGGGCTGGCGGGCGTCGAGATGGCCACCGTGCTGCTCGATGTCGAACCCATGGCCAACCGGTCGGAACCTCCCGGTCCGGAAATCCCGGCCTGGGAACCGGTCGCCGGGCCGTGGGTCGGTCTGGCGGTCGTCCACGACCTCGTCCGCCTGCAGGAGATCGGATGGCGTTGGGTGGGACGGGGGCTTCGGGCCGGTCGGCACCCGCTCCGTACGGTCCGGGCCGCCGCCCGACTGGGCGGCGCCGTGACCGCCCTCGCAGGGACCGGGCTCGGTCGCGCTCCCACGTCGCTCAACCGGCCCATCGGCGGGCGTCGGCAGGTGGCGGTGGTGCGCCAGCCGATGGCGGCGTTCGCCGACATCGCCGGTGCCTTCGACGTCACCCTCAACGACGTGGTGCTCACCATCGTCGGTGGCGCGGTCGCCCGGCTCCTCGACGGTCGTGGCGAGCGACGACCGTCGGAGGTGCAGGTTCTCGTGCCGGTCGGGCTCGAGGCCACCGAACGGCATGGGCTCGGCAACCAGGTCTCCGCCTGGTTGGTGAAGATCCCGGTCGGGACCGACGACCCGGTCGGTCGGCTGTCCGCCGTGGCGGAGGCGACCGGTGGCGCCCGGACCCACCACGAGGAGCTCGCCGTCGAGGCCCTGCTGGACCTGGTCGCCCCCCTCCCCCAGCCGCTGGTGGCCGGGGCGGCACGACTGGTTGAGCATCAGCCGATCGTCAATCTGATCGTCACCAACGTACCGGGGCCGCCCTTTCCGCTCTATGTCCTCGGGGCCCGGATGGTGGAGGCGTACCCCTTCGTGCCGGTGGCCGGAAACCTGACGTTGGGCGTGGCGATCCTCTCCTACGACGGCAGTCTGTCGCTCGGGGTCCTGGCCGACGCCACCACCTGTCCCGACATCGAGGCGTTCGGCCACGGAATCGACGAGGAGGTGGCTGCCCTCGGTGCGGTGGTGGGTCCCCGGATCCGGCGGATGCCAGCCTGACACGGGGTGGGCGCTCCGAAACCGGATCGCCGGCCGATCCGTGAATCTGACGGTCTCGCCCCGGTGTCCCGCGTGGTCAGAACGTCGGAATCGCTTGCTTTGGGAAATCCCGACGACCTAACATCGGTTGTTTCAGCACTCGATGTGCGAAGGGGACCACTATGAGTGACACTGCACTCGGTCCGCAGTGGTGGCGGGCGGCCGACGGGAAATGGCACCCGCCGGAGTTGCGGCCACCGTCTGCGCGCACCGCGCCAGACGCCGTCGCCGACCCGGCGGCGGGCGGAGCCGCGTCCGACTTCCCCCTCCCGACCAGGGACGATGCCTCCGGCAATGCCAACGATGTCCCCCGCGACAACGGCGTGATGCCGCCGGTGACCGGTGCCGTCGTCGAGCTCGAGGCGGTACCCGACGGAACTGCCCCTCCTGAGCCGGCACCCACCGATACGACCGAAGCCCACGAATCGCCGTCCCTGGCTGCCGTACCCGTCTCGGAGCCAACACCTGCCGCTGCGACGTTCGCATCATCCATGCCCATCCGTCACGTCGAACCGACCTACGCCTGGGACCCGGCCGTCTCCGACGCCGATCCTCCCGTGGAGCTGCAACGGTCGATCCCGCCGTTCATCCCCCGTGCGGCTCCGACCCATTCGTCACCTGCCGAACCCGAGCCGGTCACCGTCTCGGATGCGCCGGTCACCGTCTCGGATGCGCCCGTCGTCCCGACACCTGCAGCTGCGCCGGTCGGAGCGGAGCCAGCCGCGAACCTGGCGACCGCCCCCACCGCGAAGGCGACGGACCCGGACGCGCAAAGCACCTCGCAGACCTGGGACGGGACCGAGCCGCTGCTGATTGCAGATGCCGGCGACCACGTCGGCCCCGCCCTGGAGGAGGACGACGAACGGTCGCTATCGATCCAGTCTCTGGTGTTCGGGGACCAGGCACCGACGGAACTCGGGCCGGCTACCGGAGAGGCACCGGCCGCGGTCCCCCCGATCGCCGATCCGATGACCGCGGTGCTCATCGCCGAGCCCAGCGCACCGGTCGTACCGACCACGTCCCATTCGCGGGTGACCGAGCCCATTCCCGCCGAGCCCATTCCCGCCGAGCCGGTACCGGTCGAGACCGTCCCGGCCGAGTTCGTCGCGGCCGAAGCATCACCTGCGGTCCCGGCTGGGCCCATCCCGGCCGAATTCGCCGCAGCCGCAGCCCCAGCGGCACCCGCCGCCCCGGCCGCCACCGTCGTGGTGGACGAGCCGACGCCGACGCCGTCCCCGGAGCCCTTGCCTACCACCGTCCTTCATGCACCGGCACCAGCCGAAGGTGGGGCCCCGTCCCACGGCCGCGTTGAATCACGACCCGTCGAGAAGGTCCTGGCCGGACCCACCGTGTCGGGGTCGGCCCCCCGCACCACCAACATTCCGGCATCGATCGCCGCCAAGAATGCGGAGCACTTCAAGGGCAGTCGCGAGTTCCCCGACCTCTTGGGCATGGCGCTGAAGGGCTCCTCACTCGCCGACCAGGTCGAGGTGAAGTACGACGCCACGAGCTCGCGCAAGGCCCCGACGGCCAACGGGACCGACAAAGAGCCGTCGGCCGGTGGGTCCGAGAAGAACGGAAAGCGCTGGAAGCGCAAAGGTCGCTGAGGCCTGCCGACCCTCCGCTCCTGCTGCTGCGCCGGCGTCGACACCACCCCGTCGGGTCGCCACGGATGCCCTACCTCGTTCCGCCGTGGCGTCCGTCTGGTGGGTCGCCGTCGATCCGACCACCCGATCGGATGGCCGTCGTGGTCCCTCGATTCGAACGGCGGGAACACCCGACATCTGGCCGCGTCCCGCACCACGGCGATGCCCACGTAGATGGGTCCGGTTCGACACCGGTCACGCAGCATCAGTACGGCCGTTCGCCCATCCTGCCCGGTTGCTGCCGCCCGTCGGGGGGTACCTGCAGTACCGTCTCACCCAACAGGGATCCGTAGCGGCGAACGTCCGGGCGACGAGGGAAGGTCGACGGGAGTGGTGACTGAGGCCGAATGCACCGGGGATAAGGCGTCACCTCGGCGGCAGGGAGGGCGTCGAGCGACCCTGACGACCGACCGCATCGTGAGCGAGGCCCTCCGGCTGCTGGACGAAGCCGGCATCGCCGGCTTCAGCCTGCCGAAGCTGGGGAGAGCCCTCGACGCCGATCCGACCGCGGTCTACCGCCATTTTCCGAGCAAGGACGACCTCGTCCTGGCTGTCGCCGACCGGCTGATCGAGGAGTCGACCGCGGGTCTCGTTCCCGGGCCCTGCTGGGTGGCGACACTGACGGACCTCGCCAGGCGGCTCCGGGTCACGTACCGACGACATCCCGCCGCCGCCACCCTGTCATCGTTCCGGACAACGCAGCGTCCCGCCGAGATGAGGGCCGCCGACGTCGTCGCCGGGGCCGTTCTCGAAGCCGGATTCGATGGCATCGAGGCCGCCACGGTCTTCAAGGGGATCGCAGACTTCGGGCTGGCGTGGGCCGGCATCGAGGCGTCGTACCTGGCGCTCGATCCGAAGCTCCGACAGAAGGACGACGCGGCCTGGTCCAGTGCCTATCTCCGTGTGCAGGAGGACGACTTCGCCAACATCTGGCGGATCCGCCAGGAACTCGCGACGGTGGACGACGAGGAGGTCTTCGAGACCGTGCTCTCGTTGGTCGTCGATGGGCTGACGGCGCGGGCACCGAATCCCTGTGCCTGCGAGGCCCACTCGGGTGGCGGCCGGTAGCGACAGCGGGCAGCCACGAGGTGGTACCCGTGCCCCGTTCCTCGCCCGTCCCACGGCGGCATCTCGCGTGGGCGGTGGCCACCAGACCGGCGGCGCTGGTACTACAGGGCGCGCAGCACCTCCGACGCCACCGCCGAACCCGACCGGATCGCGCCCTCCATGTAGCCGGGCCACTCCGCCGAGTAGTCGGCCCCGGCGAAGTGGAGACTGCCGACCGGTCCGCTCACCGCCTCGGAGAGCGAAGTGACCACTCCGGGCGGGTTGTATGACCCGTAGGCGCCTCCGGAGTAGGTCTCCTCGGCCCAGACCCGGTCGATGTAGGCGATCGGTCGTGCGGCCCGAGCCCCGAAGTAGCGGGCCAGGCTGGTCTGCACCTCCGACCGGCGCGCGGCGTCGGTGAGTCCGAACAGCGAGCGTCCGTGGTTCCCTTCGGCGAAGCCGACGAGCACCCCGCGGTGACCGTCGGGCGGTGAGTTGTCGTAGACGATCTCGATGGGTCCGGTATCGGAGGTCACGTTGCCGCTCAGGCCCTCGTCGCGCCAGAACGGGGTGTCGTAGACGGCCTCGATCTTCACGGTGGCCCCGGTGGGCTGTCGCTGGAAGTACTGGGCCCAGGCCGGAGGGAGGGCGGGGTCGAACCGCACGGCGGCGGTGACCGACTTGGGAATGGCGAGGACGACCTGTCGGGCACGGTACGGCTGGTGCTCCGTGTGCACCGTGTTGATCTGACCGCGCTCGACGGCCACGACCGGCGCCTGCAGGATCACCTTCGAGTGGAGGCGGTCGGCCAGTCCCTTCGAGAGCTGCTGCGGTCCGCCGGCGAACCGGACACTCTGGGCGCTCCCCAGGGTGGTGCTGTAGTCGCCCCCCACGCCGGAGATGAACTGGAGCGCGTCCATCAGTCCGACCTGCGACGCCTCCTCGCCGTAGTTGGAGCGGACGGAAAGGGTGGCGAGGAAGTTCGCCTCGTCGGTCAGCCCCAGGGTGGCGAACCACGAGGCCGTGGAGTGGATGTCGTAGCTGGCGGCCTGGGCCGCGGTCCAGGGCCGACCGGCGGGCACCCCTGCGGCCATGCTGTTCAAGGTGGTGATGACGCGGATCAGGTCGGCCTGGGTGGTGGCGTCCGTCGGTGGCAGGATGCCCTGGTAGGTCTGGAGGGTGCCGTTCCGGTAGTAGAGGCTGTTGCCGTTCGAGTAGGAATCGAAGGTACGGACGCCGAGTCGGCGAGCCAGAGCCTGCACCCGGGTCTGGCCGGGGCCGGTCCACTGCCCCCCGAGTTCGACTTCCACGCCCTGATCGACGACGACGTCGAAGGTGCGCCCACCGACCCGGTCACGGGCCTCGAGAACCAGCACGCTCCGGCCGGCGCCCTCCAGCTCGGTGGCTGCCGTGAGCCCACCGAGGCCCGCGCCGACCACCACGACGTCGTAGACGGTGCCGCCCGACGAGGAGCCCGACGGGGACAGGCCTCTGGTGAGCTCCACCGCCGCTCCTCCGGCGACGGCCCCCACCCCGAACCCGACGCCGCCGACCAGCAGGCTGCGACGGCTCAGCCGCCCGGTCTCGGGTGTGGGCGTCCCCTCACTGCCCAGATCGGTTCCGGTGGCGTCCGTCGGGTCCATGGGGTGGATGGTAACGAGACGTCAAATCCAATGTCAATGCCTTTGACATAGACCACCGCGACTGGGGACGGTTCGGTTCGGATCGTGCCCATCACCGGCGGCCGAGCGCTTGAACGGGCGATCACCGACGATCAGGCTCCCCGATGGTCCTCCGTCAGACTGGCGGTGGCCATCTCTACATGGCGCGCGCGAGTCTGGGACAGAACAGAGTGGACCTTGGGTCACACAATAAGAACCGGTCACCTTCCGCATCGGGGCTGGCCTTCTCCCTTCCAAGGATGCGTTGAGGCGTTCTGTGCCATCGGACGGTGGACCTCGCTGTCGGACCGA